>Ga0114996_10005501_pt1 | contig 14849 bp, 23 predicted proteins | sample ArcticOcean_MG_C_4_FD_87039 | JGI IMG/M metagenome (GOLD analysis project Ga0114996, IMG submission 87039) | Marine microbial communities from western Arctic Ocean - ArcticOcean_MG_CB4_134 | ecosystem: Environmental > Aquatic > Marine > Oceanic | place: Arctic Ocean: Canada Basin | collected...
GCGGGTGCTGGTGTAACATATAGAAACATGATAGAAGAATGTAATACTTTAAGTAGATTTTTCATTATATTATCTCCTTTATTTTCTTATCAATGGCACCTATTATGCCACCAAAATCTTTGTATGCTTTTTTAATTACCCCAGGTTTCTGATTTTTTATACCTTGAAGTAGTCGTTTAAAATTTGTAACCATATTGCTGCCATATATTTGTAATAATACATAAGCTCGCTCATCATCATCCATTTCACGAAGCTTTTGTATTGCTTCAGATCTTTTCATTATCTATCTTTAAAATATTCTTCAAAATCTTTTAAAGCAGATCTCATATCAAATTTTTGTCTTTGTGTATCAATATTCTTTTTAACTGCATAGAGAAAAGCAACACGCATACCCGGTGCATTAAAATCTGACATTGATCGATTGATATTATCAACAGCATTTGCAAGCCCTTCAATGGCAGCCTTTAATGGCTTTTTAAGTTTAATAGCTGTTTTCATATCTGCACCAGCAACTGAATCTTCCGATTCCATTCTCAAAAGGTTCTTTTGAAGCGCATCTTTGATACGGCCCCGTATTGCAGACTTAAATTTACTTTCCTTCATTTGATTATCCTCAGTCATTCCAATTAAACGATATTTTTCTAGAGTGCTCACCACTTCGTCATCAGTTAATGATAAGTCTTGTGATAATGATTGTATAATTTCATAACCCTTGGCACCTGCCTTTTTAGCACGTTTTATCATTCCTTTTAGCTGTGATTTTGATAATTTGACTCCAGGTTTGGGAAGTGCTTCATCTACAGATTCATTTGCTTTTTTCATTAATTTTGCAATTTTAAGAAGTGTCTCTTTATCTTTTTTAGAGACCATGTCAAGTTGTCGATCTTTTGCAATTGCTTGTAATGCTTTTTCGTATGCTGCTGTAGATTCTAACATTGTTATCTCACCTTCTTTAATAATTTGTCTACAGCCATAAGCAGTTTCTTTGACATTTTAGGATTCTCAAAAGCATCATTCGCTTCATCAGAATAGGCAGCATCTATTAAATAATTTATATCTTGCTTTGCGTGATTTAAATGACTTATGAGCGGTGAAGCAACTTCCTTTACTGATTCATTTGCAGCTTGCAGTGCCGCTGCTACTTTAGGGTCATCAGATAGACCTTTTTTGATTTTATCAATTAACTTAACAGCTTTTGTCATATTGCCAGCATATTTGTCAGCCATCTTTATTGCCTTCTTGATTACTGAAGAAGAAAAACCTTCATTAGTTACAAAAGCTCTAGCAGGGTGCTGATCAGAAATATGACCCTTTTGTTTTTTGCTATACAAGTGTGTATAAAATTCTTTTAATATCATGGTGTTAGTCCTTGTCTTTTTTGCGATATTTAGTACTTATTTTATCCCAAACTTTATAAATTTGATTCATGTCATGGACTGTAGAATTTAATCGCATCGCGATCTTAGTCATGTAGGTATTATATTCTTTTTTGGCGGACTCATAATTACTTTGGTCATTCCAGTCATAGCTATCTGTTTCTCTTGGGCCGTAATCTATTATAGCACCATGTCCCTTGGCCAACTCTTTAAAACCAGCCACAAAACTTTTTTCTGTTTTATCCGGATCTGAATGTACTTCAAATTTTACACTTGAAGCCTCATTAATTTTTTCTTTTCGCGTTGGGAATGGATTGTTTAATGCACCAATAGTTACCATGCCACCGATACTTTCTTTTAATATGTCTTTTAGTTTAATCACATTTAACTCCAGTGTCTCATAATCCAATCATGAACTTCTTTTGCTTCCTTATCAGACAATGCTCTAAACACTTCTTCCAATACTTTTTTCTCAGATCCAAGCTGATCAATAAGATCATCCATCCAACCTAGCCTTTTATTTGCACCCTCTTTTATAGTTCCTTCTGTAGATACACCGGCCTTTATTTTATTCACCATTGATATTAATTTCTGTGGTTCAATATCTAATGCATCTATTATACCGGCTAACACTGCTATTTTTCTTTTACGATTTAGGCCTGTTTGCTCTAGAGCATCAACAAACTTTTCCATAAATCTCTTTACATTACCAGGCAATGAGTCTCCGCCTTCATTTACGGATTCATTGGCAGATTGAAATACTTTTTTAAAACCGTCAAAGTTGCGAATTATTTTCTTATATAATCTTATATCACCGCTAGTAGTATCATAATTAATTGCAGCATCTTCATGTTCAATGTCCATCACAAGAGTATTGTAGTTCTTTCCAATTGCGACCCCACCAGAAATTTCATGGCCTGTAAGTTTTTTTACCCACTTACCAATCATCTTAACATCCTTACTAGGTTTTGGTCCTCGATCTCTAATCCATTTTTGAATATTACTAGGCAAGTTGCCTTCATTTACGGATTCATCTAAATCTGATGTTTTAAAATCTTTTAAATTTTTCACAACCTTATTCATATCTCCGTACTTGCCAACAATGAAACCTTTGCCTGAGACACCTAAATTAATCTCACCTTTTTTACTAACATAGAATGGCATTATATCATCACCCAATCTAGATTCAACCTTGTAAAAAATACCATAAATAGCTTGTGTAGTTCCTTTTTTCATTTCCTGATGTTGAAGAACTTTGATTCCTGCTTTTTTTAGCGCATCATCTAGAAATTTCTTAATGGCCAGCTTAGCTTGTGAAGGTTTTTCGACAATTGGTGCTTCTTTTAATTTATTCATTACTAATTTTTTGGGTTCTTTGCTTTATTAAGTTTCTGAACCTCTTCTTTGGCTATTCCCTTAATGATACCTCTAAGCTTATCAATCTTTGACTCTTTTTTATCGTCACCTGTATAATTCTTTTCTATATAATTAAAAAATTCCTTTTTCTTGTCATCATCAAGCTCAGCAGGAGATTTTGCATCAAACTTAGCCAACGCACTATTAAAGAATTTTGTGTATTCTTCTTTGCCACCCTCTGCTATATTAGTGACAATATGTTTTATAATTGCCTCGTTATAATAGGACATACTATAATCTCCATTTGTTTATAAATATCATGCTAATTAAAATATATGTTTAATCGTCAGCGTGTTCTAACAATTTAACATCATCCTCAGCATTATTGAACCAGAAGTCTATTACCTTTGCAAATGATCCAACAAAACCACCTAGCATTAGTAGCAGGATTTCTTTCCAGCCACCAGTAACATCTTTTCCTTGACTCATAAAATAAATCATAAGTGCTAGTATCAATGAAAATAAGCCAACAACTGCTATACTAATTAACCATTTTTTAGCTTGTCTAAATTTTATTATACCAATTAATTCTGTATTAATAGAATGTTTTTGATCTTGCACATATCTTTCATTAGATACTGCGTCCGATTTCTTTGGATCTGCCATTATTTATCTCCTATAAAATCACTATCGTAAACGTACTCAAACCAGCCGCCATATTCTGAATCAGCTTTCCTAGCTAAGTCTTCCCAATCCTTCGATTTGTTCCATAGCTGACCTTCTTTAGTACCGTGTACTTTTTTAAAATCCTTAGCAAGCTCTTTCATCATAGTAACTATCTTATTTGCCTTCATCTCCAACTTTTTAACATCTCTTTTACGAGCTGGTATAAAATCTTCATTTACAGAATCCGGATTTTGTTTTAAAAATTCTTTTAATTTCATTTCAATTCTCTTTCTGCATACGGAATTGAGCTAGGTTGCCAAATATATTCTTTGCCATCCTTCCAAGCAATCATCTCACCTGTCATTCCGTTGATAATATCATACTTCGGCACCTTACCATCTAATATTTCTCTCATGCTTTTTGCAATAGCAGCTTTAAGTTCTTTCTTTGTTTCAGCATGGACTTCATTACCGCGCTCTATTTTTTCATCTATCATAAAATCCTTAAACATTCCTATTTTATCAAATATACCATCATCATGAGACTTAGTATTTGTTTTCTTTTGTTTCCAGGCATTTTTACCCATCTTAACAAAAGGTGAATATCCACCGCCTGTAGCGATTGCACCTTTTTTGGCATTAGATATTGATTTCATAATTGCTCTTCCGTCTTCATTTACGGATTCGTCTTTTTCATCACCAATCCATTTAGCAGCAATCTCATCATAATTACCAGTATCCATCAATCTATTCATCAATCTCGTAGCAGCTGCAGCATTTTTAACTATTTTAATTGTTTTATCGGTTTTATTATCATAAACTTCCCACCGACCTTTTTTAGCAGCTTCACCCACTCTTAATTGCCGGGCTTCATTTACGTATTCTTTAATCTGCTTTCCATTCTTATCATTCCAATCTCTATGACTATCCATACCATAATCATCATGCTTGCCTAATTTTTCTATTTTACTATGTAATTTTAGAGCATTATTATAAGACAAACCCTTTTTTACAATCTTTCTTTCACGCCCAAAACCAATATACACTGCATATTTTTGAGGTGGAAGCTCTCGACCTGGTCCTTCTTTTATATTTTTCATTTTAATTTTATACCTGCTTTTTTAAGATGTGAGTGGATTCCCAACATCCAGCTTCTAAATATAGCATCCATGTCGGCTTTGCCATCATACTTATTCATAATTTTGAATATATCATTATTAACTTGATTTAAAGCTCTAAACATATCATTGTCAGGACTCTCTTCTATTGTTTCATCCAAAGCTGCATTACTCTGGTGCCCTTTATTCCAGCTACTCATTAATCCTATAAACGGAATAACTTGTTTTTTAAAATTCTTTAAAATTATTTTTTCATCTACTTTTTCACCACTTATCTTAGTAGCAGACTTAGCTACATCCATCGTTGCATTTGCAAACTTTTTATACTCACCATAAAACTTCTCGTAAGCTTCGCTATAATCTCTTTTTTTACCTTCATTCATTATATCTTTTAATTTTATCATTATTTTGCTACCTGTTTAACTTTTTCGATTGAACGACCGGCGAAATATGCTGCATATACAGTCATTAATAATGTTTGATAGACAGGAACATATGCTGCCCCTATTGTAAAATCTTCCCCAGCAATCTGCAAGTTGCCGTCAAAAACGCTCAACACAGAAAATACTGCAGTTAAGAAAATTAGTGTCATTGGTCTGATATTTTTTGATAGCCAGCTACCATGTTTCATATCAGCTTCCCATCTTGCTGATACTTGAGCTTGAGCAGCTTGTTCTGCTTCAGCTAATATTTTTGTAATTCTTTCTTTGGCTTCTGCCTTTTCTTCACCTGAAGTATGTAGATTATCAATAATTCCCCCTACATCCTTAAGAGTATCTCCGCCTAATAAACTTCCTGCTGCGCTTGTTAATGTGCTTAATAATCCCATAACTTATCTCCTTTAATATTCAAAACCGTGAGGTTCAGAACTACTTCCACCTTTTATTGCATACCACACATCTTTGATCCTGTAATACCAAAATTTATCTGTTTCTAGAACCCAAAACTTACCCTTAGGTGTATTAAACGATTTGTTAGGCCCAAACTTAACTGTCATTGGTGCACCATCATCCCACATCTTTTTAGTTATTTGTCCCATGACATTTGAACCATCACCTGTAGCTTTGTAAATACGTGATCCAGGATAATCTCTTTTTAAACTCGCTAATCCTTCCGGTACACCTTCACTCAACACTGCCTCACACAGCATACCTAAATTATCTTTTAATTTTAACATTAAAATCTTAATCCTTTGGCGGATAAAATTGGTCTAATTTGTCCCACCACTTTAAGAAGGCACGTAATGCATCTCTATCACCATGCTGTTTAAGCGCGGTCTTTGTATTTACTAGGGCAACATGTAATTCATTATATGCAGAATCAATACTAGCGCCTTCTTTTAAATTCTTGTAATCCTCAAGAGTCGGCAATCTACCACCAAACTTTCTGTCTCCCCAAAACTTAGTAGTAAATGACTCTTTAAGTATGTCTTTTAATTTTATCATTAGAATACGTCTCCTGCTATACCTTCATCAATTGCATCTTTAATATCTCCTGGTGTTGTGTCTATCACGCCATCCATGTCTGCTTTCCAAGTATCTACCTTGTCACCATTAATAAATAACGCAATTGAAGGAAAATTCCTCAATCTTAATTTTTTACAAATCTTTTTAGTCTCCTCAGACATAGCTTTCATTATAATTGCTTCTTCATGACCAGAAACTCCCTTAACATACTCCATGCCATCGCTTTCTGCCCACTTAGATGTAAATACAACTACAACTACACCATCGCTAATTGACTCTTTAAAACTCTTGTCATTGACCTGCCCAAACAAAACACCTAGCAATAATAGATGTAAAATAATATGTTTCATCACAAACTCCTATTTGTCCTTTTTACTTTTTTCAAGTGAACGAATTTCTTTGGACATTTCTTTAATTAAATCTTCCATCTCCTCAATTGTTTCATATGCAGCATCCATATCTTCTTGTAGCGAACCAACCTGATCCTTGTATTGTTCGTATGATCGCGGCCAATTATAACCCTCTGGTCTAGATGGGTATTCTGCTGCGTACAGATCCTCTAAGCTTGGTAGCTCTTTTGCTTCTTGTATTTCTGCTTGTAGTGCATACCACATTCCTATCAAAGAAGCTAGTCCAGTTCCAGCTGCAACCATTGTTTGAACTGATAATGTAAATTTAGTATCCAGTATTTTGTCTTCGCTTAATTCAACTGGTTCTTTTGGGCCCTCTATTTTTTCAACAATCGCCTCGTGATGTTCTTCATGACCATGCTCTTCAGTGCTTCTCATTATAACTTCTGTTATGTCATTGAGTGTGCAAAACTCTTTAGCTACGAGTATCTCTCCAAGTGTTCGTTTATCACCTTTGATTTGATCTTGTAAGGCTACATTTAGCTGCCTCTTTGTGATTATATCTTCATCACAAAGTAACTTTCCTATTTTTAGATCACCATTCATAATATTTTTCTATAATTTTGATATTTCAACGTCCGCCCCTAAAAGGATTGTTTGTTATTGTATTCTCTTTTTTTGCTAACCATTTCTTGTGTTGTATAGCAGTTCTACCTTCTATTCCCCACTTTTTATTTAATGCAGCCCGTTTTCTTTTTCTATCTTTTGCTTTTTTACTTGGCATTCTAATGCCCACCGTAATCAGAATAAGGTGTAGTATCATCCTCATCTATTTCAATTTTTAAATTTTCAAATTCTATTATACCTTCCATATTAGCTTCTGAATACGGATTGTAAAATACACCTTCACCATCACCGCTTATTATCCAAGAATCTCCACTTGCCCTTATTGTCTCTATATGTGCTGCTCCACCAATACTATAATCTTCTTCACCAATGATTTCCATTCTTACCCACTTACTCGGTGCACCGTGCATACAAGCTCTTGGGCATACTGGACAAACACTTGGCCATTTATACTCTCCCGCATCAATCGGTAATCCATTTGTTGTATCACCTTCCCAGTCTGTAAATACTACAGCATAGTGTTCTTTACTTAATTCAAGTCTACCTGCATCTTTTTGAAAGTGAATGATTAATATCTTTTTAAGAAATGTTTTTGTAGTATCAAATCCAACATATTCTGTTTGTTCGGCAAACGTTGTAATACGTTGATATTCTGATGCTACATCTACTTCTTCGCCGTTCAACAATAACTTCATTGACATTGGCTCTTCCACAATAACGTCTTCACATCCAAATAATAATAATAAAAGTAAAAGTAATTTCTTCATTTTAGAATCCTATAAATTGATAGTTTAATCCAAACTTAAAATCATAAGCTGGCCGTTCCCAATAATATAAATATTTGCCTTCTGCAAATACACCTAAGTTGTCTCGTATTTTCACACCAAATATAGCTCCGAGATCGTAATCATTCCATGCCATTAACATTGGCTCCATGAACATAAATTCATGTGGTTCCTTATTATCGTCTAAGTGTTTTTCATATGATGTCCCATTATGATATGAATATTTATCATGTCCGTAGTGATAAGGGAGATAATTACCCCAAGCATGCACCCACCAATTTTCTGCATAATAATACCAGTCAATACCTAATACTAGTGATGTTTCCCTCTGAAATCCAATATTCTTCTTTACATCTTTGATATAGTCTTCTAGCATTCCAGGAAAATGATAAACGAAAAACTCTCTATCAGTATAAGCGAATACCCTACCATCAGCATCTCTCCATAACCAGTCATGTCCCCAATATTCACCTTGACCATTCCAAAAAGGACCTTCACCTTCAACTGCAACCCACTCACCATTTATATATTCTAATAGTTCAGTATGAATCCAATCACCATTTTCATCAACAGCGTTGGCATCACCCCACTGACTATCATCAACACCAAAAGCATCTTCAGCAAAGTCCCACCATGAACCTCTGTACCACGTAGTGTCCAATATCATAGCATCAAATCCGTATACTGGATGTTGTCTATGTTTAGCACCAATACTAAGATTGATTCTGTTTCCTAATGCTTCAGGCGTCCACTTAAATCTCAAATCACCTTGACCGTAATTAATATCTTCCAATCCTAATTCTGTCCAGCCAAGCTTTGCAATGAACCAGTCACCAACATATCTTAACCAGTATTCTTGATTTAGATACTCATTTCCCCATTGGCGCCCTTGTGACCATTTAATTAAATATTCGTAACCTTTAACAGGTCCGAATGTTGCCATCTCATTTGTTGCTTGTTCAGAACCATCGTACCAGGTGCCACCATTGCCAGCATTCTTAACACCTCTTTTTGGTTCATATTTAAATCTGCCAATTTTTCTTAATCCAAAAGATTTTTGAAAATCTGGTTCAAACTCACCTTCAGTTCGTTCAACTAATAAATTACCAGTCGATAATCCGCCAACAATTGAAAATGTATCATCTTGGTATCTAGGGGCATTTAAGCTAAAACTAGCATAGGCAGTTGAATATTTAAAAAATTTCCAAATTTCTGTTTCTGCAAACAAAGATGAGGTCAGTAGTAACCCAATTAATATTTTCTTTAACATCTGTTTTCTCCTATTATATTAAATATCAAATCTTACCACAAAAGACAAGGCTAACTCAGGATCATTTCTAATTGGTCTAGAAGTTTTTGCAATAGCTAGCAGATCCCCAAAATCATTGTATAGGCCTATTGTTGTGATATATGGTGCGAAAAATGAATGTGTAACAATATTATTAGCTGCAGGTGCGGAAGTATACCCTGACGTCTTGTAAGCAGATTCACCAGGAGCCAAAATCTGTCGTAATATATCTGCATCATGTGCTGACGATGAAGGTATTGTTAAACTTCCACTTCTTTCTTTTGTAGCACTTATATTCATTGTTCCATTATATCTTTCGTTTGGAACAGTACATGTGTATTCATGCTCATAAATTGTTTTTGTAGCATCAAACTTTAATTTCCAACCAGTACCGCCAGACCCACCTGCTACATTTGTGTAACTGCTGCCTGTTGTAGAAATCATAATCAAACCATGATCATACGATACTACACCAAGCGCAGAACCTGATCCGTCTGCAGTTGGTGTACCAGAATTAAATTCTGTTTCATATGCAGAATCATATAAGTTTCCGTAGCCATCGTCTTTAACTATTATAGCAGAACCAAAAGAGTAATCTGTAAGCTCAATTGATCCAGACTTTACCCCTTCACCAAAAATTTTCTGGGGTATGCTAATCACATTGACATCATCATAAATTTTTCTTAAACCAAGATCTACATAAGACCCAGATCCTGATGTTGCTGGATGCCCGAATGGAATATGATTTGAATCTATAACATGTTGCGGTTGAGGTGAATTGTATAATCTGTTATCTGAATGTGCAAATTCAAAGAAATTTAATTTTACTTGTCTGTATAACGGTTCTTTATAAACTTTAATAACCTCACCATCAGAATTAGTGAATGTATTGACTGGTGATGTTACTGTGCTAAACCCTGGATTTCCCATCATGCTACCAGTAGTTGCATGTAAAGGCATAATGCCTAGATCAGTAGTAGTATCTACACCACCATAGTACTGTACTGAAAATTGCTTATGTACTTCGTAGGGTGTTACTGCTTGATCTTGTTTTCTAATTGGAGTGAACATATGTATCCCATGTTTACAATAAATATTCTACAACAATTAAAATAAAATGGCAACCTTTGAATTAGAAGTCTAATCTTACTTTAATTAATGCTTCTCTACTAGATGATTTTAGTACTGGCCTAGAAAGCTTAGCAACAGCTAGTAGCTCATTTGCATTATTATAAAGTCCAACTGTAGAAATATAAGATTGCGGATCAGTTCGAAATGAAGGTACTGTCAATTCATTTGTTGAAGATGTAAAGTAAGTAGGATTCTGACTATGGTTATACATGTTATGTTTAACTCTGCAGAAATAATGTGTTGATCTTATTGATTCTTCCCTTCTAGACGCAAAATATGAGCCCAATTGAATAGCTTTTACAAATCGGTCTGTATTATTATCATCAGCATTAGTACTTACAGCATATCCATCTAAAAAAGTAGCACCGCCCAATGCAGTAGCATCAAGTATTATAACACCTGATTCAGGATAAAATTTTCCAAAGGTGTCCAATGGGCTAGCAGTGGGTGAAGATACTACACCAGAAGTAATAGAGCCAGAAATTATATCAAATTCTCTTACTGTGCTTTTAATTGTAGGATCACTTGTTGCACCGCTATTATCAATAAGCTTTAGGTAGTTTGTTCCGGAACCAGACAAGTGTAATTCCCAATTACCCGGATCCATCTTTTCTTTAAGGCGACTGCGATTTATAGAAATTGCGAATATTTGTTGTGAAGATGTTACCCCAGCTGCACCATTTAATTGAAAGTATTCCGTATTTTGTGGTAATAGTAGATTTCTAAATTGTCTATAAATTGCTTTTGATGCAGCATAATCTGCGTCACCAGTTTTTGATCCAGACCCTGCATAATTACCGTAAGCAGCAGAAAATTGTACAGAAGCAGTAGCATCTGTACCAGGTGCTCCTTGATAAGTATCTAAATAATATTGGCCCGTACTTCCGCTCTGGACAGAAGATGTATGAAAACTAGTTAGTGTTCCGACTCCGCCTGACCACATTCCTGAAGACACAATACTTATTTGACTTGTGATCTTGTCATTTTCTTCGATTGATGTAAATATACCTTGTTGTTGTGCCATTCTAAGCTCTCCTATTCGCTAATAAATATTACCGAATTTAGTTTTTATTTTATATCTTATTTCGGATTTAATGTGATTTTGATTTCTCTGGTCACACCAGAATTTATACCCGTTACTTTCATTGTTACTTCTTGCGCAGTTGCAACATATTTTGATACTAATGTCACAGCATTACCTGTAATAGTTTGTGGGCTGCCCTTTGGCTTGCCTAATGACGGCTTTTTTGGCTTGTTGATAAACGGAACATTTGGCTTTTTACTTATTAGCGCTGGTGTTCTTCTTGCTTTTCTTTTCGCGTTTGATGCCTTAGCATTTGACGTCATAGCCGCAGTCTTATTTTGAGATTTTGAGGATTTGCCCCCAGTTTGTTTTTGTTTTGGCATTTAATTTATATCCTTATTTTTTACCAGGAGTTTTGCCACTATCAAAATCTTTTTCGTTTTTAGGCTCAAACTCCGATGGGAGGCCAGTGCCTCTCCAGATAGAATAACTAAAGTTTCGATATTGCGAATTTGCCCAATTTCCAAATGCTGTGATATTATAGCCTTTGCCACCAGCCTTAATACTTTCAATTAAGTATTCACCATTGTTTTGCGGCCAATAATTATCCTGCACTCTTATTGCATCACCAGGTTGCGCATCGAATACTGCGTCTAGTTGGAATACAAGTTTCTTATCTTGCGTCACTGCGCCAAATGAACCCTTAGTTCCTTCAGGAACAATCATATTTGGATCATCAGCAGGAGCAGCAGTGCCATCATCAGATGCAGATGCCTTATAAGAGCCTACAAATAATTCTGCATACAAATCATCTGAAAGTTCGAATATGTAATCTTCAACCTCACCACCCATTCCTGCAGTACTTGGTACTATATAAATAGATGCATTTTCACCAGATAGTGAAACTGTGTTAGGGATACCTGCATCCATAGTAGGTGTTTCTGTGGTACCAGGTGGTAGTGTAATTAGTTTATATTGTAACGCAATGTCAGTTTTTGGTGATGCTTCTAAGATAGGCATGTTTTCTATTTGAATACCGTAATAAGTTGGTCCATTAGAATTAGCTTCGTTGTATAATCTATAGTCAATTTCATCATCACCTAATGCAAACTTTTCAATTTCAAAGTCTGATGAAGATAATCTCTCTCTTCCCTTGCTTGTTAAAATTGCGTCAACAATTAAAGTAGATCTATCTAAAAATGCCATCGATTGTTTCCTTTATTAATTGGAGCCACCGTTAGTATTAGCTAGATAGTTAACCTTTATAGTACATGCCCTTGTTGCACCATATGTCAATCCTGTAATAATAACTGTTGTAGTGGCACCAGTTTGAGATTCTAAAATTGATTTAGCTTTTATAGTACATGATGTACCGTATACAGTTTGGCTCATATTTTGGTTGCTAGTTGCGTAATTAATACTGCTAGGCGCAACGTCAGAACCTGCTGTAATTAAAAATGCAATTGAAGAATTCAAAATCGTAAAAGAATATCCATCTTCATCCGTATCACCATTGCCTGGCAAGTTTAGTGAATTGGGCGTAATGCCTTTTCCACCGCCTGGTGTACTATCCCCTGAATTCCATTCTACAGTATAGGAATCTTCAACGTTATAAATACTTGCCATTTTATTTGTGCCAGCCTCTCTTGTTACCAGCTTGTATCTCATAGTAGTATTTGCGTTTGATGTTGGCTCTAATAATGGTAATGATTCTATTATTTTGCCATAGTAATCAGTTCCCAATGAGTTTGTTTCATTCCAGAGAGAATAATCTATTTCATCATCTGCAAGAGCAAATTTTGTTATCTGAAATTCGTTTTGACCGCGCGCCAACAATTCACGACCTTTCTTTGTTAGCACTGCATCCAAAACTGTGGTAGCGTTATTTAGATATCCCATTTTTTCTTTCTCCAATTTTTGCGATATTTGTCAAAACATTTACTTTATAAATTCATTAATAAATATAATAAAATTTAGTTTATTCCCCACTCAAATCGACAGTTAAATTACTATTGCCGCCCTTTTTGTCAACTGTAACTGAGTATGGATTTGTTTCATATACTTCCACTGCCTGAAAAACACCATTAGGTGATCTGGCCCCATCATTTTTACATCCTTCGTATGCTAATCTAAATAGGCCTGTATGAGTGTTGTAAACAGATTCATACTCACTTGCAGCTAGTGACGATGAGTATGCTAATCCTAATGACGCGCTTAGAGATGAAGAATAAAAAGGCGTTTGCTCTTGATTAAATATTGATTTTTTAGAGCCAGTAATCATAGGTTGAATATTTTCAAAGAATACACTAGTTCCTCCTCCCATATAAACTTTAGAGTCAACATAGTCACGAGATTCTGCTAGTGGATCATCAAGGGGATCCTTGTTAAATCCTTTTAATGTGGGCATGTAAGTCATCGGCCCAAGTTCTGAATTAAATTTTTGTGTTTCAAATTCGTCCCTGCTAGCTTTGATTATTCCAGCTTGTTGTAATGCTGTTGATGTATAATCAAAATATGACGATGTTATTTTTCCTGCTAACAAAGTATCCGTAATTTTACCAGTTCTAGATTCATAAACACCATTAGCAGGAACTGGCGCTTGTGATGCTGTTGCTGTTGAGTAATGATATGAACTTGTTGGCTCTGTGTATGTTGCATTAAGCCTTGCTTCTTTTGCAATATCTTTAAATACAGGTGGTGCCCCTACAACAACTTTTGGCCTTTCTAAAAGGTGTGATTCTATTAATAGTCCAATATTCTTTTTAGCACGAGCAGGTGATAGCTTTCTTAGGTGATCGAATAAACTTAAATCATAATATTTTATTAATTTAATGTAATCCCAAAAACTTGATTGTGTTGTCCATTTTTTCCAATATGTGTCTGTGATTCCATCTAATTTTCCGTGTGTATACCGGTCTTCGTACATATCTCGTGGATCTCCAAGATACGACCCAAAATCTAGATCAGCTAACGATAGCATAATGTCTTCATTAATAACATCAGTTGGCGCAAAGAATATTCCCAGCTTGTTAGAATCTAATCCTGCATTATCAAATGAACTTACTTCTACTCTTTCTGTTGGGCTTAATTGTGCTGGCGCGCCATCTGGTGTTTTTAGTTGAGAGCTTTCAAGTCTTACTTTGTTAGCTTGAGAACCAAAACCTATTTTAGGTACAAAAGCTTTTTGTCTGTCTGAAACATTACTAAAATTTATTTCATCCGAAAAACCAGAGCCCGTAACATATACTTGTCCATCTGTAAATGTGTAATCTTTTAATCCTTTGGGGCTAGAATTCAAGTTGATATAATCATCCATAGATAGTCTAAAACTTAAATCATAGTATGATGAACTTGCATTGTTGCCGTTAACTGCTTTAGGAGCAGCAACATGGTTCCAAAATGCATCCTCCTTAAGTGGTGTTGACCAATATCTAAATTCCATCATTGATCCACTGAATTGCTCACCTATACTGTTATTATTTGCATTTCCACCAAGATACCATCTATTACTAGTACCGCTGCCTGTTGTATACCAACCTGCTAAAGTGCTTCCTGATACTGTCATACTTCCTGATTCTTTTATTTTAATGCGATCCATTCCTGAATCGTAATAACCAAGAAACATATCAAAACTTTGTGTAGTAGCAGACAAATCATTATCAA
>Ga0114996_10005502_pt1 | contig 14846 bp, 10 predicted proteins | sample ArcticOcean_MG_C_4_FD_87039 | JGI IMG/M metagenome (GOLD analysis project Ga0114996, IMG submission 87039) | Marine microbial communities from western Arctic Ocean - ArcticOcean_MG_CB4_134 | ecosystem: Environmental > Aquatic > Marine > Oceanic | place: Arctic Ocean: Canada Basin | collected...
CATCGAATAGACACCATTGACAGAGAGGTCAAAATGAAGCGGACAATACTCAGCAGCGCCATGCTCGCCTTGTCATTGTGCGCCAGTGCTGGCGCCGAAACGGCTGCCGGTATGGTTTTGTATTTCCAATCGGGAGGTGAGGTCTACCTCCTGCTTGCCGAACACGCCGGCAGCCAGAGAGGCTGGGCGGGATTTGGCGGCGGCGCCCGGGAAGGCGAAACCCCGGCGCAGACAGCGGCGCACAAAGCGCACGAGGAATCGCGTGTCTATTACAAAGACGCTGACCTGCTCAAACAGATCAAAGACCAGCCCCAGATCATGGATGGGACCTTCGCCTCCTATTTCGCCGAAGTCAGCTTCGTCCCCACGCCTCTAGTCATGAGCCATCCCGTACCCAAGGCTGATGACGCCTACCTGGAGCGCAGCACCTTTGCCTGGATTCCCTATTCGAGCATCGAAGGCTTCCTGAAGCAGGACATCGACCGGCCCAAAAAATACCTCGTCGACCCGGCGTTCCTCCCCGCCGGCAGCGAGACGCAGTGGTTCTGGCCCATCTGGCTGGGCAACATGCGCCAGGCCCTTGTCACCCGGGCCCTGCCGTGGCAACAGAAGTAGACAACAGATGATCGACCCCAAGAAACACCACCAACTCTTTCTCGACGACGGCGCTGTCGAGTCGACGGAGCGCATTACGAGGCGGCTGCACCAGCCGAAGAAATTCGGTCCGCTGATCCCGGGAGGGGTGCAGAGCCGCAACTCACCGCAGTGGAATCCCGACAAACAGCTCTGGGAGTGGTGGTATTTCGGACAGCACATGTTGTATGCCACCTCACCTGACGGCGAACAGTGGGACCTACCCGCTCTCGGTCTCCACGAGTGGGAGGGATCGAAGCAGAACAACATCGCCGCTGATCCACACGACACGTCGGGCCGGCTGTATCACCTGCTTCGTGATGATGCAGATGCCGACCCGCAGCGGCGCTACAAAGGCATGCTGTCCACGTGGGGGAGGCAGCCCGCCCTTTCCCCGGATGGCTTCACTTGGACGAAGGTCGACACGCCGCCAATCCCCAGTTCGGATGAATCGCAGTTCACCTACGATCCCTACACCGCACAGTATCTGGCCCTCGTCAAGCAGGGCACCGAATGGGGACGCTCGGTCTGGCTGTCCACGAGCAGTGATTTCCGGGAATTCACCGAACCGAAGTTGATCTTTCATTCCGACGAGATCGACCACGAGAACTGCCGGCAGCGGGTTCGAAAAATCATCGAAGACCCCGCCTATGTGACCCCGGCGACCATCGATGACGAAGATTACATCGCCGAGGTCTACAACATGGCCGTGCTTCCCTATCAAGGGCTCTATGTCGGCTTCCCCGTCCTCTTCAACCCTTTTGGCGCCAATCCGCCGCCGGAGACCAACTTCGACCGCATCAACCAGATCGAGCTGAGCGTCTCCCGCGATCTCTACACCTGGGAGCGGGTCGCTGATCGGGCCGTCTTCATCGGCGTTGAACCGTACGATGGCGAGACCTACGACACCGGGCAGCTCCTCATGGCGGGGCAGCCCATTGTGCGCGAGGACGGCGAGATCTGGTGTTACTACAACGCTTGCCGGTGGGGGACATCCCTCGACAGCTACAGAACAACCGGCAACATGAACGAGCTCCGTCGCCTCGGCGTCGACCCGCAGCATTTTGTCGACTCCGGCGCTTTATCGCTGGCCAAACTGCGGCCCGACGGCTTCGTCTCGGCTGACGGTGACAACAACGGCGTCGTCGTCACCAGGCCCTTCGAGCTGAAGGGCGAGGATGTCTACATCAACGCTGACGCCAGCTGGGGGGAGATCTACGTCGAAATCCTCGACGCGGAGTCGAAACGCCCCATTCCCGGCTTCTGGGTGCCCGCCGAACTGCCCGCCCCATTCACCGGCAATTCAACCCGGGCCAAGGTCACCTGGAAAAACCCGCACAATCTCGTTTTCGAGAAGCCGGTACGGCTCAGGTTCTATATACACCAGGCGAGTCTGTTTTCGTTCTGGATTGAGTAGTCAGTTCCTCGCCCACCACATCAATCGCAGCGCCCCGAGGAGGCAGGCACCCATGGAGATCCGAAAGTCCAGGAAAGGATTTGCGGTTCATCTTCCCACCGACAGCTGGTACGGCAGCCCGCGCTTCGCGCGACTCTACAATCTGCGCCGCTTCGAGTTCCCGAAGTCCTGGGATATTCACCTCTTCGAGCCGGACCTCGTCGATGAGATGGTGCCCCTTTCCGCGGCCGAAGTTGGGGAGCGGATCCGCACACCCATCGGTTCGTCAGCTCTGCGGAAGCTCGCGGAGACCCGCAAAGACGCTGTGATCATCGTCGACGATCTGTCCAGGCCCACACCCGCCTTTGCCGTGATCCCCCATCTCCTCGAGGAGCTCCAGGCCGGCGGCATCTCCCCGGAGAATACGACGATCATCATCGGCGTCGGCACCCATCGCCCGATCAGCATGGCGGAGCAGCGCCGCAAACTTGGCCGCGAGATCGTCGACCGCATCCGCGTCGTCAATCACAACTGTTTCACGCGCCGTCTGAAAACCTACCAACGCCCCAACGGTGGTCCCGATTTCAGCATCAATCGCCTCGTCGGAGACGCTGACCTGAAAATCTCGGTGAGCGGAATTCTCGCTCATGGTGGAGCCGGTTTTGGCGGTGGCGCCAAGGCGATCCTGCCGTCTGTCGCATCGTACGAGACCATACGCTATAACCACTCGACCTTCGATTGGGAGGGGTACGGAATCGTTTACCCGAAAGAGATCACCTCACAGGGGATTCGCAGGGATATGGAGCTCTGCGCCCGGGAGGTCGGACTCGACTTCAGCGTCAACCTCGTGTACTCACCTCTCAAGGAAGTGCTATGTCTGTTTGCCGGAGATTTCGTCGACGCCCATCGCGCCGGCTGCAAAATGGGCCGCAGGCTTTTTCTGACAACGGCTCCCAGGGAAAAGCTCGACATCGTCATCGCCGACAGTCATCCGATGGACACGGATATCGGTCAATCGCGGCGCGGCAGCTGGCCGGAAGAGTACGGCACCCGCAGCGTCCTGGTCGCCAGTGCGCGGGACGGCTGGGCTTACCACGGGGATGGCGGCAAGTCGTACCAGACGTATCGTCAGATGCGCAAGAAGCAAAAACCGCTCGACACCTATCGCTTCAAAGGGACAGGTGAGGACAGCGACACTGAGGCTCAAGCGTATTACTCACCGACCATCGGCGAGGACGTGTTCTACGAGAGAGACGCGAAGCGCCGATTCTTCAGTCAGTGGGAGCAGGTGGTTTCCGAGCTCGACGGCACCGGGAAGCACAAAACCGTCGGCATATTCCCCTATGCCTCCATGCAGATCGAACAGAAGACCGATTGACCAGCGGCTGCAGCTATCAGGCGGCAGCCCTGCTGACAGCCTGAATCATCGCCGTGATATAGCCGTACTGAAAGGCGTATCTCTGGGTCACGCGACCGGACACTCCAGCGGGCGCCACATCGTCGGGATGGCCCGGACCGTGATCGGGCATGAGCATGTAGGGATAACCGGCGGCGTGAAAGATCCGCGCGATGTTGTGCATATCCACATCCCCTTCGTCCGGCCAGACCTCGACGAAGTCGTTCAGACCGCCGCGGATATTGCGGAAGTGGACGTTGAAGATCTTTTTGTGCTCGGCAAAGTACTGGACGATCTCGGGAAGCTCGGCGGCGGGGTTCTCCAGCCCTTCGGACGCCACGCCGCAGCAGAAATTGAACCCATGATAGGGACTGTCGACAAGCTCGCTGAAGCGCTTCAGTCCCTCGAAGACGGGCCAGTTCCAGCGTTCGACTCCCTTGAGGACCGGGGACGGCGGATCATTCAGGTGACAGGCCATCTGCACCTTGTATTCCTCGGCGACGGGAATCACCCTCTCCAGCCAGTAAGTTGCCCGCGCGAACGCTTCATCACGGCTGACGACGCCCGCTTCTGACAACGTCTCGTTGTCGAACTTGGCCAACTCGAAGGAGCTGTAAGACGAACCGCCGCGCCCGGGCCGGCTCTCCGTGCGCTGGTGCGGGAGAATGCAGAAGTTGTAGTTCAAGCCGCGCAATCCCGCTTTGCCCGCGTTTTCGATCCACCCACAGACAGTATCCAGGTCCTGATCGCGTTGCGGATCCTGTGCAAGAGTGATGCTCTCGGGGAGGGTGATGTGAATCATCTCCGCCTCGACCCCCTCGGCGGCGGCCTCTTCCCGATGCCTCGAGAGCGTCTCCACATCCAGCCCGTCAACCGCCACATCCATATGATTGACGCCGTGGCGGACCAAAAACTCCAGCTCCATCTTCGACGTGCCGACCCCTTGAGTTCCTACGTACATGGCTTCTGTCCTTTCGGTGAGTTGTCTGTCGTCCCAGGTAATTTGAAGGATACCCTCACTCCTGTCAGCTTCTGGCTCTGCCAGTCCACCTGTCCGCAAGACCCCTGTGCGACTTATACTCCTTGTTCATGGCCGAAACCCGCACCGTCTATCTCGAACCTGACAGAATTGAGGTCAGAGCCGAGCCCCTGCCCGAATTGAAGCCCCACCAGATCCTGGTCAAGACGCATCAGGCCTCGGTCTGTGGATCGGAGCGCTATTTCTATCGCGGCATCACCGTTCGCCCGCAGGATGAAGCGCGCGGCGAGCCGGAGTCACAACATGCCACCTACACTTATCCGATGGGGCCGCTTGGTCACGAGGGGGGCGGCACCGTCGAAGCAGTTGGCAGTGCGGTGGCCGAGTATCTGGGTGGCGGCAAGGTTGTGGAAGGTGATCGCGTCGGCAGCCTCATCTACCCGACCTACACCGACTTCTGGGTCACTGATCCCTCACACGTACAGCCGATTCCAGCAGGGGTCTCCTTCGAAATCGGCTGCCTGTACGAGCCCCTGGGCTGTGCCGCCTGGGCAGCCCTGCACATGGGGGTGAAAGCGGGCGATTGGGTCGCCGTCAACGGTGTCGGCTTCGCTGGCAACATCATGCTGCAAGGAGCGCTCAAGGCCGGCGCAACCAAGGTCATCGCCATCGATTCGGACCCGGGCAAACTGGACGTCGCCCGCGACCTCGGCGCTGAGTATGCGCTGAACATTGAGGAAACGGATGTCCGCGCTGAAGTCGAAGAGATCACCAACGGCGAGGGAGTCGACGTATCCGTCGAGGCGGTCGGGGGGCGCGGCGAGGGGCTCAAGCAGTGTCTCGACATGGTCGGGCACAACGGCATCATGGCGCTCTACGGCGACAACTACGTGCCGGTCGACCAGTTCTGTTTCCACCGCTTCCACGAAGATGGTCTCGAAATCCGCAACCTGAACGCCGTCCATTTCACCCACCTGCGATCGATCGAGCACATGCGCGAGGCCTATCGTGCCGTTCAGCGCGGCGTTTTCAACCTCGACATCATCTTCGAAAATTCCGTGTCACACGACCTGGCTGACATCGCCGACGTCTTCGCGCGGGAAAATGCCAGCGACCACCAGAGCTCGCTCAAGACGCTCATTCTCCCCTAATCAACCCCCTGCCACAGACTGCGCATTTCCGCGCACGACTCCAGCAGCTCATCCAGCGTTCCAGCCGCCTCAATGCGTCCGTTCTTGAGAACGATGATCTGATCCGCGCGCCGCAGCGCCGGGCGCCGGTGCGAAACGACCAGGCAGGTGGCGGGTTGCTCGAAGACGCGTGACCACAGGATCTGCTCGGTCTCGACGTCCAGGGCGGAAGACAGATCGTCGAATACCAGCAGATCCGGGTCGCGGATAAACATGCGCGCCGCCGCCGCTCGCTGGATCTGACCTCCGGAAAGCTTCACGCCTCGCGGACCGACAATGGTGTCGAGACCGCCTTCGAGTGTGGGAACGTCCTCCTCCATCACACCGCGGCGTATGGCCACGGCGATCGCCGCATCATCGTTGGGCATCCCCATCAGGATGTTTTCCCTGAGTGAATCGCTGAAGAGCCTGGGGATCTGCGGCGTGTACGCTGTTCGCGGCGGCGCGAAGAAGCTTCTGGCCTCAAGGACCGGTTCCCCGTTCCACAGGATCTCCCCCTCGTCTGCCGGCAGGATGCCGAGCAACGTACGCAGCAGTGTCGTCTTTCCGGAGCCGATCTGGCCCGTCACCACCGCGAACGAGCCGACCGGGAGGAGCAGGTTTATGTCCCGGATACCGTTGGCGGAGTCGGGATAGGTATAGGACAGCCCCTTGATCTCGAGGTCGCGCAGGCGATTCGACTCGTCGCGGTCGGGAAGGGCAGGTGCAGGCGGGTCCTCCCGCAAGTAGACGGGAGTCTCCTGCGATAACCGCTCGGCCGGGATGTTGTCGATCGTGCGCGCCATGCGCAGGTAACTCACTTCCGCGCGCTTGTGGTTCGCCAGGATAGTGCCCAGGAGCGAGCCGCTGCGCGCGACCTGTCCGACGTAGGTCGTGAACAACGCCAGGTCACCGACGGTGAACGATCCCGATTTCATTTTCTGTGCGACCATGATGAGGATGACCCCGGTGGCGATGTGACCGAGGTTGAAATTGATCGAGTTCAGGATCTCGTTGAACAGGTTGTCGATGAGGGTCGACTTGCGGCGCTCGTCATTGAACTGTCGGAAACGCTGTATGACGTGGCCTTCCGTAGCCGCCACCTTCACTGCCAGGATCGACTGGAACATTTCGTTGATGAAGTTGGTCGCCCGCCCGGTGGCGATGCGCTGGGCGCTCCGATACTTGAAGATGTACTTGCGCGCGAAGTCGACGACGATGACGACGCAGATCGCCGGGACGATGGTGATCACCGTGATGCCGGCGTCGATATTGGCCATGTAGTTGATCGCCAGACCCGCGAAAACCAGGTTCCCCCACATGTGGATGTAGCGGTTGAGATACTGCACGATCCCCATGACGTCGTCGCGGAATCGATTCGTCACCTCCCCCGATGTGCTCGAGATCTGCGTCGGGTCGCGCACTTCGAGAATGGCGGTCATGAGGTTGCGTCGCAGCAGCGTTTCGATCGCGTACCACCAGCGCGGCCACGCAAAGGCCGAACCGAAGAGCGCCATGCGGTCGCCCACTTCCACGGCGACGAAAAGCGCCACGAGGGTGGCGGCGGTAAATCCCGCCTCAGCCTGGCCGCTGAGCGCGTCGAAGAAGCCCTTCATGATGACGCCCGCCAGAAAGGGGGCGACATCGTCGATGCCCCGGAAGAAGATGGTCGTGAGGAAAAGCCCCGGCCGAAACTTCAGAAGCCGCCAGGTCGTCTGGCCCATGCTCATCGGTGCTGCCATCGGCTCGGAAGTCATGCGATCAGTTCCTCCAGACCCGCCTTGAGCAACTTCGAGAACTGAGACTGGGGATCCTGGACCAGCTCGGCTCGACGACCGAATTCCTGAACCTCGCCGGCGTCGAGAATCATGATGTCGTCGACCCGTTCCACCGTTTCCAGGCGATGGGCGATGATGATCCCCGTCCGTGTCTCGAGTAGACGCTCCACGGCGAGATTGATCTTGCCTTCAGTCGCCGGATCGAGCCGCGATGACGGTTCGTCGAGGATGACGAGGCCGGGGTCCTTCAGAAAGACACGGGTGAAAGCCAGGAGCTGCGCTTCGCCCGCTGACAGACCCGAACTGCCCGCCGCGATCTGGGTGTCGAGTCCACGGGCCAGATTCGAATACCAGGATCCGAGGCCGAGATCTTCGAGTGTCGCGATGACTCGATCGTCGGGGACGTCCGGGTCGAACAGAGCGAGGTTGTCCCGCACTGACGCGTTGAACAACTGCACATCCTGCGTCACCAGGCCCACGTGGCGGCGCAGTTCGTCGAGCCGGATGCTCTTGATGGACTGGTCGCCGATACGAATCTCCCCGCTGTCGATATCATAGAAGCGAAAGAGCAATCGCGTCGTCGTCGTCTTGCCGCTTCCCGTGCGACCCAGCAGACCGAGCGTTCTTCCAGGCGCGAGGGTGAATGAAACATTGCGCATCACCGGCTCACCCGGGTTGTAAGCGAAGGTCACGTTATCGAAGGTGACCCTGAGCGGATGAGCCGTCGACAGCGCCTCGTCGCCGTCGACGATGGCCGTTTTGACACGCCGAAGCTCTTCGATGCGCTGCAGACCCGCCGTCGCCCTCTGCAGCTCGTTGATCTGCCGGCTGATCTGGAAGAGCGGCTCCCGCAGCATCGTCGTATAGTGGAAGAGCAGGAAGGCGGTGCCGATCGTGAAGGTCCCATCCCGGTATAGCCAGATGCCCATCCCCATGGCGAGGGCATAGCCGAGCACAAACAGGATGCCCGTGATCGACTGCAACACTTCGCTCATTAACTCGGATTTCTTGACGCGTTTGAAGACACCTTTGTTGACGGCGTGAAACCCGTTGGTCGCGTGCTGACTTGCCCCGTTGGCGCGGATGTCCTCGAGTCCGACCAGGCGCTCCTCGATAAACCCGTAGAGGCGCGCATAACTTTCCCGCTCCGCCGTGTAGATCGGTACCGCGATGTTGCGGATGAGATTGAGGACGCCGAAGGCGACGAGGGAAAACGCCGCCAGGGCGGCGCCGACCCGCCAGTCTTCGAGGCTGACCAGAACCAGCACGCCGATCAGGAAGACGGTGCTGCCGAGAACCTGCAGGACGAACTGCGAGAAAAAGTTCGACAGGGCGGTCGTGTCCCCGTCGACTCGCTCGATCATCTCGCCAGGCGTGTGCTGGTGGTGGAATGTCATGTCGAGCTGAAGGCAGTGAAGCGCCAGATCGTTGCGCATCCTGTTGGTGGCGCGCCAGCCGACATCCTGGCCGAGGTAAGAGCTGACGATCTGCACGATCTGACGAATGAAGCCAACCGCCAGGAAGATGATCCCAGCCCCTACGAGGTCGGCAACCTCCCCACCCGCCTGCGCGGTGTCGATGAAGTAGCGCAGAATCTGCGGGTTGAGCAGATTCAGCCCGATCCCGGCAGCCATGCTGAGGCCCAGGAACGCGACGCGGCGCTTTTGGGGGCGTAGATACTGCGTCAGGAGAGAGAAGTAATGTCGCAGCGGCACTCGGCTGTTCGAGGGCGCCGCCTGGTCACTCGAGTCGATCGTGGCCTCCAGCCGGTTCGATGCGTTGCGGAACGTCCTGACCGATTAGATTAACCGGCTCTCTCAAGTAAGGTAGCCTCGATTGGACGACCCGACGACTACGACAGAAAAACATCCTCTTCGAGCCTTCCGCAACCGGGCGTTTCGGCAGCTCTGGGCGGGCGTCATCCTCAACGGCTTTGCCACCTGGGTGACCCGCTTGACGGTGGGCTGGTTCATCTTCGATCAGACCGGGTCGGCCCTGCTGACGGCGATCTCATTCGCCATGCAGTCAGCACCCGGCTTGGTGATCGCCCCCTTTGGCGGCGCCATCGCCGACCGCATCGACCGCCGCCACGTCCTCGCCGGGTCGGCGCTTGTCAAAGGGCTCGTCGTCCTCGCCCTCGCCTTCGTCGCCGTCGACGGTGCGGACTCGGCATGGGCGGTCATCGCCCTGCTCGCCGTAGCGGGCGCCATGAACAGTTTTGAAATTCCAGCTTCTCAGGCACTGATCCCCGATCTGGTCGGCCCCGTCGACGCCATGAACGGCATCGCCGTTTGCTCCGTAGGCCTCAGGGCGATCAGCGCCATCGGCGCCCTTGCTGGCGGGTTCGTTCTCGAGAGTTTTGGCCCGGCGACCGCCTTCGCACTGGCCGCCGTCCTGCACTGGCTGGCCGCCGGTGTCGTCGTCTGCATTCAAGCGCCAGCCCCCACGCTCTCCGACCCGGATACTCCTCAGCGGTCAGTGATCGCCGACACCGTAGAAGGGCTGCGGACCATGGTGAACCTGCCCACCGTGCGGGCTTTGCTCATCATGGCGCTCCTGGTCGAAGTACTCTGCTTCTCTTATGCCTCCGTGCTGCCCGTCCTCGCCCGGGATCGGCTCGGACTCGATGAGTCCGATCTGGGCACCTTGACCGCCATGGCCGGATTCGGGGGATTCCTCGGTGCACTTGGTCTCACCACCCTGAGCGAATACCGCCGCAAGGGTTTGGTCTTGATCGGCGTTGCCGCACTCTACGGCGCCGGCGTGCTGACTCTGGGGTTGTCCAGTCTGTTCGCCCTGTCAATCGTCGTGATCACAGTCGTTGGCATGATGGCGGCCCTCTTCGACGGGCTGCAATGGGGATTGCTGCAGGAGAACGTGCCCGACGCGTTGCGCGGCAGGGCGATGGGTGGCTGGGTGTTGGCAGTTGGCTTCGGTTGGATTGGCCATCTGGAACTGGGGGCGGTGAGCGATGTGATCGGCGTGCACTGGGCCCTGGCCATACACGGCGCCCTCATCATCGTCGTGGCGGGGGTAGCCCTGCTGATGGCAAGATCGTTGAAGCGGGCGTAGCGCGTCTAGCTCGGTACTGACGCACGCCCGTCGCCGTCGCCTCACAAACCCCGGGAGCGGGACTGAGTAGTCCTATTTCTCTGTCAGCTCGATGCGCCTGTTGACCTCGAGCGGCCCGGAGACCGTCTGCCTGGCACCTGATGGCCATTGCACGGTGATTTCATCCACCGCAGTGGCCTCCCCCAGGCCGAAGTAGAGCGGCATGTCACTCTGCGACAGGTAGCCGGACTGTCCGTCATTCACCCGGTGGTAGCTGCGATCGCCCGCCTTGACCGTGACCTAGTCGAATTCCGGATGCGGCGGCGGCTATGTGGCAGTCGACCGGAATTCCAGGCTCGAGCTGGTAGAGGTCGCTCAGGCGGATGCTCGTTCGGGATTGTGCACGACGAACTTGAACTTGTAGGGCGATTCGGAAGATCCAACAACGATGATATCCCCGTTTTTCAGGGGACAGGTGAATGATTCAGCAGATTCACCGTACAGAGAGGCGTTGACCAGAGTGCCGCAGTGGCTGCCTCGATCTTTCAGCACAAACGATTTGCCGTTAAACAGAATCACGAAATGTTCACGCGAAATCTCTCTGTAGTTGCGGTTGTCGTGCATGTAAAAATCGTTGTTCGGTTTGGCGTTGAGAAATCGGGGCTTCTTGAACCAACCCTTTCTATCCTTCTTGCGCTCTTCCCGGCCGCATCTGAACGGGATTACCGCAAGGGGAAGCCGAGGTCCCTCGATAGATCTCCTTGCCTCTTCAGTCAGAGCTTCCAAAACAGGTTGAGGATGTTGTGTCATGTGGATCGGTTCGTGCCGTGAATACGGGTGATTACTGAGATTCGACCGTAGCCTAGAAGAATAGTGTGAGTTTTGTCCGCTTTCAAGGACGGGGCCACAGCCTGATGGCTCATTTCAATTGTGGTGACTGCCGTCAGCGCCGGCGAGCTTGAATCGCCGGCGTTCGAGCGGCTCGGCCTCCGCTTCACCTTCGACGATGCCTAGAAACTGATCGACTTTTAGGTCCACAAATGTCTGCCGGACTCCAGTCGCCGGCCAGAGGATCTCGAGTTCGTCGATGAACCCGGCCCGGCCCAGACCGATTTCCTGCTGCAGAGTTGACGAGCCAAAGCTGCCGCCGGTTCCAACTGTGAGGTGAATCCGGCGACTGACGCCATCCTCGGTAATTCGCACTGAGATCCGCGCCCCGATGCCGTCCCGATTTGACTGCACGCCCGTCAGTTGCAGCGCGATCCAATGATTGTCGTTGCCCGGATTCTCGAACAGCAGATTCTGGTACAGATCGCCTGAGAAGGCGCCACCCATCACCTGGTGAATATCCTGGTCTCCGTCGTTGTCGATGTCGCCAAAGGAGATGCCATGACCCTTCTGCAGGTGACCGAAGCCACCGGAGGAGGAGACGTCCTGGAATCGTTCCCCGGCCGCATTGCGAAGCATCGAGTTGGGTACAAGAGCGCTCAACCGGGGATGGCCGTTGCCGATGTAACAGTCGAGATAGCCGTCATTGTCGATGTCGCCGAAATTGGCCGCCATGGCAATGAGGATGTCGTGCATCCCGGCGTCTCGTGTCACATCAGCGAAGGTGCCGTCTCCGAGGTTGCGGTAGAGTCGGGGACGCTCGACACCACTCGGGTTGCCCAGGTACATGTCCGCTATGTCACCGGCATTGCGAATGTCGAATCCGGCGACAAACAGGTCCTGCCAGCCGTCGTTGTCATAGTCCCAGAACCAGGTGGGAAAGCTCTTGGAAGGCTCCGCCACGCCGGCCTGGGCGGTGACGTCTGAGAATTCACCGGACGTCTCAATGCGATTGTGCATGAGAATGTTGTCACTGCCGAGAGCTGAGACGTACAGATCGATCTGCCCGTCGTTGTCGTAATCGCCCCAGCCGACACCTTTGGCATAGGTCAGGAAATCAACGGCGAGCTCGGGCGCCACATCCCTAAACGAGCCATCCCGGTTGCTGCGGAACAGCTGGTTTGGATGGGGATAACGCGGCGTCTCGCCGTAGACTCCCTCAACCGTTTCGTTTCCCACGTACAAGTCGAGCCAGCCGTCGTTGTCGTAGTCACCCCAGGCGGCTGTGTGGGTCGGATGGAAAGAGAGAATACCCGCAGCTTCACTCACATCTGTAAAAGACACCTCCCTGCCACCTTCGTTGTCGCCGTCGTTCCGCAGCAGTGAGTTTGGATGGAGCCCCTCCTCCTTGAGCCATGCTCCGCGAAGGACGAGCACGTCCCGGTCGCCGTCGTTGTCGAAGTCGGCATGGGTCATGTTGAGGCCACTGACCTGTCCTGTCAGTGCGGCGATTTCAGTCTTCTCGACAAAGCTGCCGTCGCCGTTGCTGCGGAAATAGCGCAGCTGGTCCCTCAAGCCCCAGGAAGAGGCCATGATGTCCGCGTACCCGTCATTGTCGAAGTCCTCCATGATGCTGCCGCCCGACAGACCGAGCACGTCGAGTCCGCATGCGGGAGCCACGTCGCGGAAAGGGCTGATACTGTAGTCGGACTCGAAGGCGTCAGGTGGAATCAGCCAGGCCTGTGGAACTGCATCGGGATATTCCCCGAGCGTCATGTAGGCGAGATTGACGAGCCAGCGGCTCCCGAGGTCGTCCGGTCTTTTCGCGAGCATCGCGCTGTATTCAGCAATCGCCGAACGCGAACCTCGCTGCAGGGTGTGGATACCTCCACCCCGAATCGGCAGAATGCAGGCATCGACGCTGTGGTGAAAAATGCAGTTCTCCTGCTCCCCGAGACGCAGGTAGGAAATGCCGAGCTGCCGATGCAGTTGATAGCTCGTCCCGTGTCGATCCGGCTCGCCGAGCCCCTCCAGCATCGATCGCACGCGCTCAAACTCTGCAATCGCCCGCTCGGTGCGACCGCTGCGCAACATTTCGCGACCCATCTGCATGCGGAACTGGACTTCCTGTTTCGGCGACAGCGACAGAGTCCCCGTCCGCTGCAACCGTACCAGTTCCTGTTCCATCGCGGCGGCGCGGCCGGCGTTGAGATACTCGTTCTCATGAATGTTCGCCTCCGCCGCCAGACGCTCGAGCAGATTGGCCATCTTCCGATTCGATTCCGGCAGCCGCGCACTGTCGGAGTTGACTAGGGACACAGCCGTCAGCTGCAGCAGCACAGCTGCTGTCGCCACTGCCCGGGCCCTGCGGTTTCGCTGTCTGGCCATGCGAAGCATTTCACAGATGGAGCGGGAATGATGGATAGCGACCTGCATCGCCAGGAAACATAACCATACATGGAAGATTCGAGAATTGCGGAGACCGACTCCTGACTCGGCCCCGCCATCCATGCGCACGACCTCAGGCTCACTCTATATTGAACCGACTCTTGCGATCCTGGCGACCGTCAGACAGAATGAGTGGACATGACAAATCCCGTGCGAGATAGACTACTACGAGCGCGCCGCCGTGGCTCTGGCCGGAATCGCTCCTCCCCAACAGTTCTGGAACCTGCTCGAGTCAAACCAGAATCAGGTGACGGCGTGGCACGCCAATGGCGCCACGCCCATCGACGACGTCTTCATCAGCGGCAACGTGATGACCCATCTTTGGCAGCAGTGGTACCTGTCGGGTGGGCGGCAGGGCGAGGAACCGCCCGCCTGGATGAAAGGGGTCAACGAGAACCAGGTCACCTTCTTCTCGACCCCGTCGGAAGCGGAACGCATCCGCGCCGGCAAGGCGATCTTCCGCACGCTTTCGCAGCAACTGTGGGCCATCGGCGTTGTTGCCGAGACCCCCGTCCCCATCATCTACTCGAAAGACCTGCGCAATATCGGCATTGCCGAGCGGCGCGGCATTCATGCTACCGTCGTCGCCGACGCCGCAGATCAATGGTACTTCGGGACTGCTGAACGGCTGTCACTCGACGGCTACTAGCCGGCCCCGAAAAGCAAGTAGCCATCCTCTGCGCGGCGTCCACCATAGAGTGCCGCATCCTGCGGATCGGTGATGCTGAGTTGGCCGATGGATTCACTGTGTGCCGCCACGTTCATGCCGGGCCGTCAGGAACGCGTTTCGATGCCGATCTCGCCGCGATAAAACGTCGCGCCCGCGATTTTCTCGGGGACGTTGTGAACCTGCTCTCCGATCTGGATCATCACGTCGGGGAAAGTCTCCATGGCGGAGATCGTGAATTTGCCAAGATCGGCGGCAATCCGTTCGGCGATCTCGTGCTGTTTCTCGAGCACCGCGGCTGGCTCGTGAAGGCGGGGCAGACGCTGGCGACCCTCTCTTTTCCGGATTGGGCGGCGGGAGTCGATGTTCGAGGACGGCCGATTCCTCCGCTCGGTGCGGCCACCGCCGGTTCGGACGGCGCCCTTCGGACTCTTCCCGGAAGCGGAATTCAGGTGAGCCAGGACGGTTTGTCCTGGCTGGCTGAGAATTACGGCTATGCCG
>Ga0114996_10005505_pt1 | contig 14842 bp, 9 predicted proteins | sample ArcticOcean_MG_C_4_FD_87039 | JGI IMG/M metagenome (GOLD analysis project Ga0114996, IMG submission 87039) | Marine microbial communities from western Arctic Ocean - ArcticOcean_MG_CB4_134 | ecosystem: Environmental > Aquatic > Marine > Oceanic | place: Arctic Ocean: Canada Basin | collected...
GACGCCGCATCGTTCGCCACCATCGCGTAATGCCTGGGCAAGGTGCGGATCCCAACCCTGTACGATCTTCAGGCCCACCAGCGCCGGGTGATCGAGATACGTTCGCGTGCTCGAATCGTAATCGGCCTCGGTAATCTTCGCCGCGACGATGTGGTCTCCGCCGGGCATTTCGAGTAGCGTCGCGGTCGCATCGGCCGAGAGCACAACGCCACTCACATCAGGAATCGAATAGACACCGACCGCCAATCCACGAGCCACCGCCTGTTCGACCACTGGCTGCACATTGTCGGCGATCTGGCAATCGGTTGCATCGCTCGGCAGATTCGTGCCGGGCCGGACAAACACCACGGCGTACTTCAGCTCAGTCAGATGATCGAGCAACCGGCCGTTCGCCTCCGGACCGTCTTCGGGACGCAATAGCGCCATCAGCACGGTCTCGCCGATATCGGCCTCTGCCGCCGCACGGAACCAATTGACCAATTCGTCCACAGTTCTCAGATGTCCATGACCTGTCGATGCAGCGATCAACAGAGCATCTGCGCCAGCCGTGGCCAGTCGCTCGAGGAACACTTTGTTGCGAGCCTCGTCGAGCTCTCGTCGAGGAAGCGCGCCGGTGGTCGGATCGAAACAAGCGACCGTCGTCGCGGGATAACAGCGGATCGGGTCGGCGAGCAACTGCGCGGAAGTGACTGGCGGCATGCGATTTTTCCTGCTCAGCGATTTTGTTGGGAGAACCTCGGTTGCGGCGAGTGCGAATCATCGTACCATGAGTCGGCCGGGGTGGGACCCGGGCTATACACTTCCGTTCATCAGAACACCGACCGATGTCGCGACAAGAAATCACCTCGCTCGAAGATCCGCGACTCGATGTGTTTCGCGATCTGAGCAACACCCCAACGACTAACCGTGGTGGTCGATTTATCGTCGAAGGGATGTGGCTCGTCGAGCGACTGGCGGCCAGCCGACTCGACATCGAATCCGTACTGGTCGGGCAGCGACGCGAACAGCAGGCATCATCGCTGGTTGGCCCAGAGTCCCAGATGTTGGTTGTCGACGACGCAATGCTGCCAGAGATCGTCGGATTCAAGTTTCATCGTGGTGTGTTGGCCTGTGGACTTCGGCCGGCGGGAGTGCCGCTTGGTTCGATTCTTCCTGAGGATAATCGTCCGTTGACGCTGCTGGCGTGCGTCGAGATCAAAGACCAGGAGAATCTGGGCGCGATTCTAAGGACCAGCTATGCACTCGACGTCGACGCAATGCTGTTGAGCCGAGGCTGTGCGGATCCGTTTTCGCGAAGGGCGATACGTGTGTCGATGGGGGCAGCGTTCGAACTGCCGGTGATCGAGTCGCTCGACTTGCAGCACGATCTCGTGCGGCTGCGCGACGAGCACGACATTTCGTTGATTGCCACGTCGCTCAGCGAAGACTCGACGCCGCTTAATCAGTGCGAACGCACCAATCGCGTCGCGCTGTTGCTCGGCAGCGAAGGGCCGAGACTCTCGCCACAATGGATCGACGAGTGCAACACAACGGTGCGAATCCCCATGCGTCACGGGGCCGATTCGCTCAACGTCGCAGTGGCAGCAGGTATCGTCCTCTACTATTTACGCCCGTCGACATAGTCGTGGTTCGCTCTGCGAACCTTACGTTTCGAAAGAACCGTTTGGACCGCGGAGCGGTTCACGACTAACCTGCCGGCGTCAGCACCACATCGCGCAGATTCAACAAGGCACCGTCGAGCGAACCGGTCGGCTTGAGCGTGACTGTCGCCTCACCGGCCGATTGAATCTCGATCGTACCGAGATCGGTGGAGCGAAAATTCTCCCAGCCGCCGGTGTTGATCGTCTTGGCCGCGAGCACGGCGTCGCCGACGCGGATCTCGAACGTGTTTGGTTTCTGGTGCGGCGTCGACATCACGACCACGACACGATAGGTGCCCTTGCGAGGAATCTTTGCTTTCCAGGTGAGATGTGTGTCCGCGCCGCTCCAGCTACCAAGATAACGCTTGCCTGCATCATATCGGGCCGTTCCATGGATCATTGCCTGACCGGCGTGCAGCACGAGTGCCTGACTTCCCGTGGCCGTCAGCACCGCGTTTTTTTGGCCGCGAAAGATCCCCAGCTTCACCTCCTTGCGACCGAACGTCGCGCGATAGCGTGCGAACAGCGCGCCCAGGCTGTGGGTCTTGTGGCCATCGACGCTAAGAATCACGTCGCTCTTGCGGAGGCCGAACTTGGCGGCGGCACTCTTGGCCGGCACATCGACCATCAAGACGCCAATCTCGCTGGGCAGGCCCGATGCCGAGCGCTCGCCAAGCCCGACGATGTTCTTCACTTTGGCCTCGTTCCAAACATAGATTTTTCGATCACGAGTTCCCCGGCGCGGTCGCGCGACGCGCACCGGCGATGCCCCTTCTGGCAACTTCGGCTGTCGGGCGATCGCCTTAAGCTCCGGTTTGATCACACCGAACTGATCCATCGGAAAGTTTTTGAAGCCTAACTTTAGCGCTGGCGAATCGTCCGCGACTCGATAGTCACCCGTCGCGGGATTAACGTACTTGGCGTCTCCCACGATAGAATCCTTGTCACGGCCGCTTTGCCTCATCAGTTGCCTAGCCGGAGTGACCTCGGCTCCGCGTTGGTGCAAGAGGTTGTGATTGATCTCTTCTCCCCAAGGCACCGGGACGCGAATTGGGCGATAGGTGGTGCCGACGATATTCCGTCGAAACACATCGCCGCTGTTCTTGTACCAAACGTGTGGATGAAACGAATTGCCGACCATGATGTTGTTTTCAACCGTGCGGAAAAATCCCTCGCGCAGCTTCAACCCGCCACGCAGACAAAGATTGTTATAGATGTGATAGTTGGTTGACCCGTCGTCCAGGTCGACATCCCAACCGTGATCACAGCGGAATCGATTGTTGCGGATGATTGTGGTGTCGATGGCGTCCCATTTGACGATCTGGCGGTGTTTGCCCGAAACGTCGGCGCCTTTGAGTCCCCAGTAACGGTCGCGTCCCCAGGAGTTAAAGCTGCCATGGTCGCCGGTCTCTTTAACGGTGTCGAACACATCGTTGAACTCGAGCAGATGTCCGCCCCAGGTCCCCTCGCTAATGTTGATTCCCGCGCGAGGAACATCATAGATGCTGTTGTGACTCACGGTGATCTTCGACGCCATCGAGATCTGTACGCCGGCGGTCTGTTTCTCGAACCGCCCGCTGCGATAGATCAGATTATCATGCACGCGGCACTCGGACGGATAGTCGGGTGTCTTGGGGCCGGGCGTCTTGTCGACCGCTTCATAGGTAGTCCGCCTGCCATAATTGAGCAGCGGAGTGCGCACGGCGTTCACGTCGCCAACGAAACAGACGCCGCTCGCGCCGGCCTCGCTGATCTTGCAGCCAGTGACTGTCACGCGGCGGTTGTACTTGTTGACAAAGATCGCGTTGCTACCGACCGCATCGAGATGCAAGTCGGTGAGCAAAATATCCTCACCCCCGGTGATAAAAATCGCCCCGCCGCGATACGTGGTCCAATCGCTCCGTAATAGCGGCTCTTTGTTCTCCATAAACGTTCGGGCTGAATGCGTCAGCCGCAAACCACGAAACGTGACGTGATGCACAGGGGCGCCGCGCTTGCCGTGAAGTTCGATCAAGTGCGCCAGGCGAGCACCTTCGATTCTTGTCTTGTTGAGATCCACTCCGGCAGGTGGATAGAAGTAGAGCACGCCGTTTTTGGTGTCTAAGTACCATTCGCCCGGCGCGTCGAGTTCTTCGAAGATGTTTTCGACGAAACGATGTTGGCCGTGCATCCGGCTAGAACGATTGTTTTGCCAGCCGCCGACATACTTGAGTTTGCCCTGGGCGTCTTTTCCAGTAATGCGATAGTGCATTCCACCCCAATGGGCGCTATGCATCGCGTGAATGAAGCCGCCCGCCGGATTGGCCCAACGTCTGGCTCGCTTTGGACTGATCGCATCGGCGGCGAAACCGTTGAAGTACTTGGCGTTCGGATCGTAGTTGGGATATCGGGCCATGTGTTGCCGGTCGCCCTCGACGAACAGCTGGTCGATCTTCAGATCCTTGGGCACCACTGCTTTCTGGATTCCGTCTTTGTGGGCCGTCCATTTCAGCCGCAACCGCATGCCGCCGCTAAGTGTTGGTTTCTCGTCTTTGTATGCCGCATAAGTGATCGGCGCGGCGACCGTACCGCTGTCGATGGCCTCGAGTACGAACGGCTTACCTAAGTAATGCGTCCCTCCGCGAAGAAAAACGGTCACCGCTTCCCTTTTCACTTTCCTCGTGGCTCGCACCGCGTCACGGGCATTGGCGAGCGATGCGAACGGTTTTTCGAGCGTACCGGTGTTCGCGTCGTCGCCCTGTGGCGACACATAGAACTGGCTTCCCTCAGCCGCCGCAACGACCGCAGAGGCCAGCAGGGAACAGGCGATGAACAAGCAGTGAATCTTCATAGCGGGAGGATCTCCAAAGCGCTCAATTTTGTGCAGGCGGGAAAACGCTCATTGTAGTCAATGCGGATCGCGGGTGTCTCCCCGCCATGGATTGTTGGAGTCAAATACGATAGGCTGGGCGGCATCTTGTCCGATGCTTTGTCTCTTTTCTTCGAGCGGAGGTAGATCGATGACCACCCGAGTCCTAATCGCCGCAGTCGCCGGCGCCATTGTCGCGTTTGCTTGGGGTTATGTGTCACATGAGGTGCTACCGTTGGGTTCCTACGGCATGCGGGATCTGCCTGACGACGACAAGACCGTGGCGGCATTGCAGGAATCAATCTCCGAGCGGGGCTTCTATATGTTTCCCGCTAAGCAGGGCGTGCCGGACGAACAGTTCGCGGAGCAATACGAGAAGGGTCCCGTCGGCTTGGTCGTCTATCGTCCCACCGGTTTCAGACCGACGTCGATCGTGCAACGCGGAATACAGTTTGGTACCAATCTGTTGGCGTCGCTCGTGGCGGCCTTTATCGCGTCGCGCTGCGTCGGTGGAATCGTAACCCGGGTGATGGTGGTTTCTTCGCTGGGGATCATCGCCTGGTTGAGCGTCAACGTGCCGTATTGGAATTGGTACAGCTTTCCGCCCGGGATGACGATTGCGTCGCTGATCAACCACGTGATCGGCTGGGCGCTGGTCGGCGTGGTTCTGGCGGTGATCGTGAAGCGACCCACGACGACGGTCAAAATGTAGGCGAATTCGATACCGTCGCACAGCTCACCGCAATGCCCGGCCACTTGGTTGGGCCTATCTGCGCCCATCGGTTGCGCCAAATCGCTAGCTCTTGGCTATGGATTACTGGCGGGGGGCCGCGGCGTTAAAGTCATGCTGATCGGTTATTTCCTCCGCGGCGAACCTGATTATTCCCGTGGTTATCCCCGATCTTGCACATTACGAAACCCGGTTCATGGCGTCGGCGGCCCGATACTGTCTCTGGGGTGCTTTGTAGTTCCCCATATTTCCTTGATCACGTCGCTGCGGTTGGCAGGCCGCAAGACGGGCGTCGCCACACAGAATTTCCGTGATGGCAGGCCCTGTCGTGGCGAATTGGCGGCGTGTCAAGCAAGTTTCGGAGTCGCGGTTGTATTTGTGGTGCTTGGTATGCGTTCGTATGTTGTGCGAACGTTAGCAGAGATGGCGCGTTAGCCAAACTAAGAGGCGATTCGAGTGGCATCGCTAAAGAAGATGTCGATTAACACCAAGCTGAGCCTATTGGTTGCGGCGGCTGTCTGCGCGTCGTCGCTGCTGGCCTGCACGGCATTCATGATCGACAGCGATGCCACGATGCGGTCCAATCGTGTGCATGAATTGGCCTCGCTGGCCAAGGTCATTGGGTCCGGTAGCACCGCGGCACTTGCGGCCGACGACGCTTCTGCGGCGGAAGAGATTGTCGCGTCCCTGAGCCAAAACCCGGACATCGTCTTTGCTGTGCTGTACGACCGTCAGGGAGGGGTCCTCGCCACTCACGGAAATACCGACCATCAAGATTTTCGGTCTCAGCCGCCGGGCAAGTCGGGCCACCGATTCACCGACGAGGGTCGTCTAAGCGTTTATCACCTCGTCGAACAAAACGACGAACCGGTCGGCGCGATCTACATTCATTCCAACATGGCGGATCTTCACAGTCGACTCAGCGGCCATCTTCAACTGCTCGCGATCGTTACCGCGATATCGCTGGTCGTCGCCACTGTCTTGGCTCGATATCTACAACACCGCATCTCGCAGCCGATTCTTGAGCTCGCCGAAACAGCCCAACGGATCACGGCCGAACAGGACCTCTCGATTCGTATCGAAAAGGACGGCGACGACGAACTCGGCGTGCTGTACGACAGCTTTGGTCGGATGCTCGACGAGATCCAGCGCGGTCAGCACCGAGTGCGTCAGGCCGTCGATGAACTCGAACGTCGGATGGACGAACGCACGCGACAGCTTTCGCAGGCCAATCTGGACCTCTCTCGCGAAGCCTCTGGGCGAACCCGCGCCGAGACCGAACTGAAGTCGGTCCATGGCGAACTTGTTGCTGCCGCCCGCAAGGCTGGCATGGCTGAAATCGCGACCGGCGTGCTGCACAATGTGGGCAACGTGCTCAACAGCGTGAATGTCTCGGCCGCGATGGTCGGCGATCAGCTTCGCCAATCGCGCGTGATCGATCTGCGGCGTGCTGTACAACTGATTCAGGCGCACGGCGATGATCTGGGGCGATTTATCACCCAGGATGAAAAGGGGAAACACCTCCCCGAGTTTCTTGGCCTCTTGGCGGCGCACCTCCAGCGAGAGCGTGATGCGATGCTCGACGAATTGAGTGCCCTGTCGAAGAATATCGATCACGTCAAGACGATCGTGGCCGTGCAGCAGTCCTATGCCAAGGTGGCAGGCGTGATTCAGACCGTGCGCGTGTCCGAATCAATCGAGGATGCGATCCGCCTCAACGCGATATCGTTTGAACAGAACGGCATTCGGATCGAGCGAGATTTTCCCGAGATGCCCGAAGTCACAGTCGACAAACAGAAATTGCTGCAGATCATTATCAATTTAGTCAACAACGCGCGGGATGCGCTAAAATCCAAAGATGCCTTGGCTTTCACCGATCCGACTGAGAAAGTTGTGCGCCTATTCTGCGGCACGTCGCCCGACGATCCCGACGTAGCGCGAATCGAGGTCACTGACAACGGCGTCGGCATCGCCCGTGAAGACCTCGCCCGGATCTTCTCTCACGGGTTCACCACCAAGAAGACGGGCCACGGTTTCGGGCTACATAGTTCGGCTCTGGCAGCCGCAGCGATGGACGGTTCGCTGACGGCTCGCAGCGAAGGCGTTGGCAAAGGAGCCACCTTTACTGTCCAATTTCCTCTGCAGGCGGACATCGCGACATCGAAAAAAAGCTAGACTCGTGATGTGATGCGCCAAATGGGTGGGGTGATTTGGGCTCCATTTGGCCTGTCAGCGGCGATAAACCTCTGCCGCGAGCCGCCGAGAACGATAACAGAGGATCCGGTGATGAAGGCCGAAGCCGACGAACGAAAAAACCGGCGCATCCTGATTATCGATGATAATCCGGCTATTCATGCGGACCTACGTAAAATTCTGGTACCCCACGACGAAGATGATTCTGCCCTTAATCAGGCGACCGCCACGTTGTTCGAAGAGCAACCGCACGTCGAAAATCTGCTCGAAGGTGTCGAGTTAGGGTCTGCCTTTCAAGGCGAAGAAGGGGTCCAGTCGTTGCAGCAGGCGATCCGTGAAGGACGGCCCTACTCGCTGGCATTCGTCGACGTTCGCATGCCACCCGGCTGGGACGGCATAAAAACGATTCAACGTCTGTGGGATGTTGACCCCGAGTTGCTGGTCGTGATCTGCACCGCCTACAGCGATATTGGCTGGGAGGACCTCGTCGGCGAACTCGGGGTGACCGATCGGTTTTTGGTGCTGAAAAAACCGTTCGACCACGTCGAAGTCCGACAGCTTGCGCTGGCGATGACAGAAAAATGGAGGATCGCCCGAACCGATCTGGCGACCGGTTTGCTCAATCGCCGGGCGTTCTTTGAATACTTCGACTACGAATGGAGCCGGGCGCAGCGTGACGAGTTACCGCTGTCATGCGTCATGCTCGATATCGACTTCTTTAAGAATGTCAACGATACCCACGGACATCACGTCGGTGATCAGGTACTCTTGTCGCTGGCTAACTTGCTGACCGATGACTGTCGAGGAACCGATTATGTCTGTCGCTACGGCGGCGAGGAAATCTGCCTATTGCTGCCTGAGACCGACGAACAAGGTGCCGCCGTGTGGGCGGCAAGGGTAAAAGACTGCATCGCCACGATGAGGATTCCGGAGGTGAATCGCGATCTGCGGATCACGGTCAGTATGGGACTCTCCGAGTTCCACACCGATCTCCAGTCGCCTGAGCAGTTGATCAACCATGCTGATCAGGCGTTGTTGGTCGCCAAACATTCCGGCCGCAATCGCTTTGTCCGTTACTCGACCTTTGCTGCGGGCGAAACAACCGATTCGCTCCGTCGGTCACACGACACGGTGTTCGACGACCAGTGCGCCGCGGATCTGATGCAGGAGGTTCCGGTGATCTTGTCCCATGGCACGACCGTGGCTCAAGCGGTCGATGCGTTGCTCGAGGCCGACGCCATTTCCGCACCGGTTGTCGACGAGGAAGGTCAACTGGCCGGAATTGTCTCGGAAAAAGATCTTCTGACGCACTTGATCACTGGCATGGACGACGCCGAGACACTGAGTAACATCGTTCAAGCTCCGACCGTTTCTTATGCCGCAGAAACGCCGCTGCGAGAGATCGTTGAATTCTTGCGCCGCGTCATGTTGCGTCATGTCGTGATTGTCGACCAGGGACGTCCGACCGGCGTAATCAGCCGCACGGATGTGCTCCGTTGGTATCGACGTCACTGGCCGAAGACGGCCGCCGGCGTCACAGAAAATGCTACCCCCGTCGTCGGTACGCTACCGACGATCGTCGCGCCGATGTCGAACGCGGCGATTCAGTAGGACGACTTCCACAATCAGCCAGGCGCTTTGCCTGGCCGGCACGCCGCCAGCTTCGGCCAAGGCTTTCTTGGCGAATACGGGGCCGCTTCTGCCTCTAGCCCCGAGCAGAAAAGCCCGGCAGTGCGCCCTTCGTCCCGCCGCTTGCATCTGGCGGTACGAAAGCACACAATGGCGTGATTCCTACTGTGGATCAATTCACACCATCCCCCCGTTCGCTTACGGAGTCCCACCATGAAACGCGCTATTGGTTCGTTGGTTGTTTTCACTTTCGCTTGCCTGTTGACGATTCCCACAAACGCAGTCCCGAGTCGCGATGACGCGGCCGATCCGAAAAAGGTCGACGCCGACTATGCCATCCAAGGAGAGTACACAGGCACCGTTAAAGGCAAAGAGGGTGACAAGAAACTCGGCGTTCAAGTGATCGCCCTCGGCAAGCACAAATTCCGCGCCGTGGGACACACCGGCGGACTGCCGGGCGACGGCTGGGACAAGAGCCATGGCAAGGAAGAAGTCGAAGCGACCGCCGCCGATGGCGTTGTCTCGTTCACGGGCAAGTACGGCACCGGCACGATCAAGGACGGTGCCATGACGGTCGTGAACAAAGGGGGTAAGAAGATCGGCGTCCTGAAGCGGGTCGTCCGCGAGAGTCCCACGCTCGGGGCGAAGCCGCCGAAAGGTGCCGCGGTGCTGTTCGACGGCAAGTCGGCGGACGCCTTTACCGGACGTGGAAAAGGGCCAGCCCGGATGACGAAAGACGGCCTGCTCATCCAGGGCGCGAACAGCAAGCAGCGGTTCGGCAGCCACACCTTGCACTTCGAGTTTCGCACTCCCTACAAACCGACCGCGCGCGGTCAAGGTCGCGGCAACAGCGGATGCTATGTGCAAGGGCGGTTTGAAGTGCAGGTGCTCGACTCGTTTGGACTCGCCGGCAAGCAGAACGAGTGCGGCGGCATCTATTCGATCAAAGCCCCCGATTTGAATATGTGCTTCCCGCCGCTCACCTGGCAAACCTACGACATCGATTTTACGGCCGCCAAGTTTGACGGCAAAAAAAAGACCAAGAGCGCTCGCATGACCGTTCGCCACAATGGCGTCGTGATCCACAAGGACGTCGAGCTGACCCATAGCACGACGGCCTCGCCGCTGCGAGACACGCCCGGCCCGGGCTTCTTGCACCTGCAGGATCATGGCAACCCGGTCCGTTACCGCAACATTTGGGTTGTTGAGAAGAAATAGCCGACTTGGCAGGATGTGAGTACACGCCAGCGAGCGTTGAATGATGAGTTCCCGCGTTGGTTTTGTGCGCGAACGTTCGCCGGGCGCAAACAGCGCGATTTATCCCTACACCACGCAAACCTTTGGATCCGAAGGACCACTGTCATGACCAATCAATCAACTTCGCGACGTGAATTCCTCAAGACCTCGACAACGGCGACTGCCGCTGCTGCGGCAGGTTCGTGTCTGTGGCCGCATACCAGCGTAGCCGCCGCCGAAAAGCCAAAAAGTTTCTTAATTGCACAGGTCGGCTGCGGGGGGATGGGGCGCGGTGACGCTGGTGCCCACGGAGTCGGCGGTCGTATCGCGGCGATTTGCGATGTGGACAAGGGGCAAACGGCCCGGGCCATGAGAAACCGCCGCATTGGCGGCCACAAACCGGAAATCTTTACCGAGTATCGCCGGGTGCTCGACCGCAAGGACATCGACGTGGTCGGCATCGGCACGCCGGATCACTGGCATGTGAAGATCGCGATCGAAGCGCTCCAGGCCGGCAAGCATGTATTCTGCCAAAAGCCGCTCACGCTCACGTTGGAAGAAAATCAGCTTTGTCGGGCTGCCGCAAAGAAGTACAACAAGCAAGTCTTCTTTGTCGGCACCCAACAGCGAAGCGATGCCGGCAGATTTCTTCGTGCGGTCAACATGGTTCAGAAGGGCCTGCTAGGCAAGATGAAGAAAGTGACCGTTGGGATCAACGGCGGTGCTCGTGGCGGACCGTTCGAGAAAAAGACCCCGCCCGCTTCGTTGGATTGGAACACCTGGCTCGGCCAGACGCCCAAGGTCGATTACATCCCTCAACGATGTCACGGGTCATTTCGCTGGTGGTATGAATACTCCGGCGGCAAGTTCACCGACTGGGGCGCGCATCATGTCGATATCGCCACCTGGGCTCTCGGTCGCGAGAAAGAAGGCATGGGACCCGTCGAGTTTGACGGCACCGACGCCAAACATCCGGTGCCGTTTAAGGACGGCTATCCTACGGTCGATAATGCGTTCAACACGGCCCACGACTACGCAGTGAAATGCAAATTCGACGACGGCGTCGAAATGGTCATCACCAGCCGCGGTGACAACGGCATCACTTTCGAAGGGACCAAAGGCAAGATCTTCGTTAATCGTGGCAAGATCGTTGGCAAGCCGATCCAGGAAAAATGGGACGAAGGCAAGTACACCATCGAAGACCAAGCGAAGCTCTACAAAGGCAAGCCTCGAGAAGGGCACAAACACAACTTCTATCGTTGTATCCGCGAGGGCGGCCTGCCGGTCTCCGACGTCTTTAGCCACGTCCAAGCGATGAACACCTGTCATCTGGCCGCGATCGCCGCGCGAGTCGGCGGCGTCATCAAGTGGGATCCGAAAGCGGAAAAAATCACCGGCAATGACGTGGCAGCCGGGCTGTTCGCGCGGCCACAACGCAAAGGATTCGAGATTCCCCGAGTGTAGACGTTACCAGCGGATTGTCTCGCTCGGGTGTTACGACGGTTTCTTCGCGGCAGATTCCCCGACTTGGGAGTCTGCCGCGTGTTTTTTGCGCAGTCGGTCCCAGAAGTTCTTCCAGTACTTGTCGTAATAGTCGTAGGCCGCATTGTCGATATGCACGGGATCGACCACCTTGGGCGATTTGGAGGGATCGAAATCCTTGAGGTGCCCTCGGCCGGACCGTTTGCGCGGCGAGACGAACCGCCACTTGCTGTCGCCGAGCACATCCTTACAGAGCGCCGCCAGAAGCGGATCGTAGGCCTTAAGTTGCTCGCGGGTCGAGATATGATTGTGGTCGTGGTCCATCGTGCGATTCGTATCGTACCAACACTGCACCCCTTCAGCCCAATACTCGTTCCGATATTTGTAGCCGTAACATTTCTTTGGTCCGCCAAAGACGATCAGTACCTTGTCGTCCTTCGCGACTTTCACCTTTGAATTGGTCGGTTTGCCGTTCACGAGAATATCGCCGCCGTCGAGGCACTTCTTGAGCAACTCGGGCGAGACGTCGGGAAACGACTTGACCAGCGCGTCGAGCAGACTGACCGGCGTCGTGCTTTTGACCCGACGAAAACGTTGGGCGGCGCGGCCATCGTTCCAGATCCCTTTGGCTCGGGCGCGTGCGTGGGCGGCGGTCAGACGATCTTGAAGTGCCTTGTCAAAGCCGGCACCGTGAATCACGTGGCCAAATTCATGGATCAGGATACTCTCCAGACGCATTCCGCCTTCGTATTCCAACACGTCTTCTTCGGAAAACAGGACAGTCGGCCGCCCCGTCTTGTAGGTCAAAAACCCACGTTGCCGCCAGTTATAGAAGTCGAGTTCCTTGCCTTTCTTCTTGGAAGCAAATTGCGGCACGTCCGAGGTGAACTCGTTGTGCGCCACGAGGACACAAAGTACCCGGCGCTTGCGAATGCGTGCGGCGATCTCGGGGTTGATGCTCTGCATGACCTTCTGGAATAGATAGGACGACTCACGCAGGGCAATGTCTGAGACGCGGTCCGAGGTCGCGATCAGGATGCCTTCGACCATCGTCGACTTCTTGTAGAAGGACGGTTTTAGCTTGTATCGCTTTAGCTGTTCAGCGGTTGGTGGTTTGATCTGAGGGGAGGCGCTAGGGGCCTCGTCACCGTGAACCATCGTGATCGACACGGTGAGTAACGTAACTGACAGACTAGCGGGAAACAGACGGCGCAACATGTCGTATGCCTTCGGGAGTGATTGAGCGACGTAGAGCACCGGCCCGCCAGCCAAACAGAGACACACGCTACCGTACCGGTGGCCGGGTGCTGTTGCAAGTCGCCCTTGCGAGTCGCTGCGCAAGAAACGCTGTTACACCCGGCGAACGACGCCGACCACGACGCCCGAGACGCGGGCGTCTTTGCTATAGATCGGCTCCATCGAGGAATTAGCCGGTTGCAATCGGATGCGATTTCGCTCGGGGAACCAGTATTTGAGCGTCGCCTCGCCCTCTTCGGTCATGGCCACGACCATGTCGCCGGCGTGGGCCGTGCGTTGCTTCTTGACCACGACATAATCGCCGTCAGAGATTTGGGCCTCGATCATCGAGTCGCCCGTGACCTCAAGCACAAAGAGGTTCTTCTTGTCGAACATCGCTCCGAAATCAATTCGATCAGTCTGCTCGATCGCTTCGTGCATCACGCCGGCAGCGATTTGCCCAGCCAGCGGCAGCCCGCGCTCCTCGACCGGCTCCTGTGTCAATTGAATCGCCCGCGACATGTTCGGCTCACGGGTGATCAATCCTTTTTTCTCGAGCGCTTTGAGATGGCACATGACGCCGTTAGGCGAGCTAATCCCGAAGTTCTGGCCGATCTCGCGAACGGTCGGCCCATACCCGCGACCACGAATTTTGTCGCGGATAAACTCGTAAACCGCCTTTTGACGTTTGGTGAGTTGGTCCATCAGGGACATGATTAATAGCCTCGCATAGGACAAGGATCGGCGACTGAGAGATTGATTCTTAAGGGAATTATAATATACGGGTGTACACAGTCAATAGCATTTGTACAGGGATCTGAGTCAGCCCTTTTATCAATAGCAGCATCCGCCGGTGTCCGGTTTTCCATAAACGGGTCCACATTTCGGCTTCCGGTCGCAAAACGGCTCAAAAAAAGCCAGGATCGCTCCGTCTAGCCATTCTCTGTTCCCAGGCGAGACGCGACGGTGGACTAGGAAACAACGGATCGGCTTGATCAACAGAAACCAAGCGGTACGAAGCCTAGACTGGGGTCAAAGAGAATGTTGCGACTCGGACGCTTGCGATTCTTCTTGGTAAGGCTCGTACTTGAGTAGTTCGATTTGCCAGGGGCCTCTGATGCGATAGCTGACGCCTCGCCAATCGACGAGGCGCAAGAAACAGGCGGAGGTCAACGCCGCGGCGTAAACCAATTGAGCCAATGGAACTGCCCAAATCGCTATCCACGGGCCGCTCCACCCCAGCCAGTTGACCGCTTCGCCTCGCCTAGCGATCACGCGGCGCACGGCCAACTCTAACATCACCAGCAGCGCCACATTTGCCGCGTGGTTGATCGCCAAGCCGCTGACGATTCCGCCCGCCAGCAGCCACTGAGAACCGAATAGGGCCGCAACCAGCCAGGCGATTCCGACCACGTTCAACAACGTCGTGAAGATGCCGTGAAGCGCGACCATTCGCCAATGCGGATGGTACAGTCGCGCGGTTAATAGCTGTCGAGCACACCAGCGGTAGAATCCAGACATTTGGCACGACTCGCGATTGACCATGAGCAGCGACGGCACAAACGCCACCCGTAACCCCAGCGGCTTTAACATTTGATGCAGCATCGTGTCTTCGCAGAAGGCCTTGCTCCAGCGGTCGGGCAAACCGGCTTCGCGCAGCACCGCGGTCTTGACCGCCAGCGTGCCGCCCCAAGCGATCCGGTAAACGTACATCTGCACGACCGCCGCCGCGTTCCACACGCACCGCACGAGCGTCGCCGGCGTGACGCACTGGGGCATGTACCAGCGATTGCCGGTCGCCGCGCCAACATGAGGATCCGACAGGGCTCCGGCGAGTTCGCGCAGCCA
>Ga0114996_10005508_pt1 | contig 14835 bp, 14 predicted proteins | sample ArcticOcean_MG_C_4_FD_87039 | JGI IMG/M metagenome (GOLD analysis project Ga0114996, IMG submission 87039) | Marine microbial communities from western Arctic Ocean - ArcticOcean_MG_CB4_134 | ecosystem: Environmental > Aquatic > Marine > Oceanic | place: Arctic Ocean: Canada Basin | collected...
CGCGCACACTCCTCACTCGACGCCGATACACTGAGACAGATTCTGGCAGACCAGGTCAACGCCCCCATAGGCATCTGCCGGACACCAGCGGACATCAACGGAGAGCCCTGGGGCCAGACCATATGCGGTATCGTCATCGAACCCCATGACTCACGCATCTCCTTCACCCGCGGCCCCACCGGCCAAAACGATTGGCAAACCATCACCGTCTGAAAGTGCCTTTGCCTTCTGACAACTGATCACTGACAACTGGTTCCCCCTATGCCTATCACCTCAGTTTATATGATCACCGACATGGAAGGCGTCGCCGGCATCGACGATTGGGACCCTCGCCACTACGAGTATGCGTGGCAGGCCAAAGGGGTTTACGATCGAGCCGAAGTCCAACGGCTGCTCACGGGCGAAGTGAATGCTGCGGCCGAAGGGCTCTTCGAGGCTGGCGTGGAGGAGATCCTCATCAACGACGCGCACGGGGCCGGAAGAACAATTCTCCCCGAAGAGCTGATCTCTGGCGTCAGAATCGCCCGAGGCAAGAATCGTCCCTGCTGGCTTGTCGGCCTTTCCCGCCATCACCAGGCCCTCGTCCAGGTCGGAATGCACGCCATGACGGGCACTCCCGCCGGAAACCTGGCGCATACGATGTCGAAGGAGATCATCTACCGCCTGAATGGAAGAGAAGTGGGCGAAATGGAAATCGCAGCTTATCTTACAGGGCACCTCCACATCCCCTGGATCTTTACATCCGGCGACCTGCACGCCTGCACCGAGTCGGAAGCCTGGGTCCCCGGAGTTGTTACAGCCGCCGTCAAAGAGGGCCTGTCGGATCTCAGCGCCGTCCACATGGCGCCCGTAGATGCGCGAAGCCTCATCAAGAAAAAGATCCAGGAGGCTGTCGCCGTCGGTGAGTCGATTCAACCACTGAAACTCGAAGGTCCTGTCGTACTCGAGATTACACGCCCCGAACCCGGGCCCGTCGAACTGCGGAATGGGGCGGAGCGGGTAGACGCCTTCACCGTTCGGTACACCGCCGACAACGTCTGGTCGGTCTTCCATCTGGCCACGTACGGCAAGCCTGATTACCCCCTTCCAGAGTAGCGCCGCACGGGAGCCGTCGTCGTCCCGTCAACTCTCTGCGGCCTCCACCGAATAGTCCGATGAAAAACATGAGACGGAGAAAAGCATGAGTTCCTTGCCGGAGGATTCCGATTTCGCCAGTGGGCTCGATCTCGAGGAATGCCGCCGTCAACTCGCGCGTATGATTGAGCGAGAGCGCGAACTCCTGGAAACCATTCGACGCCTCGAGGAGCGGCCCGACCCGGAGTTCATCAGGCTGGAACGGCTTCACGCGTTGGAAGCCATGTCGCGCGGCGTCGCCCACAACTTTAACAACATCCTGGTGGGCGTTATGGGATACGCTCAGCTCACCGAAATGCAGAGCGAAGACCCGATGGCCATTCGGAACGCGGGTGAAATCGTCCGTTGTGCGGAACGGGCGCGTGAACTCGTTCAGCGGCTGAGCATGTCGGTGGCTCGTCCAAGCCGGGGAAAGTCGGAGATTCTTCCCCTGGAGAGCATCGTATCCGGCGTCCTCGACGCGACGCGTCCACGCTGGAAAGATGAAGCTGAAGCCAAAGGCATTCAGATTGAATGCGTCACCGATATCGATGAAACCGGGCGTACCGCCGGCCTTTCCGTAGACGTCCACTATACGCTCGTCCACCTCGTCTTCAATGCAATCGATGCGGTAGCGAAAGCCGGCGGACGCATAACGATCCGTGCTCGGCAAGAAAACGGCAGGGCCACCATTCAGGTCGTCGACAACGGCATCGGTATGGACGATGCCACCCGATTGAGGATTTTCGAGCCGTTCTTCACGACAAAGCAGGATGTCGGCAGCGGTCTCGGCCTGTCCGTCGTCTACCGCGCCGTTACCGACGCCGGCGGAGAGATCCAGGTCGACAGTTCCCCGGGTGAGGGCACCGATGTCGCCATCAGCCTGCCGGTGGAAGAGGTGCCGCCCCGTCCAGATCATTCCGATCCGGCTCCCCGTTTCCGGTCGGTGTCGGCCGAACGCATACTCGTCATCGACGACGAATTTGCCGTCCGGGAAGTCATGGAGCAAGCCTTGCACACCAGGACGGTTTCTACCTTCCCTTCTGGCGAAGAAGCGCTTAGAAGCTACATTCCGGGAGGCTACGATGTTGCCTTCATCGACTTGGGGATGCCGGGGATGCCGGGCAATGAGGTCGCCCGTCGGCTGAAGATCCTGGACCCACCGCTCATCGCTGTCCTGGTTACCGGCTGGGAACTGACAGACGACGACCCGATCCACGATCACTTCGACTACCACCTCCGAAAGCCGTTCAGGATCGAAGCTGTTCAAGACTTGATTACCGCTCTCGAATCCGGAAACGCCCGAACGACGGAGTAACTTCCGATATCCAATAGCTTCAGCCAACCGCCAAACCCGGAGTCGCCAACACATCGGGTTAGCCGTTTCGCGCCATGGGGATCTCTCGTATGCTGAAACGCTCCTATCGCAAGATACAGTGCCGCAGAGCAGGGCAATCCGGACTGTGGCTCTCCGAAATCGGACTGGGCCTCTGGAAATGGGGAGATCCATCATACGATGGATCTCGCGTCGGCGACCACGATGGTTTCCCGATCCTGGATCGATCCCTGGAACACGGGATCTTCCATTGGGACACGGCCTGCTCGTACAACATGGGTTCGGGTAACTCCGAGCGACTTCTCGGCCGATACTTCGCGTCACGCGGACGGGAAGTGCGGGATCAGGTTGTACTCGCCACCAAGGTATCGAACCCCGTGCGCCCGGAGCACGTGGCGGAAGCCGACTTCACCCCGAACCAGAGCGGCGCCTCCCGCATCTACGTTCAATTCGCCGTTGAGCAGTGCCTGCGGCGACTCCAGACCGACGTCATCGACCTCCTCTACATCCACTCGCCAAGAGTCGACGACACCGGCGAATTCATCGTCCCCCTCGATGAAACTTGGGGCGCTATGGACGATCTGGTCACCCAGGGCAAGGTCCGATACATCGCCGTCTCCAACCACAGCGCTCGCCAGATGCAGTCGGTTGCCAGTACGGTCACAGAGGTAGGCAAAGACAGCTCCCGGAGAATCGTCGCCGTCCAGAACCGGTACAACCTGCTTCAGCGCAATCGAGTTGCTTCCGAGCCGGAAGGGTCGGAGCGCGCGTTTCTCGACGTCGCCCGGTCGCTGGGAGTCAGCGTCATTCCCTACTACCCACTCGCCAGCGGCCTCCTGACCGGGCGCTATCGCAAGGACACCCTCAACAAGGCGTCGGGCCGCATTATCGACGACGGTGCCCAAGACGCCTGGTTTACCGACGAAAACCTGAACGCCGTCGAAGCCCTTATCGGATTGGCTGAGCAGAAAGGCCTTTCGCTTGCGCAGCTGGCCCTGGGCTGGCTGCTCTCCAGGGAGGAAGTCGCCTCCGTAATCGCAGGGGTCACCCGTATCGAGCAGCTCGACGACAACGTTGGCGCCGCTGAGCTCGATCCCGACGACCTGGGCCGCATCGACGCCATTCTGGAAGCAGCCGGGCTCTCGAACGCTTGAAACTCGTCCACAAAGTAGAACTTCACGTCCCAACGAGGCTCGGGTGGGCCCTGCTGGCAGGCATCAGCTTGCTGGTGGGAGGAGTCTGCATCCTCTTCACCTATCCCTTCCTGGCTCCCAACCAGCCGCTGGGGGGGCAGGCCCTGGTGGTGGAGGGGTGGGTTGGTCCCAACATTCTGGAACAGGTGGAAAGCCGGTTTCGGAAGGGAGGTTATCGCTGGCTGGTTACAACAGCTGCCGGAGATAGCATCCCGCAGCTATCTCCGGCAGCTCCACCCCGACATCGACAACTACGCCGATCTGGCTGCTGCTGTGCTGCCCGCCCTGGGAATCCCCGGCGACAGGATCGTGTCCATACCGGCGCCTTCCGTAGATCGGGACCGTACCTACGCCGGCGGCCTGGAACTGGGCAGGTGGATTGAATCGATGGGAGACGTCCACACCATCGACGTCCTCACCGATGGCGCCCATGGGCGGCGGTCGTGGCTGATCTACAGCCTGGCCATCGGTAACACGGCCCGGATCGGTATTCTATCCCTACCGAGCGGCTACTACGATCCGGACCAATGGTGGGCCACCAGCTACGGAGTCCGGACAGTCGTTGGTGAAGCGCTTGCCTACGTCTACGTCAAGCTCCTGTTCTTCCCCTGAACGCAACCTCCCGCAGCCAGAAGTGAGGAGCGGATTGCTCAAGAAAGAGATCGACATCGTCATCATTGGTGGTGGAACCGGCGGTTGCGCTGCTGCGTTGGCGGCAGCCCGGAGCGGCAAACGTGTCGTCATGACCGAGGAAACAGACTGGATCGGCGGCCAGCTTACGCAGCAAGCAGTCCCTCCCGACGAGCATGAGTGGATCGAATCCTTCGGTGGAACCCACGCCTACCGGACTTACCGGACGAAAGTCCGCGAGTACTACCGCAGCAACTTTCCGCTCACCGACGCCGCTCGTTCGAAATGGGACCTCAACCCCGGAAACGGCACGGTTTCTCGACTCTGCCACGATTTCCGTGCGGGCCTTGCAGTGCTCAACGAGATGTTGGCGCCGTACACAACCAGCGGCCAGATCGAGATTCTTCTGAATACGAAAGCCGTTTCCGCTGACGCGGAAGGAGACCGGATTCGGTCGGTGGATGTCGAAAGCACTGGTACCGGAAAGAGGAGAACCCTCTCGGCTCCCTACATCCTCGACGCAACCGAGTTGGGCGATCTCCTGCCGATGTCCGGAACGGAGTACGTCACGGGGTTCGAGTCGCAGTCCGACACCGGCGAACCGCATGCCCCGTCTGAAGCCCAGCCAGACAACATGCAGGCCATCAGCTTCACCTTCGCCATCGACTACCTTCCGGGGGAAGACCACACGATTGAGCGTCCGGACATGTACGACTTCTGGAACGCGCATACCCCTGATCGTACGCCGGCCTGGCCCAACAAGCTCCTTCACTGGACACACACGCAGCCGAGGTCGCTGGAACCTTTCCATCGCCTGTTTGACCCAGTCAACGAAGACGTCGAAACCAACCGGGGTTACTGGACTTTCCGGCGCATTCTCCATAAAGAGAACTTCGTCGATGGTGCCTTCCGCAGCGATATCTGCCTGGTCAACTGGCCCCAGATCGACTACTGCCTCGGGAACCTCAACGACGTCTCCGATGAGGAGTATGCGAAGCACATCTATCAGGCCAAGCAGCAGAGCCTCTCCCTCTTCTACTGGATGCAAACCGAGGCGCCGCGTCCAGATGGCGGCGTGGGGTGGAAGGGCCTCCGTCTCCGGCCCGACCTGGTCGGCACAGATGATGGTCTGGCCAAATATCCCTACATCCGTGAATCGCGGCGCATCAAAGCCGAGTTCACCGTTCTGGAACAGCACATCGGCACCGACGCCCGCATGGAAATCACCGGACAGCCTCGCGAGGAGATTCGTGCCGAATCGTTCCACGACTCCATCGGCCTCGGCAGCTATCGGATCGACCTGCACCCCAGTACCGGCGGGGACAACTACATCGACATCAGCTCGCTTCCCTTCGAAATTCCGTTGGGCAGCCTGGTCCCCGTGCGGATGGAAAACCTGCTCCCTGCGTGCAAGAACCTCGGTGTCACGCACATCACGAACGGCTGCTACCGACTCCATCCAGTCGAATGGAACATCGGCGAATCCGCCGGATGTCTCGCCGCCTTCTGCCTGGACCGGAAGAAAGCCCCTCGTCAGGTACTCAAGGACCAGGGACTGCTAGAGGATTTCCAGGCCTGGATTGGCGCCCAGGGCATCGAAATCAGGTGGCCAACGATCACACCACGGTAGATTGCCTGGGGTCTCGCTTCGGATCGCTTTGCTTTGCCGCATCATCTTTTGCCCGCCAACCTGATCGTCCCGATACCCGGCTGCATTCGATCATCGGACGATATTTCACCTCACCGGACGTCCCTATGACCGTCGACCAGCTCATCACCGCCATCCTGTCCGACTTCCCGAACCCCATCCCCAACACCGTCGACACCCTCAAGACCGGGAACCCCTCAACTGAAGTCACCGGTATCGTCACCACCTTCCTGGCGAGCATGGACATCCTGAAGCAGGCCGTCGACCTCGGCGCCAACGTCGTCATCACCCACGAGCCCATCTTCTACAACCACCGGGACGAAACCGACTGGCTCCAGGATGATCCCGTCTACCAGGCCAAGCGGCGCTTGATCGACGAGCATGGGCTCTGCATCTTTCGGTTTCACGACTACTGGCATCGGTTCAAGCCCGACGGCATCCTCACCGGGATGGTCGCCGTTCTCGGATGGTCGGAAAACCAGGAAACGCCCGGGGCAAAACGCTTCAGCATACCTGAAACCGCCTTCTCCGACCTTGTCTCAAACGTCAAGGCGAAGCTCGGTCCCTCCACAGTACGAGTGACGGGTGATCCCCGCCTGGCCTGTAAAACCGTCGTCCACCTGGCCGGGACAACACCGGGTCAGCATCAGATCGCGGCGTTGAGCGAAGGGGCCGACGTCGTGATGGTAGGCGAAACGAACGAATGGGAAACGTGCGAATACGTCCGTGATGCAACATCCATCGGCGATCCTAAGGGTCTTATTGTCTTGGGGCACGGCTATTCGGAGGAAGCCGGCATGGCCTACCTTGTCGAATGGCTTCAGGAACGCATCGGCACAGACATTCCCATACGTCACATTCCCACGGGCGACCCATTCCGCTTCGCCTGATGGTAACCCGTAACCTCCGACTACGTTCGACCTCCTCAACCCCCCTGGCGCCTTTGCGTCTTTGCATGAGATAGCCTGTGGACCCAATCACCTGGACATACCGCTTCATCTTCTCCGGCGATAGTGAGGAAACGCTCACCGTCTCCCTCGACCCCAAGGACTTCTCGCTTATCGCTGAACCCAATGGCGATCTGCCGGACTGGGCAAAGCTCGACGTTCACCAGTGCGATCACTGTCCGCTGGCCGTCGACACCCATCCCGGTTGTCCGCTTGCCGAGGCCCTGGTGAGGCCCATAAGTATCTTCTCGAATATTCTCTCCTACCAGACCATCACACTCGAAGTCGTCTCTCCGGAACGGACCGTTCGCCAGGAGGTTCCTGCTCAGAACGCGGTTGGATCGCTTATGGGGCTTATCATGGCCACAAGCGGATGCCCGCATACCGTCTTCTTCAAGCCGATGGCCCGGTTTCACCTGCCGCTCTCTTCCCAACCTGAGACGCTCTACCGGGCGGCTTCCATGTACATGCTCGCTCAGTATTACCGGAATCAGAACGGCCAGGATTCCGATCTGACGTTTGAAGGTCTCACGAAGATCTACGAAGACATGGAGATCCTCAACCGCTCCATGGCGAAACGGGTGCGACAGGCCATCGAAGCCGATGCCGCCGTGAACGCCGTCGTCGTCCTCGACTTCTTCGCCAAGAACTGGGCCTTCTCTATTCATGACCAGATGATCGAAATGAAGCCTCTCTTCCAAGCCTACCTCGACGACATGGGAGAACCATCGTGAGCAGCAAGGGCTACACGAATCCAGACCTGGCATGGTCACCTCAGAAGCTAAATGGAGCGCTTGGCGGCGACTCGCTCACCATCGTCGACACACGCTCTCTGTCCGACTACGCAGCCGGTCACATCCCCGGTGCCGTACACTGGGACCTCTATTCCCTGAGCCTGACCGACACCCGTCCACAGGCCTTCAGCGCGTTCATGGCGATGCTCGTAGGCGTCCTCCGGTATCAGGGCATCTCGTCGGAAGCCACCGTCGTCTTCTACGAGGCCAACACCGGAATGCGGTGCGCCCGAGGCTACTGGATTTGCGAATATCTCGGCCACAGCGATGTCCACGTGCTGGACGGCGGTATCGACGGCTGGAAAGCCGTCGGACTTCCGCTGGCAACCGAAATCCCCGCGATCAAGTCCGCCGTTTTCGAAGCGAAGCCGATTGGGGACCTGCATATAGGCGCTGAAGAAATCAGGGATTCGTTGGACAGGGAAGGGTTCGCCGTCCTCGACACACGAAGCGACGGTGAGTACTACGGAGAGAACGTCAGGGCGAATCGGGGAGGAGCGATCCCCGGCGCCGTCCACATCGAATACGTGAACAACATGGCAGACGACGGCGCCCTGAAACCAGCGTCGGAACTAAAGCAGATGTACGAGGGTGCCGGCCTGACACCGGACAAGGAAATCGCCTGCTACTGCCAGGGAGGCTACCGCTCAGCCAACGCCTATCTGGCCCTGCGGCTTTTGGGGTATCCAAAGGTGAGGAACTACATTGGATCGTGGAGAGAATGGGGCGACCGGGAGGACCTCCCAATCGAACATCCAAAGCGAGCCTGACCACCTGCGACCACCAGCTTCCCTCGATGATAGACCTCAGGGAGTAACACCATGGCCGTGCCCGCTCTCTGACAACTGATTACTGACAACTTTCTTTGCTTACTTTATCCCTCCCATCTTGCACACCTCCTCGAACTCCTCCTTCAACACCGGCTGGACAGACAATCGCTGAAACTTCTGAACCACCTTCATATCCTTCAGCTTCTTATTGGCCTTCATCGCTTTCAGGCCGACATACGTCTTGAAGGGTTTCTTGTACTTCACATCCGCCGAAAACCACCGCGGTTCTTCCTTCGTAGAGTCGGCGTCGTAGTACTTGTGCTTCTTGTCGAACTGCGTCGGATCCGGATACCCCGCTCTCATGATCTCCGCCAGCCCCGCCGACCCCGGCTCATCGCAGTTGGAATTGTAGAAAATCACAACGTCGCCCTTCTTCACCTCGTCTCGCAGGAAGTTCCGCGCCTGGTAGTTCCGAACACCTCGCCACTTTCCGGTACTGTCCGGACGGTCGTTCTTCAGCTCATCAAATGAGCATTCACTCAACTCACACTTCATCAGCCAGTACTTCTTCGCCATCCAACGCTCCTTGTTGCGAGCCCGAGTGCTCTTGCTTCTTACTCGGGCGTGGCAATCTCACCATGTAATCACTGCTCCGCCGTGGCTTCCGCTGCCTTCTTCCACTTCTCATAGTTCGGCGACAGTGTCAATCCTCCTTCAGGCTGCGGCACCAACTTCCCTTCTTTCCCCCTCGGATCTCCTCGATCTTCATTGATATCCGCCAGTCGCTTCCGCCACACGGCAATCCGATCCTGCCACTTGGGGTCCCCAGAAAGCTCGTTGCACTCCAGCGGATCCGACGTCAGATCAAAGAACTGCTCTTCACCCGTGTAGTGGAACCAGATGTACTTCTCGCGCCCATCCGTCACGTACTGCATGGCATAACGATTGTCGTACGTCCTGGAGTGTTCTCCCTGGACAAAATCACGCCAGCCGTCTGCCTGGCCACGCGACAGCTTCAGCACACTCTCCCCGTCCACCGACTCTGGAATGTCAACGCCGGCCGCATCCAGCAATGTCGGCATCACATCCCGAAGCTCGATCGGTTCATCCCGCACCTGGTTCCGCTCCAAATCCCACGACTCGGGGAACTTCATCAGAAACGGCACGTGCGCCGACCCTTCATAGCCGTAACTCTTACGCCAGTGATGGTGGTCGCCCATCATATCGCCATGATCCGACGTGAAGACGATAAACGTATTTTGGTACGCCTCGGCGTCGTAGTGCTTCAGTTCGTAGAGTACCCGTCCGATCTGATGATCGATGAACGTGATATTTCCGTAGTAGCCGGCTCTCGCCCGATGCGTCTCCAGATCGGTTCGATGACTGTAAGCAGCGTTGACGTCCGCCACCTTGCCGTCGTGCCGGGCCGCCCACTCCCCTACGGCGGCCTTCGGAACGTCCGGGTTGCGGTCGTACATATCGAAATAGGGCTGAGGCGCATCATAGGGTGAGTGCGGTCGCGCAAACGAAAGCCACATGAAGAACGGCTTCGTTGGGTCCCGCTGTTTCAGGAAGCGCACCCCTTCAGACGCCGTCCAATAGGTCGGGTGCAGATGTTCGGGGAGATGACTCGGTCGGGCCATCCAGCTGTTCCAGTCTACGGAGTGGTCCCGGTAGCCGTAGCCGCCCTCCTTGTGCTCGTCGAACCAGGTGTGGTAGTCGCTGACGAAATTACCCTTACGCCGACTGCTCTCGTCCAGCACCATATGGTGGAACCCGTAGAGCCTCCGCTGTGGAGCGAAGTGCATCTTGCCGATCGCCTGGGTATGATACCCCGCCTTCGCAAGTTCCCCCGGAAGCGTCGCCGGATACTCCAGTGGGTCCGACCCCGTCATCGTCAACCGCCCATGGTTCCACTGGTCCATCCCCGTCAGAATACCCGCCCGCGCCGGTGTACACGACGGCACTGAGGTATAGGCGTTCGTGAATCGAACTCCCCGCTCCGCCAGCTCGTCCATATACGGCGTCTCCAGCACGGGATGCCCGTCACACCCCAGGCAGTCCCCCCGCTGCTGATCTGTCGTTATCAGTATCAGGTTAGGTCGCTTCACGTGCTCTCCACTTGTGCAGGTGCGACAAGGCGAAGGGCAAAGGAAGGCGGGGCCAAATCGTAGATCGGCAATCGGAAATCTTTGATCTGAGATCGCTTTTTCATCACTTCCACACCCTCTTCAACAACCCGATCCAATTCCCAGAGAGAATCTTGCTCACATCCTCCTCCGAGTATCCTCTCCCACCCAAAATCCCCTTCATCCGCTGCAGGTCGGCCACCGTATTCAGATCCCGGGGCGACTGTTCCGTCCCGAATCCTCCGTCCAGGTCGGTCCCGATCCCGGCGTGATTGGCGTTCCCGGCAATCTGGCAGACATAATCGATATGGTCGGCTACCGTCTCCAACGTCGCATTCGTCACCTGTGTCCAGGCAGGTTGCTCCCGCTTCCATTCCGGGTCTAGCATCCACGCGTCGAACGCCGCCCCGATCACACCGTTCCGCTCGATGATCGCCTTGATCATATCGTCCGTCAGCTGGCGCTGCCCCGGCGTCAGGGCCCTGCAGTTGTGATGCGACGCCCCGACCGGACCATCGTAGATATCCAGTATCTCCCAGAACGCCTGGTCCGTCGTATGCGTCAGGTCCACGATAATACCCGCTTCGGCCAACGCCTTGAGGAGAGGAGGCGCCGTCGGCAAAATACCGCCTTCGGTCCCCGTACCATGGGAATAGGAACTGGTCCCATAGTGTGAGATACTCACCATCCGGAGCCCGCGATCGTACCACTCCGGTACCATGTCGGGGTCCAGAATAGGATCCGCGCTCTCCATCGCCAAAACCACGCCAACGGGAGTCATCGGATTCGGGTCTTCCCAGTCGGCAATCACGCTGTCCAGCGTCGCCGTATCCCGGATCATCCGAATCTCCCCCTCCCGCTCAAGCGCCTCGTATACCGAGTAGTGCCCCACGCCAACGCCGTAGCACTGATCCTGGCAGTACATCCCCGTCTTCGACCAGCGATCGTTTGGGTCAATCCGAGACATCACTGTCCCAAAAATGATGCCGACGTGCCCCTTTCTAAGGTCGGGAAACGTCACCGTACAGCTCCCGAAACTCCGCATCGCCGGCTCAGGATCGTGGCTTCTGGCCACAACAGCCGGCATCGTCAGATCCCGGTTCAACTGTGCGGCACTGAACCCCAGATCAAGGTGACTGTCGAGAATTAGCATTGGTTGTTCGCTCATGACTATCCTGTCTGCACTCATCTAAAGTTGGTGTTTCACGGTGTTAACAAGCGACCACGGACGACGGACCACACAAGCGGGAAATCAGCGGCTCAGATGAAATCGATTCTGTGGTCTGTCGTCCATCGTCGTCTTTGGAACCTAAACCGACCACAGACCACGGACGACAAGAGCGGAGGCAAAGGCCAGCAATAGCTTGAGTCGCCCTTGTGGTCTGTCGTCTGTGGTCCATCGTCGCCGTTCTCCCCTTAGCTCCACGCCTCTTCAAAGAACCTCACTAGATTCCCATGTGCAATCTTCCTTACGTCCTCTTCCTCGTACCCCCGCCCTCGCAGGATATCCAGGAAGCGCTGCAGATCAGCAATCGTGTTGTAGTCCGTAGGCGAATGCTCGCGTCCAAAACCGCCGTCCAGATCGCTGCCAATGGCAATATGGTCGCTGCTGCCCGTCAGCTGGCAGATGTGGTCCATGTGGTCCACGACTGCCCGCATCGGCCGTTTAGACACGTCGTAGTGAGTCGACGGATCGTCCCAATCCCACGCAGGGTTCAACATCTGCTCGCAGAACACCGACCCGATCACGCCTCCTCGATCGCAAATGGCCTTGATCATCTCGTCTGTGAGATGCCGCTGCCCCGGGACGAGCGCCCGGCAATTGCAGTGGCTGGCATGCACCGGGCCGTCCCAATACTCCATGACCTGCCAGAGCGCCGTATCGGCCAAGTGGCTGACGTCCAGCGCAATGCCGGCCGCCTTCAGCGCATCCATCAGGGGGAACGCGGGCGGATACATCCCCCCCACCGTCCCTGTCCCATGCCCATACGAGTTCGCCCCGAAGTGCGTCAGCGATACCGACCGAAGTCCCGCGTCGAACCACGTCTGCACGTCGTCGGGCGTAAGGATCGGGTCGGCGCTCTCCATCGACAGAATCAGCCCCACCGGCGTGTCAGGCTTGGGATCGTCCCACGCCTTCACAGACGCGTTCAGATCCTCTGTCGACCGAATGAACGTGATCTCCCCTCGTCGCTCCAAAGCCCGGTAGTAGGCCAGGTGCGACTGCCCCTGGGCGTACGCAATTGACTGCGTCCGCGCCGAATTGCTCAGCGACAGGCTGGTGCCCGCGCCGCCCACCTGCACGCGCGCCATAATCGTCGACAGCATGATGCCCACGCTCCCCTTCCGCATTTCCGGAAGGGTCACCGTCGCCGTCGTCGTACGGCTCCCCCAGGGGCCCTCCCTCCGTTCCAGGGAGTCCGGGTGAGCGGACACGTTCGCCGGGATCACGTCCTCCCGGTCCCGCAAGACGGTCACCGGCTGCGTCAGATCCCGCCGATAGAACAACGCGTTGAAGGCCATATCAAGATGGCCGTCAATGATGAGAGTCGGACGTTCAGACAAAGGGAGCCTCAAGGAGATAGGTGGTTGAATTAATATGGAGTTACGACGGCCAGACCGCGGACCGCAGACCACGGACCGGGGAGAACCCGGAGGGAGCAGCGGTTACTAGCTGTTAACCACCACGCACAAGGGGAGAAAGATGACTCAGAAGGAATCGTCCTCCCGTACGTAGCTGTGGCCGCCGGACATTACCCTTCGCATCGCCAAGAGTTTTCGGAACAACACCTGACTTTCGGCATAGGCATTGTCCAGGAGCGCCTCATCCTTCAGATACTGGCGTCTCTGAATCAGCTTCTGGCACGCGACCGTTTCGATCAGAGAACGTATGGCCATCCCAAGGAACCGGGACTGCTCCGGGTCGGATTGACCCGTCGATCCCTCTGCAATGTTCAGCGCGACCGACGTAGACGCCCTGCGGATCTGGGACACAAGATTGAAGTTCTCTCGCGAAGGCAGTTCATCCGCAATCTTGTAAATAACTTCTGTATGAGCCATTGCCAGTTGCCATACTTCGAGACTTTCAAACATGAAGGGCACCTTCCCCCCTCCCAAGACACCAGCTATCCTGCCAGCCCGCCGAGGTCCCCGCTTCTCCGGTCCACGGTCCGCCGTCCACGGTCGCAGCTGTCACCCCGTGACAGCTGCATGAAACTCCGTCCAGTCGTCCAAATTGTTCAGACCAACGGCATCCTTGATCGACCCATCGTCCGCGATTCCGGCGGCACCCAGGATCGATTTCCGGTTGTCGTCGCTGTGGTCGTATCCCCGAATCGCAGCGTTCGATGCGTCGATCTCGGCCTTCGGAATAGTGCCTCCCCGCTGCTCGACAACCCAGGCCTCGAACTGCCCATAGGTCGGCTTGCTGTCCTTGATGAAAGCGACCGCCTTGTCCCGGTCGACCTTCAGTCCGTCCAGAACCATCTGGTCGAAGCCCTGCCCGCACTCGGCGTAGCCGTCCTCGAGCTGTCCCGATGTGCTCAGTAGAACCTTCGACCAGAGGCGGGGAAGATGGATTGCGCCCAACGGTCCGGCGACACCTGAGCTGATGAGGGGAATGGTAGCCATGTCTATATCCTGCGATAAACCTGATGTGGGGAACATGTGAGGCCCTAACTTACGCGCCCTCTGAACCAGCCGCAAGGAGAAGTCCGGTTTGGAATTAATGGTACCAGATCGAATACTTCCTCCGCCTGAGGAAACGAGATTTGCTCCTTCGCAGGGTGGGCGGCTGTGAGGAGGCTGGAGGTTGGGACGTTCGGGGAGGCGCGTGGGTTGGGAGGGGCCGGGCAGCAGTGTCCCCGGTTGCCCTTTTCGCTCCCCTGGGAGCCTACGACTCAGCGTTGACGAAAACTGGCTCCTTATGTAACTTGCTGAGGTAACGGGGCATGGCTCAGCCCGGTAGAGCACCTGCTTTGGGAGCAGGGGGTCGTGGGTTCGAATCCCGCTGCCCCGACCAACAGAAAGAGGTTATGGAGATGTTCTTCCATAACCTCTTTCCCTATGGTACCGTAGTCGTACCGTGGCCTTCCCTGCATCAAACTGTACTTGACCGGTCATGGTAGCTTGCTGAAGACGGTGACTGTTCCCATGCCCACTCCCCACTGACAAGTCAGAATCGTCGCTCGTCTTCGACTGACCTGCCCCCCTGGATTGTTCCCAGTCCTATAGTTAGGATATGGGACATAGAAAGGGGGCCACATGGCCAGGAAG
>Ga0114996_10005509_pt1 | contig 14835 bp, 9 predicted proteins | sample ArcticOcean_MG_C_4_FD_87039 | JGI IMG/M metagenome (GOLD analysis project Ga0114996, IMG submission 87039) | Marine microbial communities from western Arctic Ocean - ArcticOcean_MG_CB4_134 | ecosystem: Environmental > Aquatic > Marine > Oceanic | place: Arctic Ocean: Canada Basin | collected...
CAAATCCCCCTCTGGGTCCCACTTCACAGCCAATACTCCATTCGATCTTTGCTCGGTGTGAAGATTAGCGGGATTAACCACCGTGCTTTCAAGGATTCCGGCAAACATGTAATGACCACCAGTTAAACCTTGAACTATTAGATGAAACGAATCATTGCTAAATATTGTAAAGGTGTCTGTTTGGGAGTCTAAGTGGGATAGTAAACCTGTAGAAGAGTCTTGGACTCTGAAAATCTGAATCGATTGTCTAGGAACTGTATCTGGAAGAATGCTCGACAAAGTTCCCCAAACTTCGAAATGTGACATTTCGTTGCTTTCTCCCGGTTCAATTGCCCTGATTTTAATTCCGATTGAGCGCAGCGGTGAGAGGCCAAGGTTGACCGCTTTTGCGTGCACAACTCCTGCTGGAGGATATTCAGGCTCGGTAAAATTAAAAGTCATGCCTTGGTATGAAATCGCCTCACCAGACAATATGTATGGGTCAGCAGAAAACAGTACACGGTTCAAGATCTTAACACTTCTAGTAGCAATTTCGGTGTTGTTATTAGAGTCGGTAACGAAACAGGTAATTACCCAATTACCCATAGGTAGAGTTGTATTCGCAACCTGACCATTTCCGATTGGTTCTTCATAATTCAACTTCCATTCAAATGTCAATGGTAATGCAGCCATCTGAGAGTGACCTGCGACCAAATTTATCTGTTCACCACTTTCGAATACCTCGCCTTCTAATGGACTAGAAATATATGGTGCAACAGCCGAATTATTCACTGAAATATCGATGCTAAACCAATTATCAGATGGATTTTCATCGACTAAGGCAAGGGTGGAATCAAGAGTTGCGTTCAAATTAAACTGCCCTAACAATGGGAACTCAAAGATGCATGAAATCTCTTCTCCCGGTGCGATTAATATCACACACTGCTCGGGGCCAAAGACAAGGCCTTGCGTAATCAAATCCAATGCTTCGATGTTTACTGTAGTGTTGACCGAAATATATCCTGCATTTCCAATTACAACCTCAACTGAGCGTTCACCGAATGGGAACAGTGTAAGCATCTGTCCTTGGTGTTCGATGATGTTTGCTGAACCGCGCGCAGGACGAATCTCCTTAATCCATAAATCGACGGAGTCATCGACGAGCATCATCACCGCCTCCCCTACATCGTTCCACTCATTAGGGTCGGATGGAGCATCGAGAATCGAGGTTTGGAGTCGGTATGTCCCCTCAGAAGGCGCTAAAACATTTGGCAATAATAAAGAAGAGACGCCATTGCTCGATATGAGGAATGTATTAGAATCCGCGCCAGCGAATAATAGTTTATCTCTCATCACACCCTCTACACACCACTCACCATCGGTAAGATTGTCCATAATCAATGAATGCGCCAATGTCACACTGCTGTTAGTCCATTCATATTCTCCACTAAATGTCTCGTTCATCGTGCCATTCAAACTGACTGTCCAACTCAGATTGTAGGATGAGCCACTAGTTAAGTCAGGCGAAGAGAATTCGATTGTCCTGTTGTCGGCTTCGCCTGGTGTGATGATGGTGGCTAGTCTCGGAGGAACGGTATCAACCGGCACATCGGACTGATTAGCAGTTCCTAGACCGATGTAGAAACAAGCGCCGGCTCTACCGACCTCAGCATCGACCTTGAACAGAGACCAACCGACCTCAATGGGTTCATCTGTCAACCAATTTCTCGAATCGATAGTGATAGGAACGGGATATTCGACCCCGCTGTTTCGCACCAAAGTTTCATTCCAATCGATATTAGATAACTCAACATCTCGGAGCGGGTCGTCGATGTAGAAGAGGTAGGTTAGGACATCATCACTCGGATCGAGGTCTTGGTCTGAAAACTTGAAGACGGCGGTGTGAACTCCAGATTGGTGGGCGAGAAACTGAGTGCCACCGAAGTTTGCCTCTATAGTGCTTCCAGGCATTATTGATGCCAAAATTAGTGTGCGCGACCAGAGGTTAGAGTCATTGGGGCATTCGGCCGAGAGTGTATGATTGCCTGGGCATAATTCTACTTCGATATCCCTTGTCGAAATCTGAACCAACGCCTCGCTGCGTATCATCGCTAATGGGTCGATTGAATCCCATCTATCGTAATGACCGTCGATGCGGGGCTGTACCGCAGATTGGATACTCAAGTCTTGCAAAGTTTCTGCAGCGACCGTTTGGACTGGACTCATCGGTAAGAGGATTAAGAGCATCAACGACGCTATCAGTACTGCTGGAATTGGCTTTGAACGCACTCCTTTCATGGAATACTTACTGTCCAAAGGACAGCGTCCGCACCCTGACATCATGTTACAGGTGGCCATTGCCCTGTAAATAACCCTCGGCGTAGAAGGCCGGCTCAGACGGTTGTCACGCTAGATAAGCCGATTCACAGGCGAGCATTGATGACACTCCGAGGATTGCCTATGGTTATGAGGCGGCCAACTCTAAGCGAGATGGCGGCATCTGAGTCGATTCATGGAGCAATAAGGCGACAGAGATTAGAAACCGATGAAAATGGAATGACCGCAGTCATAGAATTCTTATCGGCATTTGTTCTTTTTCTCGTCATCGTCTCAGCCTTCCTGAGTCTATCCCAACTACATCTAGGTCCGAACCAACCAATCGTAGACCAATTGGATGAAGATGCAGTCAACGGATTGATGCGACTGACGAGGACGGCTGGTTGGTTCGTTCCGCAAGATGAGAATGGCACTAGAGACGCTTCAAACGGCACAGCAAATTGGCATCATTCATCACCATCAGAATTAGCGAATGGAGACGTCCTTCCAGGTCTATCTAGCGCCGATGGCAGCCTCGACCTCAACCGGGTGTCAGCACTCTCAAATATCACTGAAACACAGATGCAAATTAGCCTTGGCTTGTCTGAATCGACCACACTAAATCTAACTATTCAAGTCATAGAAAGTAACAACAATGAACGCATTGGCTTGAAACTATTCTCTGATGGCACCTCGCGTAGTTCAGCAACCAGGTCCTCTATTTCGAGTAGATTAATGCCATTGGGTGACGAAATTGTTAGAGTGTCGCTCGAGGTCTTACAAGCGGGAAACAATCCTGCAAGCCTCAGAATCAACGAATTCCTTCCAGACCCGGATAATGGAGGACCGGAGTGGGTAGAAGTGTACAATGAGCCTGGATTTGCTGTAGATATCCTCGGATACGGACTCTCTAGAAATGGATTATACAATCTAGTCGGCGAAGGCGTACTAGCCGGCGGCTCTATCATGTTGCTAACCGGTGATGGTGACAATCAACCGAGTGGCAATGCTAGTCTAATCATCGATCTCTCTTACGATGGTTTACTCGGTCGTGGCTCACTGGATGGATTAAAAGTCCCGATGGATACACTGCGGCTCACCTTCAATGAATATGGCTCTGCAAAGACTATGGATGTGCATGTAATTCGTTTTGACGCGTCATGGGGTTTCGACGCAGATGAATCGGCAAGTTGGACTAACAATAATACAACACCCTGGATTATCAGTACCAACTCAACTCCCGGTGATATCTGAAAAAAGTCCACTAGAACATAAACTGACCACTTGCGTGGCGTGACCTTATGAACAGCGTCGGATGTGTCCGCGCCGTTACCAATGCTATCAGCGACCAGTTACGAGCGGGACCGGTGCATGACCGGCATTAATGGACTCGATGAAATTCTACGCGGAGGCATTCCGTATGGTTCAGCAGTACTAGTTGCAGGTACATGTGGTTCAGGGAAGACGACCCTCGGCGTTGAGTTTCTCATCAACGGCGCGAAAATGGGTGAGGCGTGTGCTCATTTCTCGGCCACCGAGCCTTCTGTTAAATTACTTGAAAATGTTCGGCAGTATGGTTTCTTCGACATGGATTTGGTGGATCAAGGACTGATTAATGTATTCGATATGGATGTTCTTTTCTCATGGCTAGGGCTGGACAAGAGTACCTTCGACCTAGATGATATCGACGCGATTGTCAAGGCGATTACCGACATCGTGAACACTATCGGGGTCACTCGATTAGTCATCGATTCGGCAACATCACTTTGTTACAAAATCCCAAACGAGCAGTTGATTCGTGACTTCCTCTTCAAGTTAGGAAAGCAACTCTCAACCCTTGGCTGCACATCGATGTTGATAGCAGAAATTACCGCCACCGGTACAGCTAGTTCAAAGCGTTCAGCGTTCGGTGTTGAGGAAGCGATTCTCGATGGTATTGTTCTACTCGGAGATGTTGAACGAATGGGTCACCTGCTACGTTATTTACAGGTTATCAAGATGAGAGGGACTGATCACAGCCGGGCAAAATATGCCCTCGAATTGACGCCGAATGGAGTGATGTTGACGCCGATGTTGAAGTGGGGCGTGAATATCTAATGATCGAATTTGATACGGGTATTGCTGAACAATTATTAGAAGTAACAACTACTTCATCTGTTCAAATTAGAGTCGGCACCAGCAATTCAAACCTAGTAATCGCCTCGACCTTATTGCCACTTCTGCAAGATTTCGAAATGGGCGGAGTTTACATTTCAGCATCCCAAGCGGCACCAGATATTATCGAGACTATGAATGGCATAGGCATTGACACCTCACGTATTCAATTCATCGATTGCGTCTCCTCTGGAATCATCGGAGGAACGGAGAGTGACCATCCAAATATTTCATTTATCGACAGTCCAATCATGCTAGAATCGATGATGCTTCGAACTCTATATTGGTTAGAGTCTGCACCTCAGGCGCAAAATTTTGTCATTCTTGATTCCGTTAACGCACTTTCCATTTACAATGATGAGCGAATGTTAGCAGAATATCTGCACACTTTCATCAATACATATCGCGCTAGAGATGTCCTTTCCCTAATCGTCAATGTACCCGACCAAACTCCTGCCGGGGTTCTTGCAAATCTAGATTTATATTGTTCAGATTTAGTCGACCGCGGTCAAATTCTGATATCCTGAGGGTGATGTAATGGCCGACATCGAATTCGATTCCGATGATGAGGAATTTTTTGGTGAAATGGGCTCGATAGGTTCCATGAAATTCGACCGGATCCTTACCGGCACGCCACATAATACTGGTAGCATTCCTCGGGGATTCACCCTTCTCGCAATGGGCAATCAAGGAGCAGGGATGGACCTGTTTGCCAAACAGTTCGCCTCGGTCGCTGAAGACCCCGAAAATACGGTACTCATCACTACTGGTGAATCCCAGGGAGAGATTCTTTCTCTATTCAAAAAATACCGCTGGCCAACCGACATCATGGTCAGAACATTGGGTGAAGAGTATAACGCAGAAGTTCTCTCAAAGGAATTGAAAGCCTCTAGGCATAGAATTGAGGGGTTCACGATGAAAGAAATCCAGAAATTGGCTCAAACCAGATTCGTCGAAGCGAGAAAACACGACTACTTAATCGACATGACTGCCCAAATCACTGCACTCGGGCCGTATTTCCGAGCATCGGTTGATAGCCTTGATTTCTTCTTCAATCGATACGAACCCAAGAGAGTGGTTGCTATGATTCGCATCATGCAAGCCCATGCAATGGCGAATCGTGGTCTCCTCTTATTCACTACGAGTAGCGATGCAATCGACAAGACGGTCGAGCGGGAATTGGCAAGTATATGTGATATCGTTATGGAGTTCGATGTCAGCATGAGAGGGTCAGATTTCGACACCAGGTTAGTTATTCGCAGATTTAGAAACGCGCCTGAAAATCTCGCATTCGTTACCTTCAGGGTTACGCCAGAAGAAGCGATAACTCCAGAAACGGTCGAGCGTGTCGCGTGACATTGAACATGCACATTGGGCCTCAAGCGTCCGAATGTTGAAGCGTGCTGGAGTTCAGCAACAGTCGTGCGGACGAGGCGTATCACTGCTAGAGATGCTGGCCGGGATGGTCAACAGCGGGATAAAGCGGTCAGTCCAGTAATCGCCACCGTTCTGCTTCTCGCCATTACAGTACTACTCACGAGCGGCATTTATCTCATGGTCTCAGACGCGACCCAAGCACCGGATAAAGGGCGACCGTACTGCCAAGCGACCGCGAGGGCTTTGGATAATGGATATCAAGTTGTAAGAATCACGGAACTCTCAGCAGAACTGATGACCAGCACCGTTCTCTTCCAAGCAATTCCGCCTTCAACATCAAACTCAAGCATCGTCTCAGGCTTCGTTAATGACGCTGATGTTTACGGCGCAGTAGGAGGCAATATCACATTTCACGACAGAGATGCTGGCCTAACTGTGAATCGAGGTGACTATTTCATAATCAACGCAACCAGCCTCGGAAGTGATGGTGGAGATTGGACATTTAGGCTATTCTTTGAAGGCGGGGTCGGCCGTTCCGCTGCCGAATTAACAGAGGTTGCTTTGCCAGCAACGCCGACTATCATCGAGTGAGCAGAAATCAGGCATTGACCGCGTGAACAGATCCAAACTGCCATCGAAACTCAGTACATTTGACCAAATCAGGCAGCGTATCTATCAAAGATGAAACGGGATTTCAATAATTGAATCAACATAATATAAACCAAACTTCTGCACTTACCGCCAACTCACAATCGGGATGAAACAAGATAGAATTTTTTGGCGAAGGCTGAAATTGAACAACGGACCGGTCTTGAATATGGCTGGAGATGAAGATTCCATCCGATTTGAATCAAATGTCGAGCGAGCCCTCCGACGACTACGAACCTCTATCGAAAGCGGCGAGGAGATCGGACCCCGAGCCACAGAAGACAAATCAAATCAAAGACTTGGTGCGCAGCGAAAAAACGCCAAAGTTCCTAAACAGAACTTCGAAGCCATCGATTGGAAATCACCGCCATCCAAAAGTCATATGATCAGATGGTTAGCACTCGCTGCTCAAGCGGCGGAAACAACTGAACTTCACTTCGTTGGCCAACCGGGTGGCGACATCGAAAGCATGGCCCGGTGCCTAGAACAACTCGGCGTTTCAATCGAGAGGTACACCACACATTGGGCCATTCATGGTAGCATCTCAAATATTCTAAATAGCCCAAAATCAGTGCTAAATGCAGATAATTCGGGAACTGCACTGAGATTCCTGACCGCGATTTGCGCCCGCTTCGACACACCTGTAATGCTCGACGGTGATGCGACACTTAGACGAAGGCCATCCGAACCTTTGCGCAATGTCCTTCGCGCACTTGGCTGTGAATTGAGTTCGGGTGAACGGGGTGAGGCATTACCATTATTGCTGCTAGGAGGAAGAGACAAAGAAGCATTTGACGCGACAAAAAATTCTCCAATTACACTCGACATTTCAACCTCGAGCCAACCCCTGAGCGCCCTAATCAACGCCGCGCCAGGTTTTCCTTCTACCCTTCATCTTCAACTAAAAGGAGATGCAGTTTCATCAAAACACGCCGACCTCTCCTTCCGAATCGCCGCTCAGACAGGCAGTACGAATAGTGCCGCAAATTCTCCCGGTTTACAGAAAATCGAACCGTGGCTGCCGAAGTGTCCAACTCGAATCGACATACCGAATGACCAAAGCATCAATGCATTTGGCGCTCTATTGGGTCGGGTACATGGAGTTGAAGTCAATTTACCTAGCACTGCAACGAAGGATTCACTGGGTGCAGATATTTTGGATAAAATAGAGACCACGAACGAATTCGACTTAACCGATGCAAGTGACATGATATGTCCTCTAGCAGCGCTACTCGCAACAGGTGATGGGGGCAAGATAACCGGGGTTAAACATGCTCGATTCAAAGAATCGAATCGAATCGAACGAACGGTTGAGATGTTAGCCGCATTTTCTCTCGATGTTGAGGCGCGCGCTGATGGTTTAACCGTGTTAGGAGGACAGTCCATCCTCGCTCCTCGAGGAGTTGTTCCGACCCACGGCGACCATCGACTGCACATGACCGCGGCTTGCTTGTCGACTCTCGTCGGCGCAGAATTATCTGACTACGGAATCCATGAGATAACCCATCCCGAATTCACCGATATCGTCACCATTGAATAGTAATTAACTAGATTTCCATTCACATCATGATAACCCTGTAATCCACTCTATAGCAATTCAAATTGCTGACGATAGAAAATCATCAAAAGTTGAAAGAAACCTAAAAACAGTATTTCAGCGATGTATTAATTGCTACTAGACGATGTCAACCTAGACGACCAAAATGGTCATCCAGACGTTTGCCATCAAGTTCCAAAACGGTCGGGCGGCCATGAACACAAGCCCAGGGATTGCGGATTGTTTGCATATCATCGAGCAGTCGACGCATCTCGGCGAGACTCAATCTTTGATTCGCTTTGACCGCTCCCCGGCACGACCGCATGAAGGCGATCTCATCTTGGAGTTTGTCGACGGTATCAAGTGCTGATTCCATTGAAGCATTGGCTAATTCTGCTATCAAATCTGTTAGGAAGCCATGCAGGCGGTTATCACCGATGAGCAATTCTGGAACCGATGTCAACCGATGAGATTCATTCTCTTCTGAAATCTCTATTGAAAAACCCAATTCCCCCAGCCTTCCCTCTTCACTCCCTACAACCGCTGCTTGTTGAGGAGATAATTCGAGTTGCACGGGGTCGATTAATTCCTGCTTTTTCCACGATGTCATGGCGACTCGTAACCTCTCATATCTGATTCTTTCATGCAGGGCGTGTTGGTCGATGATGTATAGACAATCGGCGCCCTGTGCGAGGATATAGGAATCAGAAAGTTGGGCAAGTGGTTCCATTTTTGGAACTTCAGTGATGACATCGCTGCTCGGCTCATCGAGCGGAGAGACACTCGCTGCCCCGTCGGAGTGACGATGTAAGCGGCGCTCTTCACTGGATAACGCTGCTGATTGTGGCATTTCTGCTAAACCGGGGAGAGTTAATTGAGGCGCTTCAGATTTAGGCATCGGGCGGGATAATCCTGGTGGAACCTCCAACGATGGGATATTTTCTGCCGGCTGTATAAATCTCGACTGAATGGTAGGTTTTTGCGGCTCAGAAGTCGCTGAACTAGCGGCTGATACCCAAGATGGGGGGTCTAATTCTCTGTCTGAATTCACCGCGGCGGGGCTTTCATCTCGACTCCCTTTACCGCTTTTTGGCGACTCATCGCTTACAGCGACTTCACCAATTTTTCTGGCTTCATCTCTCTCACTATCTTCACTCCCCGCCCTCTTATCACCAGAATCTAATTCGACGCGGCCGACTGGGAAATCGCTTGTTGAGGGCGCTCCGGTTGGAATGTTCAGTAGGGTTTCTTGCAGCGCCCGCTCTAGCCGCTCGAGCACGCGCCAAGAGTGTTTGAGACGAACCTCGCGCTTGGTTGGATGTATATTTACATCGACCTCTTCAGCAGGCAAAGTAAGAAACAAAACGCAGACCGGATGTCGGCCAATCATCAAACGAGAATGATAGCCACGCTTGATACTCTTCAAGAACGGGGTAGCAGCTACCGCTCTACCATTGACGAAGAGATGAATGTCGTCTGGGCGACCCCTCGATATGTCGGGCGGTGATATCCAGCCATTCCATCTCTCACTTCCAGGAGCAGCCTCATCTGAGTCTGGTACACTTAGGCGGACCAACCGATTTGATGCTGCACCAAGAATATCAAATAAACGAGAGGATATGTCTTCCACCGCAGGTGTGGCGATTACCTTTCTGCCATCGACATCGAGATGGAAAGACACCTCTGGATGAGCCAAAGCGTGTGCGGATACCACATCTACCGTTGCCGCAGTTTCAGTCGACGGCCGCCGTTGAAACGCAAGCCTCGCCGGCACATTCTCAAACAAACCATCCACAGTAATTCTAGTTCCCAAAGCAATCCCGGTCGGCTCTACTTCACCGACGACGCCGCCATCGACAGTGATACTCGCACCGTCTGATAGGTCGGTCCGTGAAGCTATTTTCAACCGACTTACACTACCTATAGATGCTAGCGCTTCACCCCTGAAACCCAGTGTACCTATCGCAGCGAGATCTTCTGCAGTACGCAACTTTGAGGTGGCATGACGGCGGACTGCGAGCACCAAATCCTCGGCGACAATACCCGAACCGTCATCGATTACCTCGATTCGTTCGAAGCCTCCCCCACGAATGCTAACCTCGATTCGGCCGGCCCCTGAATCTACACTGTTTTCAAGCAGTTCCTTGACCACCTGAGCCGGACGCTCAACGACCTCGCCAGCAGCGATTCTGCCGATTGTCATCTCGTCTAATTGTTCGATGCGCAAGGCATCGTTCTGGGTTGCGTTGGCCACCCTCACTCCTCCAGCCATTCGTGCGTGCCGCGCAACAAGCCGGTCAGTTCGTAGAGTAAATCGATAGATTCTCGAGGTGAAAGTGTATCTGGGTCAATTTGACTGAGTCGCTTCAGAGCAGCGGACTGGCACGCATCGAAAGCCGCCACCGGTGGCGAAGATGAACCCGCGATTGAATCTGAATCATCGTCAGAATCCGACCCAGTCTTGCTCACCTCTACTCGTGCTGAGTCGGTGGAAGAATCTGACAGCATCCAACCGAATAGACTCGATTGTCCTTCGCCTCGCCGCATTGGAATCCCACTTGAACCCGCTTTCGCACCACCTGCCTGTTGCTCTAAGAACAACAAGAGGTCCCGAGCACGCTCGACGACAGCCGTCGGTAAGCCCGCTAATGAAGCGACCTGAACACCGTATGAATCATCACATGGACCCGCGGCAACTGTATGGAGGAATCTTAACTCACCTTTGAGTTGCGCAACTTGAACATGAATATTGACGAGACCTGGGATCTCATCTTCTAATCCGACGAGTTGGTGATAATGAGTCGCGAAGAGGGTCCGCGCACCGACCCGATTGGCTATATCTTCCGTCACCGACCAAGCGATGGCGAGACCATCGAAAGTCGAGGTACCGCGGCCGATTTCATCGAGCAACACAAGACTTTGCTTCGTCGCTCGACGAAGAATATGGGCGACCTCGATCATCTCGACCATGAAGGTCGAGCGGCCTCTGAGCAAATCATCATGGGCTCCAACCCGAGTGAAAATCCGGTCGACCACACCGATTTTCGCCCGTTGAGCCGGGACAAATGACCCGGTTTGGGCGAGGATAGTGATTAGGGCAACCTGCCGGAGGTAGGTGGATTTTCCACCCATGTTTGGACCGGTCAGCAAAAGGCAGCGTCTATTGCTTGAAAATGAGCAATCATTTGGCACAAATTCTGAATTCGACTCCAACACCGGATGCCGCCCCGCGACGATTTCTAATTTGTCTTCGTCAACGATTTCAGGTCGCACCCAGCCGCGCTGACGAGCGTGTTCAGCGAGACAGCAGAGGACATCGACTTGGGCAATTTTTCGAGCGATTTTTGAGAGTGTGGCGGTCTCGCTCTCCACGACCGCCCTCAATGTTAGGAAAATACGATTTTCTAGTTGGTTTGCTCGACTATCAGCGGTAAGTAATTTCTCTTCCCACTCAGCGAGACTATCGGTAGTAAACCGCTCGGCGTTGGTCAACGTCTGTCTTCGCCGATATTCCTCTGGCGCCTTGTCGATATACGTCTTGGTAATCTCAACAAAATAACCGAATTGCCTATTGAATTTCACTTTCAACGAGGGAATATCAAGCCGCTCTCGCTCGTTAAATTCAAACTGTTTGAGCCAAGCATCTCCCTCAGCGGTACAAGCTCGTAAATCATCAAGGTCAGCATCGATTCCATCTCGAATCATTCCACCTTCCCGAACTGTCAGTGGCGGCTCGTCAACAAGGCGCGAGTTGATGATATCACGAATTTCAGACAAATCGGTCAAGCCTTGCGCGAGTGAATTCAACATATCATCCTTCGATTCAGAAAGAATTGATTGCAATTGACCCATTCTCGAAAGAGCGTCAGAAATCGCAACCAAATCACGAGCATTCGCTCGCTCGTAAGCGAGCCGGGTAGAAAGCCGCTCTAAATCTCGCATCGATTGTAGCGCTGTACGAAGGTCGCGAAGGCGTCTTGAAGACTTCACCAACGAAGCGATTGCGCCACTCCGAGAAGCGATTCGTTCTCGGTTCATCAGTGGCCGCAACAGCCAATCTCGAAGTAAGCGGCGTCCCATCCAAGTCTTGGTTCGGTCAATCGCATTGACGAGCGAACCAGCTCGCTCACCAGCGAGGGTATGCGTCAACTCCAGATTGCGTAGAGTGGTTCTGTCGAGTGCCATATATTCTTGATTACCATTGATGACTATTTCACGCAACGGCACGGCGTCGATGAGATGTAGTGATGCTATATATCCTGCAGCCAGTCCACAAGCCTCCATTCCAAGAGGATTTGAATCGAGATCGATACTGCCTAAATCTGCAACCTGTAAATGCTGCTTAACGACCTCCAATCGGTTACTCTGAGAAGACTCAAATGTCGAAATAGACAATCGGTCTAATTCTTTCACCACGCCCGATATCATCTCGCTAGCGGCATCTCTGCCGCTAGCCACCAACTCGGCTGGCCCGGTGCGTAGAATTTCATCCCGTAAAGCCTCACTTCGGCCAGCCCCTTCAAATTGATACAAACGAGCGCGTCCGGTTGAAGAATCAAGCATTGCCAGGCCGATTCCATCCCCCCGTACGATGACTGCTGCTAAAATCGCAGTCGCATCTTCACCGATCAAACTCTCTTCGTAGAGCGAGCCCGGAGTGTATACGCGCGTCACCACGCGACGGAGAATCTTCTCTCCAGGCTGCATTTCGGGCGCCTGTTCGCAGAGCGTAACCTTGTGACCTGAGGCAAGCATTTTTCGTAGATATTCTTCGACGGAATGCCATGGGATACCCGCCATTTTTAGGATTATCACTTTTTTTATCGCGGCTGGTTAAGGTAATGCCGAGTACTTCGGAGGCGACGACTGCATCGTCGTGAAACATCTCGTAGAAATCACCCATTCTGAAGAATAAAATCGTGTCGGGATGCTCCTTCTTTATCGCATCGAATTGGTCCATCATTCCCGGGCCTTTCGCCATATTTTTCACCCCCCGAAGACCGACTCCACCTGCGACGAACACCCTACAGACTCCCACTACAGCCTATGAATAGACCGGCCCTATCATCAATAAATTGGCCGGATTAATGCGTATTAATCTATGATAATTTAAGATTGAAATAATGATTTACTAATTTCCTATATCGATATTTATTCCAACTCGCCTGGGTCAGTTAAGGGGGAGTTATGGCCCTTGAATCAGCCAAATCCGGCATATTGGAAACTGTTGACTGCTCAATTCTTGCCACCGCAAGTTAGATTCAAATTGGTGCTCTGGAGGATTTGTATATTCTCCTAGCATATCGATATGACTAGGTTTTATTAATCATTCACAGCCGCTGATTACCGATTATTATTACAATAGCAAAAACTCTCATTATTGGTAAGACCCTGAGTATTGGCGTTGTTGGTTTTTGTAGACAGGTCATTCAGCTCTGATGCATATAATCAAACGCAGGACTACCACGACCGAGCCGTGAAGAAAAGTGGGCCGGGCAGGAACACCGCAACGCATGCACTGCTGTTGTTGACCGTGGCGATTTGGGGCGTCAGTTGGGTTGGCGGCCGTATCGTGGCTACGGGATTGCCCGAGGCTACCGCCGCGTGGTTACGATATGCAATGGCCTGCCCACTGTTGTTCGCATTCATCCTCTTTCAAAACCGCAACGAAATTGACACCTCAATCCGACTGCGCTTACGTATACCTGAGAAGAACGATTTGTTGAGTTTATTGGCGATAGGATTTTTTTCAACGCTGCTCTATCAGATTCTATTCATGTATGGTATGCATCGTACTGCTGCTGGTGATGCTAGTCTTATCATTACCCTGAATCCAATATTTACAGCGATTCTTGCCGTGCCGATACTGCAACGGTCGATGACACGACGGCTAGCACTCGGTCTTGCCATAGGTGCGGCTGGCGTCGCAGTTGTCACCGGCTGGTCTCCGAATCAATCAATCGAATTGGCAGATCGAATAACCGGTGATATTTTCATCATGCTTGCAGCCCTCGCCTGGGCGACTTCAACGAACTTGATCAAACAAATGTTAGAACAACCACCAAAACGGCATGGCTCACCTCAAACACCCGTCTCGATTATTGTTTGGGCGTCGTTCTTTGGCTGGTTAATGCTAACCCCCTTCGCAGCGTATGAAACAATCCAAAGCGGCTTGCCCACACCGACTGTCGAGGAGTGGTACTGGCTCATATTCCTCGCCGTATTTTCGACAGTGTTCTCTTACATCTGGTTCGCGGAAGGAGTCGATAGAATTGGGGCTACTGCTGCCGCGACATATGTATTCCTCGTACCTCCATTTGGAATTCTAGCAGGCTGGTTTCTTATCGATGAACAACTTGGTTGGTCGCTATTGGTTGGATTTGTACTCATAGTACTCGGTGTGCTGATTACTCAATCTGAAACCATTGAATCTCAGTCAAAAACGGCACCTGAACCGGTAATTGAACCGACACCTATAGCCAAAGAATGATGTCGAAATGAGCGCGGACTAGGCTATCGTCAAGCCGTTAATCTATTTGATATGCTAATTCTTGAATGATAATTGAGATAAGAAATCAACCAGAAAAACCCGATAAAAATTCATTATAAAATTCTCCACCGAAAAGATTGGTGAACTCGCCAATGAATTGACAATTCACCCCTTTGAAATCAATGTTCTGATTACCAGGCGTCTAAGCCGCCTTCCCAGAAGTTCCGAATCAATACACCGATGATTACGATTGTAACGAGCAGGAAGGATGCATCCATAATTATTGAGATATCTTTCGCGCCGCTACCTTGACCCGATGCATCGATGGTCACTC
>Ga0114996_10005510_pt1 | contig 14834 bp, 16 predicted proteins | sample ArcticOcean_MG_C_4_FD_87039 | JGI IMG/M metagenome (GOLD analysis project Ga0114996, IMG submission 87039) | Marine microbial communities from western Arctic Ocean - ArcticOcean_MG_CB4_134 | ecosystem: Environmental > Aquatic > Marine > Oceanic | place: Arctic Ocean: Canada Basin | collected...
CACCAAGAAGGATCTCCTTGGCTCCCTGGACGATCGCCTCGAACCCTGAGCCACACAGCCTGTTGACGGTCAGCGCCGGACTTTCCTGCGGAACGCCGGACCGTAGCGCGACATGGCGGGCGAGGTAGATCGCGTCCGAAGAGGTTTGGAGGGCGTTTCCGATGAAGGTGTGATCGATCCGGTCCGGCGTCACGCCGGCAGCCTCGATCACGGCGAGACTCGAGAAAACCGCAAGATCCGTTGCGGTGAAGCTCTTGAGGCTTCCACCGAAGGTTCCGAATGGAGTCCTCTTTCCCGAAAGAACGACGATGTCCTCTGCGTGTCCCTGTGTTCCCATCTAAAGGCCTGTTGAAGGAGTACAGTGTGCCGCGTAGTGGATGAATCTAACGAACCGAAGGAAGCTCCCGCACGGTCACACTGCCGAAGACGGGGTCTCCATGGCTGACGCTCGAAAAAACGTACCGACCAGCGGGGGCCTCGCGGAAATCGACTAGAAATCGACTCCCTTGCTGGAGCAGTGGTGGGCCCTCAAGCTGCCCGGTCTCTGCCAAGTACTCGAGAGCCTCTGAAGAAAGCGAGTCGGGCACGAAAGACACCAGGTGTACACGACGGTCGAGCGTTACGAACTGGACCCATTCCCCCATCGCGATGTCCGAGTGGGGCGGGACGATATGCTCCACGTCTCGGCCTCCGGACAGTTGAACGACCTGGGCAGTAGCGACGATCTCGGCGTAGGGACCCGTATCGGCCTCCTCAACTGGATCGGGAATCGTCTTCGGCTCGACCCCGCACCCCATGACCGCCAGGAAGGCGATGGCTCCGATCCGTCTAATCACGCACGCCGGCCCCACAGGAAGCACAGAACTGCCAACGGGCCCTCCATCGCTTCGCCACACTCGCGACACCGGGGACGGGCGGAGGTCACCTGCCGCAGAACGGACAGAAATGGATGGAGTCGCGCTCCGAAAGCGACACCAGAGGCGGAGCCGTGACCGTCTCGATGTGGCCCACTACGCCACCCTCACAGGACCCCTTCCTGGCTCGGACCGACGCTCGGTGGCTCGCTCGTCCGAAAACGGCTGGTGCATCTCGACAGGCGCCGCCAACTCCAGTTCAGCCTCTCGCTCGGCCTCGAGTTCTCCGTACCAGTCTTCGGCTCTCTCTCCAGCCGCCTCGGCATCGATGGTGTCCACATCGGAATCCTCGGCTGGCACTTCGGATCCGGCCCTGGCGCCCAGGGGCACCCGGCTGGGATGTAGACGGACATCCACCGCCGCAAATTCCCTGAACAGAGCGGTGTTGGGATTGGGGCCAGCAAGTTCCTCCTGCAACTCCCTCCGGGCCACGTCGGAGTCGAGCAGGAGATAGTCTCCCTCTCCTGAGAGTAGCCGGGCGAGTGCGTCCTCGTAGTCCCCGTTCATTTCGACCCCGATCAAGTCCCGGTGGGATCGATAAGGAACGAGATCCTGATAGATCTCCGCGACCGTGAACGGACCGGCCAGATACTCCGGTCGGGTAGCTGCGATCTGTTGTACGAGCGCCTCAAGGAACCGTTGGGGCACATCTCCAGGTGGTGACATAATGTCAGTCTTCGAGATACACAGCGCCGGCGCGGATGGCGGCCTCAAGAAAGCTCTCCGGATCAGCGAAGGGAATCTCCACGCCGAGCTGTTCGTGCCACCGCTCCGCTAGCCGTCTCATGTACTGGGACAGAGTTTCGTGCGAGAATCCAGCCTGATCTCGCATTTGCCGCACAATATGGTTCCAAGTGCCACGGAAGAGGTGTCCGTTGCCCAAGCGGACCTCGTGCGACTCCGTTGCGCCCCTTCGCTCACCCCGCTCGAATAGTTCGAGCTGACTCGGATCGATCAGTGAGCGCTCATCACCATTGATCTGTGCTTCGACCTCGGCAAGTAGGCGGTCGATGGGATCATGAAGCGCTTCGAGTTCCTCCAGGCGCTTTTGCCAGGGCTCGACCCGCTCGTCCCCGTCTTCCACTTGCCAGAGCGCTCGCTTGAGCTCGACGAGGCGCCACACAGCCAATGCGTCCCAATGATCGAGTGGCGGGACGCGCTCGAACTCGCGGAGGGACCCCTCCCAGTCTCCCCGATCGTACAGGAGATGGCCTAGGTAGATTCTGGCCTCATAGAGGTCGGGATCGAGGCGGAGGGACCTCCGGATCTGACGCCCAGCGCCCACCTCATCACCCAGCCGATGGAGCGCGTACCCGAGCGATGCCGCGACCTCAGCGCTGTCCGGGCGGGCGGCAGAGACCGTCGCGAACACATCACGGCTTTCGGCAAAGAGGCTCTCACGATAGAGCGCCCGCCCCATCGTGAGCATCAGCTCGACGTCATCTGCGAACCCCAACGCGGCGACCCGCTCAAAAAGTGCGAGCGCGGAATCGCGCTCCCCGAAACGGAGGAGAGTCTCGCCCAACCCCACCAGGGCGTCCTCATGCTCTTGATCGAGGACGAGCGCACGGTCGAACGCCCTGCGCGCCCACGCGTACTCCTCCCGCGCCAGACGTGCATAGCCCATTCCCACGCAGAGTTCTACAGCATTGGGATATAGCGAGAGGCCCTCTTTGAGCATCTGGAGGGCCCCTTCATAATCCCCACTGTTGTATAACTGGTGAGCCTGTTCGTCGTACTCCTCAGAGCTGAGGAATCCCTCTGCCATCGCGACAAAGCTCCTTAGGCTAGGGTGCACACGGCCCTAGGCCGCAATGTAATGGAGGCCAACGGGGATCACCACCCTGACTCTCACCGGCCACTACTTGGCCTTGGCATAGCGAACACCGCACCTCGGGCACACGAGGTCGTGGCGTATTCGCGTCAAGAGTTCCCCGCGGTGCCGAGGGCATTTTAGATCAGTGCCATCAGTGATCATGTCCCGCACCTTCTTCCCCTCGGTACGCGTGGCCTTGGGCACATTCAAATGGTACCGAAGCGATGAGGCTGTGCACTCTAGGAGGACCAACCCCGAGCCCTCAGCTTCAGGCAGGACCCTCAGAACCATCAGGAATCCGCCGGACGGAGAGGGAAGACGTCTTCCCTCGTAATAGAGGCCCAATAGGCCATCCTCATCCGGCAAGGAGAGGCCTTGGGCACCCTCCGCCTTCACACCTCCGTGATTGTGGGAGCCGGTCATGACCCGTCGTGACGAACTCGGCACCACAATTTCATTTTTTTAGGGTCCCTCATAACGGCGTCCGCGTCACCCGTCCGAGAGGAAAATTATTCATCTCCTCCGCTAAACTGGGGCGGCAACATACTATGCGTCCGAAGGGTTCGCCAGCGCCCCTGTGCGGTGTGCCGGAGACGCCCTCTTTCGTCCGTCTAAAGGAAAACGGCGGGTAGGTTGTAGCTTCCCGCCGTATGGTCGAGGATGAGAGTCCTCTGGGTGGAGACGTCAGGCGGCGTTGGCGTCTCCGTCCTGCTCCTGTGTAGCCTCGGGGGCCGTGGCCGTCGCGGAGAAGGCGACCTCCTCGGACACCACCGCAGCCGGCACATTATTGATCGTTGGCTGACAGAACCTGATGCCGACCGCATGGAGCTCCCGGAGGTCGGGATCCACCAGATCCGGATAGCGCTCGCCGATATAGTCGATGGTCTCGTTCATCCACGCCGTCCGGTCATCATCCGTGGCGCTCAGCACGCCACATCGATTGATGTGGCTGAACAACTCGTCCCGAGCCTGTGCGAAAACTTTCTCTTGGGGCACTCACACCTCCCTGAAATGCTTATGAACGGATAGAATACTCGATTCAGATGTATGCGGCTTCAAATGTATCCGACGCCAACTTAGCCATTAATTCTAACCTATGCCCGATGCTCGGCCAACCGGACGGCGGGAGCCCGACGCCATAGCCCTCGAGGTTTTTCGCCACCTCTTCACAGCTCTGACGGAAGAAATGGGAGCCGCGCTCCGGCAAGCCTCCTTTTCACCGAACATCAAGGAGCGTCGAGATTACTCCTGCGCGCTCTTTTCGGTGATGGGTGCACCCGTCGCGTTGGGGGACCACATGCCGGTCCACCTGGGGGCGATGCCGATGAGCGTGGAGTCTGCGCTCGGTGAACTCGGCCCGCTGGATCCGGGTGACATCGTCTGCCTGAACGACCCCTTCCGGGGCGGTACGCATCTTCCCGACATCACGCTGATTTCACCAGTCCACGACCCCGACCGGGGCACGCCGCTTGGTTACGTAGCCTCAAGGGCGCATCACTCGGATGTCGGAGGGATGAGCCCAGGATCGATGCCGCTGGCCCAAGAGATCTATCAGGAGGGTCTCCGTATCCCGCCCGTCCATCTCTACCGAGAGGGCATACGCCAAGAAGGGGTCTGGAACCTCATATTGGCGAACGTCCGAACCCCGATCGAACGGAGCGGTGACCTCGATGCCCAGTTGGCCGCGCTACACACCGGAGCGTCCCGGCTCCTGGAAATCGTCAAACGCCGGGGCACACAGGAGACGCAGGCGGCCATGGACGCGTTGATCCGGTACGCGGATCGACTCGTTGAGGCCGGCCTCGCGCACATCAAGCCGGGAGAGTACAACGCCGAAGACTTCATGGAGGACGACGGTTTCGGAACCGTGGACATCCCGATTCGGGTGAAGCTCACCTGGCACGGCGATGGTCTCGACGTCGACTTCACGGGGAGTAGCCCTCAAGTGGGGGGCGGGGTCAACGCCGTGAGCGCCATCACCGACTCCGCCACGAGGTATACAGTGCGCTGCGTCGTAGAGGCGCTCCTGGGTGAATCGCTCCCAGCCGGGGGCGGCTCCATGTCGATGGTCAGGCTGATTCTTCCGGAAAACTCGATCGTGAACGCCGGTCCACCTGCGAGCGTGGCGGCCGGGAACGTCGAGACGAGCCAGCGCATTACCGATGTCCTCTTCCGTGCGTTCGCCAGTGCTCTTCCGGACCTCATGCCTGCACTCTCCCAGGGCACGATGAACAACACCACCGTTGGGGGTGTGGATCCGAGGAATGGAGACAGTTTCGCCTACTATGAGACCATCGGCGGGGGGATGGGCGCCGGTCCGACCGGGCCTGGACTTTCCGGTGTCCACACCCATATGTCGAACTCCCTGAACACGCCGATCGAGGCCCTTGAGCACGCGTATCCTTTCCGGATCACCGAGTATTCGTTGAGGCCCGTGAGCGGGGGTGCCGGCTCTCATCGGGGCGGGGACGGTCTCCGCAGAGATCTTCAGCTACTGTGCAAGGGAACCGTCACGCTACTCTCCGAACGCCGAGAGCGAAGGCCCGCGGGCGCACGGGGCGGGCACGACGCGAGTTCCGGCCAAAACGTCCTCATCCGAGACGGGCGTGAAGAACCGCTTCCGGCCAAGGTTACGTTCTTCGCGCAAATCGGCGATATCATCAGTATTCGCTCGCCCGGCGGGGGAGGATGGGGCTGATGCGACTTCAATTGGCTCTTGTCTGTGACCACGCTGAAGAAACCGCGGACGGGAAGCTCGACGTCCACGGGATCTTCAATGATCTCGCGGCCCCGGGGTTCCCAGCCAAACATGACATGGTGTTGGTCATGACGGTGGAGTGGAGTCGAGACGACATGGGCCATTATGACTTCGACGTGAACCTGACCGGGCCATCCGGTCAAACCAGCATGACGATCCAGGGGCACTCGGAGGTCGACCGCCGTGACCCGGACCGCCCGCCCGCCCGCACTCGGATCGTGATGCCTCTTCAAGGGGTCATCTTTCCGGACCCCGGAGCGTATCGTTTTGGGATTCGGATCAAGGGTCAGGACTACGAGGGCCCCTCGCTCTTCCTCATCCAAGTGGAGCCATCCGGGACGCCCGCAACGTGATCCACCTCCAGGGGACCGGGGCCCAAGACCGGACCATCGGGGGCGATCGCGTATGCATCGTACTTCTTTCGGGCATTGGGGACGTCGTTCACGGATTACCCGTCGCGGTGGCACTCAAGCGTGACCGGCCCTCCCGCAAAATCGTCTGGATCGCCCAGCCTGTACCCGCGCAGGTTCTCGAGCACCACCCTGCGGTGGACGAGGTCATCGTCTTCCGGCCGGAGAGAGGCCCCCGCGGCGTATACGATCTCTGGAGAACCTTTCGCGCCGGACCCTCCTGCGATTTGACATTGAACATGCAACGGTACGCCAAAAGCATCTTCCCGACGTACTTCTCCGGCGCCCCGGTGCGAGTCGGCCTCGCGCCTTCCAGAACACGGGACGGGGTCCGGTTCGTAAACACCCAGTACACACCCGGAGGGGAGTGGCGCCATACGCAGGACCTGTTCTTGGAGTTCCTGGATGTCGTGGGCGTAGCAAGACCGGAGCCGCTCGAGTGGAACATCACCCTTACGGAGGAGGAGCAGTCGGCGGCCGAAATGTTTTTCTCTGCCTCGGAGAGTGCCACAGTCGTCGGTTTGGTGTTGGGCACAGCCAACCCGGCGAAGGATTGGCCGACCGACCGATACGTGTCGCTTGCACGCTCCCTGGAGGCCGAGTTCGGGTTCGGGATACTTCTGCTGGGAGGGCCAGGGGAGGCAGAGCAGGCAACGGCTCGGGCCATCTTGGATGACGGGGGGACCGCGAGGTCGGCGTTGTCCAACTCCGTGCGGAAACTGATCTGGAGCATCCGCGGGTGTGATCTAATCATCAGTCCGGATACCGGAGCGCTCCACATCGCCCATGCGATGGGGATCCCAGTGATCGGTCTCTTTGGCCACACCAATCCGTGGCGGGTCGGCCCCTACGAAAAGTATCAAGACCTGGTAGTGGATCGCTTCACGGATCCTGGCGAAGCCCCCGTCACATCCCACTATGGGCCACGTCCCGGACGAATGTCGGGGATTACGGTCACTGATATCCTGGAGCGAGTCCGCCGGGCCGGCGAGCGATACGGCGTTGGAAACCACTGATGAGGGACGCCCATGCGTTCTCGCAGGAATCCTCGCCCCGAGGATTCGAACGGATGACCGTAGGAGGTGCCCAGATTCTTGCCCGCACCGAAGCTCTGTCCTGGAGTCGCGAAGCGGTCTCGGCATACGGGTCCCTGTACCGAGCCGCACAGGATTCGGCCTACAGCACGCTCCGCGGGAGGGGGCCGGTTCCGGTCCTGACAAATCCGGAAGGCACCGGGCCACCGTGGGTGGTTCGGCATTATTTCCGAGGCGGGCTCATGAGACCCTTCGGAGATCGCTTCCTTCGGGCGGGAACGCCTCGGAGCTTCGTCGAAGTGGAGAACAGCGCCCGGATCGAGGATTTGGGCTTCGCCACACCCCGAATCGTAGCCGCCGCGGTATATCCCGGCGGCCTCCTCTACCGGGCCGATTTGGTCACCGAGTTGGTGCCTCACGCTCGCACCCTCGCTGATGCCCTGGTCGGTGAGAACGGCCCCTCGGGTGCACGGGCAGGCGGGAACGCACGCCGGGAGGCGATCGCCTGCGCCGCCGAGTTGATCACTCGCTTGGCAAGGGCGGGCGTCCAACATCCGGATCTCAATGCCGAGAACGTCCTCATTGCACGAGGAGCGCAGCGCGTCCATGCTATTCTCCTCGACCTGGATGGGTGTAGGGTGGCAAGGCCGAGCGTTCCGGTGGACGCCGCGAGGCTTCGACGCCGGCTCGCCCGTTCAATCCGAAAACTCGAACGCACACGCCCGCACTTCCAAAACGACGGAGAAGGGCGCCTGACTAACGACGAGATAGACCAATTGCTCAGCGAAGGAAAAGCATCATGACGCCCCCGGAAAACGGACCCCTCCGTAGCGTCTGTATCGTGATGCTGAGCGCCATCGGTGACGTCATCCACGTGCTCCCAGTGGCGAACGCGCTGAGGCGCGCTTGGCCGGATGTTCGGATTTCGTGGATCATTCAACCCACTCCCAAGACGCTCGTCGAGGGACACCCCTCCGTTGATGAGTTCATCGTTTACGAGAGGCGGCGCGGATTACGATCCTGGACGAGTTTCGCCGACCTCGCGCACAATGTGCGAGGGCAAACCTTCGATCTCGCACTGGCGCTCCAGGTCTACTTCAAGGCGGGAGTCATCGTCGGCATGCTCCCGGCGGATAGAAAACTGGGCTTCGACACCGCACGCACGCGCGACGCTAACTGGATCTTCACCAACGAGCGTATTCCTCCTCACTCCCCTCAGCACGTGCAGGAACAATACTTCGAGTTTCTGCGCTACTTGGGCGTCGATCCCGAGCCCGTGGAGTGGGGCATCCCGATCACAGACGAGGAACGTGAAAACCAAGCATCGTTCTTCTCCCGGTTGGACAAGCCCGCCTGTTCGGTGGTGGTTGCCACGACCCAGTCGAAGAAAAACTGGACCGCGGAGGGATACGCGCGGGTTCTGGAGGAGATCGAGTCGACCCATGGGATGCAACCGGTTCTCGTGGGTGGACCTTCCCAGTTCGAGCGTCAAATGGCCGACGAGATTATCAGCTTGACGAAGGCGCACCTGGTCGACGCACTCGGGGACGACCTGCGCCGACTCGTCTATCTCCTCGACGGCAGCGTCTTGACTGTAAGCCCCGACACCGGACCTTTACATATCAGTCGGGCCCTCGAGACGCCCGTCGTCGGCATCTACGGATACACGAATCCGAAACGCACCGGGCCCTACCGGCGTTACTATGATCTCGTGGTCGATGGTTATGCAGAGTTCCCAGGTGAGGAATATCCGATTTCTACGGAGCGGCGAGACGGCATGAAGCGAGTCACGGTGGACATGGTCCTCAAGAAAGTGGACTTGGCTGTCCGTAACTATCTGTGATCAGCTACCCGTGTGTGACCAGCCATCCGTCTGTAATCAACTGTCCGTGATCCAGGAAGGCTGTTGAAAACAGTACCCTTTAGCTTGGTGTCCCCAACACGCGGAGTAGATGTGATCATGCGCAGAGTATCCGTGCTCTGGACGGCTGTAGCGGCTCTATTGTTCTCCATCGCCAGCACGGGATGCTCGCCCGAGCCCGAGCCTCAAGTAGCGCCTCCGCCGGTCGACGAAGTCCAGGTCCTGCTCCGCCAGATCGCGGCAACGTCTCCTCCTGAAGTGGCTCAAGGCAAGACGCTGTTCGAACAGAATTGCAGTGTGTGCCATGGTCCGGTCGGTGACGGCACGACCGTGGGTCCGCCCCTCGTGCACATCATCTATGAACCGAACCACCATGCGGATGCGGCCTTCTTCCTAGCGGCGCGTAACGGTGTCCGGTCACATCACTGGAGATTCGGAGACATGCCGCCCCTGCCGGGCATAACGGACCAGATGATGCTAGAAATCATCGGCTACATTCGCTGGCTACAACGCCAGGTCGGGATCGAATAGGTCACGCCTCAAGGCCAGAGTTCGAGCTTCAAAGCCAGAGCTTCCGCTTCAAGGCCAGCAGACCGAACGCCGCAACGGCACCGAGGATCGCCTCCCACTCTCGGTTCCGCATGTAGCGAGTTCGGGAGAAGGTTACTGGCGCTGAGTCTGAGGACTCGCCCTCGTAGGCGGTGATCCTGGGTAGCACCGACGGTACTCGAGCCCTGTAGACGCGGTAGCGCTCTCCGAAACGCGCCTCCAACTCGGAGATCTCACGGAGCACCGTCGCGCGGTAGACCAGAACGAAGAACACGAGGAACGCCATACCGAACGCCCACTGTCCACCCGCGACCATCACCCCGGCGCCGAGAAAAAAACTGCCCAGGTAGAGTGGATTTCGTGTATGCGCATAGGGTCCGGTCGTGGCCAATTCGCGGTCCTTCTGAATGGACCCCGCGGCCCAAGCCCGAAGCGCCAGGCCGACAGTGCTCAGGCCGGCACCCCAGGCCAGAAGAATCGTCGAAGGGGACGCGTAGGTGTAGAACGGGATGATGAGTAGCCAGACGGCCCTCAGGCGAAGCTTTCTCAGATCGAGTCGCCGGCTCACGTGCTCATCGCGAGGGGCGAAGAGCCCCTTGGTTCTACCAGGTAGCCGCCCCGGAGTGGATAGGTGTTCCCTCTACGATATTCTCGAGGTGCATCGAAATGGACCCGACGACGGACATTCTGACACGCATATACACGAGATACCGATGCTCATCATCCGTGAAGTGCAACTCGGCCTCACCTCCCTCGCTGAAGAGGCCACTCGTCTTGATCGTCGGCCGAACCACGATCGTGTTGAACGTCCCCGCGGGCGTTTCCCGGACGTCCCGACGCTCGACTTCGATGATGACCGGGTTGCCGTCTTTCTTGAAGTAGCGCGAAAGCGTGTAAGTCTTTCCCACCTCTAGCGGGAGGGACCGGACGAAGTATATGAACGAGATGTCGTCCAAGGGGAGAGCCGTCGCCAACTCACCAATCACACCCTCGTCCGTCTGTTCCCAGTACATCTCGTCCGGATAGAACTCGAAAGAACGGTAGCTACTGTGGCCGGTGTTGCTGACATCGGAGATAAACCGGCGAGCCGTGATCAGCCTCGTGTCGATCCACGAGCTCCAATAGTCCTCGACTTTCAACGCGCCAAAGAGGAGACTCCCCTTCAAGGCCATCTCTACATGGTAGGTCGGCTCGCCCCGAACCGAGTCGAGGCGGAGAACCTCCATGTGTGCCTCGCCCGCATTGAAGATACCCGCCCTGACCTTGTACTCGAGCCGCTCACCGGGACCGTAGGGAACGACCGCCGCGAAAGGATCGATCTCGTAGGAGACCACCTCGACACGGTGGGTTTCCGGAGCGTCCATCGTCTCAGAGCCGGCCGACCCGGAACCATTCGTCGCTGAGTCATCCGCCATGGAGTCCGCGGCCAAAAGGCTGTCGGTCAAATGCGCGGCGTAGGGCTCACTAGGCCCCTGCGCAACACCTGACTCGGGTGTCACGACGCCCAGTATCAGCGCCAAACCAATCGCCGCACATGTCCGTGGCATTACTACTTTCCTTCTCTTACAGGCCTTTCCCACCTTTCATGTCGTACACGGAGTAACCCACGAAGGGTTCTGACCGCGCTCAAACGCGAGGGGCGCCCGTCGATATCGTAACGCGGCGTCAGGGGCGCCTCGACGATCCGGCGCGCGTGGGGTGCGACGAGACCGAGTAGTTCTACGTTGGACGCCCATCCATCGGTGGTCAAGAACGGCCTTCCCCTGAACTCCGCCAACGCTTTCTTCAGCACGATCAGCCGGTAGGCCCGAAAGCCGGATAGCGGATCGGACACCGGAGCACCGCCAAATGCCTTTCCGAGAACCCACGGCGCCATCCGCCTGGCCACCCGGACCGCGGGGGGCGCGGGACGCCCCTTCGACTCGTCCACGCCGGCCACGACGTCGGCCCCACCCTCCAGTGCTTTGACCAGCGGAACGATGTAGTCGGGGTTCTCCGTGAAGTCCGCTTGAAGCAAGATCGCGGCGTCCCTCTTCGGGTAGCTCGTGCGCTCGAGCACCTCCTGAAGTAAGCGCTGAACCGCGCCGGCGTATCCCGCACGATACTCCTCCTTGAGGATCTGCAACGGAAGCACGTGGCTGTACCGATCGAGCGAGGCGGGTGTCCCGTCGGTGGACGCATCATCGAGGACCAACACCTCGTAGTCACGCCCGAACTCAAGCATCACCTTCCGGATCTTCCAGAGGAGAACCCCAATGGTTCGTTCTTCGTTGTGCGCAGGAACGCAGATGTAGATCACGGGACGACGCCATCCGAAGGAAAACCAGGCCACACCGGGAGAGACGGGAAATCTAATACAGATGGCGAATCAGGGTGGTTCCGGGGTCAGTGCGGTTCCAGAAGTGTCTCGGCCACTGACTTGGGGCGCGTCTTCCATCGGCGATGTTGCCAAAAGTACTGGTTCGGCGTTTCACGAATCCGAGCTTCGAGCTTGGAGACGTGCCGCTGGGTCAAATCACGGATCGCGTCCGCGGTGGCCGCCCCCTCCCCGACTGGGACACGTTCGATGATCACACGATACCGGGAGGGGTATCCCGGCTTCCGGACGGCCACCCCCAAGAAGACCGGTGCACCGGTACGGAGAGCGAATAGAGCGGGCCCCTTCACGGTGGCTGCCGCTCTTCCGAAAAAATAGACGAAGACTCCACGCCTCCCGATGTTCTGATCGGAAACCAGTCCCACGACCCGGCCCGCGGCCAGGGCCTGCGGCACCAGACGAAACGCCTCGTTCTTCACGATGACCGTCAGACCGAAGCGATCCCGCAACTCGGCCATATGGCGGTAGAACAAAGGGTTCTTCTGAAGATGGGCCGCCACGTCCATCGGCACTCCTCTGGCCGCCACTGCGGCCGCCGCGACCTCCCAATTGCCCAAATGCCCGGAAATCACGATGGCACCCCTGCCCTCAGCGGCAGCCTCTCGGAGGGCGTCGAAACCCACCACCTCGGTGCGCCGAACAATCTCCTCGGGCGGCATCCGGGACAGACGGACGGTCATTGCCGCCTCTCGGGCGAGGTGCATGTAGCTACTCCGCGCCACCCGCCGCCTCCAAGCGGAGTCCCGTTCGGGGAACGCGATCTGGAGATGCCGTTCGGTGTCGACGCGGCGGACCCGCAACACTACACCGACGACCCACCCCACCACGCTACACAAGGCGCGCGCGGATCGCTCGGGTAGCACGACTAGGATCCAGGAAACCGCTCGAAAAATCCAGAACTCAATCTGGTACCGAACCGTGCTCACGATGAGGATGTCTCACGAACGGCAGGCGCGAGGCCTACAGGAGCGGCCACGGGATCGCTCCCGTTGGAGTTCGCATGCTGAAGCTCGTAGAGGCGCCGATAGAGTCCTCCTGCCGCAAACAGGGACGCATGGTCACCGCGTTCGACGATCTGTCCCTCGTTCAGGACTAGGATGAGATCGGCGTGGCGGACCGTCGACAGGCGATGAGCGATCACCAGCACGGTGCGCCCGCCTATGAGGCGCCCCACCGCCTCCTGCACCAGGCGCTCGGACTCGGTATCGAGGGCGCTCGTCGCCTCGTCGAAAATGAGGATGGGACGACCCGAGAGGATCGCCCTCGCAAGAGCGATGCGCTGACGCTCTCCGCCCGACAGGCGAGTGCCCCGTTCCCCGACCACCATATCGTACCCCTCTGGCAGGGCGGAGATGAAGGTGTGCGCGTTGGCCGCGCGCGCCGCACGGTGGATCTCCTGCTCCGTCGCGCTCCTGGCTCCATAAGCGATATTGGCCGCGATCGTATCGTGGAAGAGTACGGTCTCCTGAGGCACGATGCTCATCGCTCCACGCAGACTGGAAACCGTCCAGTCCCGTACATCCACCCCATCCACTGTCACCCGACCGGACGTCACGTCGTAGAAGCGCCCGACGAGGTCAGAGAGCGTCGTCTTCCCGGCGCCGCTCGGTCCGACCAGAGCGACGACGCTTCCAGCTGGAATCTTCATCGTGACGTCGTCGAGTACCGGCTCTCCGGGCTTGTAACCAAAGGTGACCTTTTCGAACGCTATCACGCCCCTCGGATCTCTCAGGACCCTCGCCCCCGGCCGATCCTCGATCTCGACGGGGGTGTCCAGGAATTCGAAGACGCGCTCCGCGCCCGCGAGCCCGGGCTGAACCAGTGTCGGGAATTTGGCACCGTACTTCACGGGCGCGTAGAGCTTGAGACTGAGGGCGACGAACCCTACGAACTGGGCTCCGCTCAACGCTCCATCCGACACGACCAGGCGCGCGCCGTACCACAGGATGACGACCGTCCCGACGGTCGCGAGTGTCTCGGTGAGAGGACCCGCAAGTGCCCGTAACCGCTCGGCTTTCAAGAACGTCCTGTGGTAGTCACCCGTGATGGAGCGAAAGCGCTCCCGCTCCAGGTCCTCCGCGGAAGAGGACTTGACCACCCGAATTCCGGACAGGGTCTCCTGGATGTGGGCACCCAGGTCCCCCGCCAGGTCCAAGACGCGCCGGTCGCCCCGCCGAAGGCGTTTCACCAACGGCCCCCACACTCCCATCGTGGCGGGAATCACCACGAAAGCCGCAAGGGTGAGCTTCCATGACAGCAACAGCATGAAGGCCACAGCCACCGCAAACCCGAACCCGGACGAGAGGAGTTTCGCCAACTCGGTCGTGAGCAGGCGACGAACCTGCTCCACGTCGTGGGTGAGCCGAGAGGTGATCTGTCCCACCCTGGTCCGGCCGAAGAACGAAAGGTCGAGCCGTAGTACGTGATCGTAGACCTCGTTCCGCAAGTCCCTGGTCACGGACTGCTCGACCCACGCCACCAGATAGGCCCGGGCGAAATCGAACACGTTCTTGAGAAGAAACACGACCACGATGAGAACGATTATTCCCTGGACCGCTTGAAGCGCATCACCCTGGACGTCCACGACTCGGTACACCGTCGCATCCAGGAGCTTGGACATCAGATCGACGCCACCCCCCACACCCCCCAGGTCAGCGCCACCGCCCCCGGTCGGCCCCGCAGCGAAGAGCGCATCCACAAAGGGAATGAGCAGGACGTATGCCGACGCATCGAGCGCGGCGAAGGCAAACGTCGCCCCACCCGCCGCCGCAAGCGCGGTGACGTGGGGGCGGAGGTAGGAGAGGACCCGAGTATAGAGCGTCAACGCGTCGGTCAGAGTGTGGCGCCACGAAGACGCGGTGTGAGGTGCGCAATAGGGACTATCATCTCCTCTGGGGAGATGCCCCCGTGCAAGAACGAGTTGCGGTACCGGCGCTGGTATTCCCTCAACTTGGTGGGATACACGAAGAAGTAGTCATCGACGGCCAATGCGTACGTAACGCCAAGCTTACCGACGGGAAACCGGAGATCCTCGGCCCGACTGGTGGCAAACGCCGTTTCGGGCTTCTCGGTTCTGAGATCCTGGCCATACTTGTACCGGAGATTGCTGGTCGCG
>Ga0114996_10005511_pt1 | contig 14829 bp, 11 predicted proteins | sample ArcticOcean_MG_C_4_FD_87039 | JGI IMG/M metagenome (GOLD analysis project Ga0114996, IMG submission 87039) | Marine microbial communities from western Arctic Ocean - ArcticOcean_MG_CB4_134 | ecosystem: Environmental > Aquatic > Marine > Oceanic | place: Arctic Ocean: Canada Basin | collected...
ATTGCGCTGCGGACCTCCGATCCCGAGAGCCCCGTCCGACGTGGGTTTTGGATCGATCGTCAATGCGATGTCTTGGTGCGGATTGGCAGCACTGAAGAGCAGGAGATCTTCCAAGAACAAGCACAACTTCACCAATCCCTGAAAATCCCCGGTATCGCGGCATTTGCAACCAGCGGCGTCTCGGACGAAGGCCTGCCCTTCCTGGCGACCCACGCGGTCGGGCAAGCCGCATCAAAACACTACAAAAAGAACCCCACGGTTCATCTCATTACCGATCATTTGGCCGATGGGATCCGACTGTTGTGGAGCCTGGGAACGGCCGGCGTCGCAGCCACCGAATTCAGTGTGGAGTTTTGTGTGATGGACGCCAAGGAACGGCTCTGGCTGCAGGACCTGTCTCAATGCAAACGCACCGCAGCATTCGAAGCGTTAAAACAGAATTTCGGGGCCGCACAAGCCTGGTGCGAATCCCAATTGAACCGGATCGGTCCTCGACGTCGTCCCCTCTTTGCCAAAGAGAAACTCCATGAGTTGAGCAATTTTGACGCCTTGATCCAGTGGTGTGAACGACTGGGCTAACGCGTTTTGGGCTCTCCTCGGACGGAATCAGTCCGCGTACCACGCCAACGGTCTGCAGGTCATGTGGCTGGATTTACTTCGTCACCGAGTGATAGACTGACATTCTTTCAGGAGACGCAATGACTCGGGTCCAATGTCCATGGGGTTGGTTGGTAGCCATCGCTTTGCTAAGCGGATGCGACACGGTCAAAGAAGAAGCGCTCCCTGACACGGTCCAATGCTTGCCCGAAGGCGGCTCACAGCCATGCGCCTATTCATTCGCCAATAGCGACGAAATGAAAGCGCAATGCATCAACCTCAGCGAACGCTATTGGATGAAATACGTGCTCCCCCAACACCAAGAGGCGTGTTTCCGCGAGACGCTCTTGGTCAGTAGCCGTCCCAATGATCCGGGTGTTGGCCATCTCGGGCCGCTGCCCCATATCTATCCCGAGTGCTTTGCCAACGGGGACAACGAGATCATTCCTTTGCAGGACAGCGCCGGCATTGAACACTTTTTCAAAGGCGATCTCCTCTGGGCCGACAACCGCGCAGACCATGGACTGGGGGTGAGTCATTGGCCCGAAGACGTGCCGTCATTGCTCGCTTTTTCCGTGCATCGCCTGGACGATGAGTCGTTGCCCACGGAGGCTCAAATCCAACACATCCGCATGGCGCTTCGAGCCGCCCTCCCCTTTTCGGTCGATGTGGCCTATTTTCCCATGCAGACCTCGGCCATTGAGGCCACGACGACGTGGACTGGCGACATCCCCGTCGTCTCCATGCCCTCGTTGTCGGACGGGTTTGAAGTCTACAACCCCGGGACCGCCGTGGGACGATTACGGGTACTCACACCCGAAGAATTCGCAGAACAAGACGAAGACGGCACCCTTGGGTATCAAGACATCCTGGCGCTTTGGGAAGCCCCGGAGGATATGGAACGAATGGTCGGTGGGATCATCACCAACACCCGGCAAGGGGAGTTGTCGCACCTGAACTTGCGAGCCATCGCACGGGGTACACCCAATTGCTACCGAGAGTCGTTTGACTGGCTACTGGATTATCAGGATCTGTTGGTGCGGGTGGAGTGTACCCAAGAGGGTCTCTTAATCGATTGGGCCACCATGAGCGAAGCCGAAGAATATTGGGCATCCTGGAAGCCTGACCCAGTCTCCATTCCGACCCTGGATTTGACGTACAACGAGATGCCGACCTTGGATGAAATCCCCGTGGACACCGACACGGACTGGAATGAGTCCATGCGACGATTTGGGGCCAAAGCCACCCAGTTGGCGACCATCTACAAAGACCTCCCCGCTCAATACCAGCTGTTGGGTTTTGCCATTCCGTTTCGGCACTACAACGAGTTTATGGCCCAGGCGGGCGGCGCTTTCGATTTTGGCGAGGGTCCGCAGACCTTAATTCTGCAGGATGCACTGAATACCATGCTCCAAGACCCGACATTTCAGTCCAACGGCTCGGTGCGGATGGACTGGCTGGATCAACTGCGTGACGCCATTGAAGAGGCCCCCGTGGGCGAAGAGCTCCTGACCGAGATATCCGAACAGATTCAAACGGTCTTTGGGGACACCACGACCATGGTGCGCTTTCGCAGCAGCAGCAATGCCGAAGATGACTGCCGGTTCTCGGGAGCAGGGCTCTACAAGTCCACGTCCGTGTGCTTGGCCGACGGCTTGGACGACGACACCGAAGGCCCCAGCCATTGCGATCCCGAACAAGAGAAGGAACGCACCGTAGCTCGAGGCCTGCGGAAAGTGTGGGGATCCCTGTGGAAACTGGGGGCCTACGAAGAGCGAGATTGGTTTGGTATCGACCACTCGCACGTGTCCATGGCCATCCTGGTGAACACACGCAGCCAGAACGAGCAGGCCAACATTGTCGTCTTCTCAGGCAACCCGCAGATTCATGACGACTATCGGTATCTGGTCAACGCCCAAGCCGGTGAGTTGGATGTAGTGTCCTCCGCGCCGGGTGTCTACCCAGAGTCCTCGTACCTTACCTTGTCGGAAACCGGCGAGGTCACTCTGATCGAACGACTTCGGGAATCGAGTGAATTGCCCGAAGGTACGCCGGTGCTCAGTGATGACCGGTTGAGCGAGTTGGGCAATGTGTATTGGAACATTCTGAAAAACTACCCGCCGCCCAGTCATCCCCCAGGGTTTCGGCTACTCACCGATACAGAATGGAAGATCCTGTCCGACGATCGCCTGATCGTCAAGCAGCTGCGCCCCATCTGCATCAACACGTCCACGGAGAGTACGCTCGGCGTGGAATGGCATTAGGTCGGGGCCCCGCGGACCACTGTCCGTCAATTACCAGAGTTGAATGGTGTCCAGCGGTATGATCTGTAGCATCGGCTGAAAGAACAGCCACGACGTCACGGTGAAGAAGGCCAGGTGTAAGCCAACGGCCGCAGGCCTTGGCATTAGAGGACGACCACCGCGTCGCTTCGAGAGAAAACCATACGCGAACGTCGCTGCGCCTTGAAGGAGGAAGAAGGCGGCCATGTGCCCCTGCGTACTGCCCAGACACACCACAATAATGTATTCGTGGACCAGCGCGCTGAAGATGAACACGGCCGAGACGGCGGCCCCTTGCGCGCCTATTGCCCTCGGTTGTACTCTGCCCATAGTCGGAGGACTTGTACACCCACGACTCGATGAACACAGGGCGTACCTTGCTCGCCCATTAACGTATCTTAGCAACCGGAGTCCCCATGAACGAACAGCTACCTTCCCAATACGAATTTGATGCCTCTCAAAATGCGTCCTTCGCTTCTCTTGCGGGATCCATGAAGATTGTAGCCATCATTATGATGATCTTTGGAGCGCTATCCGCGCTGAACATTCTGACGGGGGACATTGTCTCGGCACTCGTCGGCGGCCTCTACATTGTCATTGGCGTTTGGACAAAAGATGCGGGCCAGTCCATACAGAACATCGTCAACACGGAAGGCAATGACATCGACCATCTGATGAACGCTGTAAAGGACCTCAATAAACTCTACTCCCTTCAAAAGTGGTTGATGATTGTCGGAATCGTCTTTGCTGTTTTGGGCGCGATCGCGATGATTGTGTCGGGACCGGGGGCGACAGGTTGATTGAAGAGGCTCTGCCCCCGTTGTCGCTTTGAGTTGGTGGTCCACCCGCTGAAAGAAGGGGTGGAAGTCGATCACTGCCACCACTGTGGGGGCACGTATCTGGACGCGGGCGAAGAGGCGACGATCCTCGGCCCGCTGGTGGCTTCCGAGGTGTGGCAAGACACCTCCATGTGCACGGATCAAGGCCCATCCAAACTCATCAGTCCGGTCTCCGGAAAACCGATGCGCACCTATCGGGTGTTCTTCGCCAAAGCGGTTGTGGTGGATCGTTGTGAGGAGAGTGGTGGTCTCTGGTTGGATGCCGGAGAAGCAGACACCCTCCGCAAGATCGTGGAGAACGCCAGTCAGTCCGAGAGCAGCCCGCTCTCCGAGAAACGCCCCAACCTAGGGATTGGCGTTTACATCCTCCAGTTTTTTTCGGGCGCCCCTGTGGAGATGTGGAATCCACGGGTTCGCTTTCCATGGGCGACGCTCTCGGTGATCGGACTCTGCGTGGTGGTCTTTGGCGCAGACTGGATGACTCAGACCGATTTGGACGCCCCCGTCCTAATCCATTTTGCCTTACACCCCAACCTCTTCCAAGGGGTCAATATCTGGAGCTGCTTCACCTACATGTTCCTGCATGCGGGTTTCGCTCACATCTTCGGGAATCTGTATATCCTCTATATCCTGGGCGACAACATCGAAGACAAATTGGGAATTCGGTATTTCCTCCTTCTCTATCTGCTCAGTGGCCTGGTGGGTGGACTGGCTGAAATCGGGTTGTCCAACAGCGGGGTTCCGGTGGTCGGTGCATCCGGTGCTGTAGCCGGAGTCATGGCGGCCTATTGGGTGCTCTTTCCCAGGGTTCGGCTCCGCTTGTTGATCGTCGGGATCCCGGTGTACATGGGGGTCGCGGTGTTCTTCGGGTTCTGGGCGGGCTTGAATTTCCTCATGATTGTTCTGGACGTCGGGGGCGTCGCTTGGACCGCTCATCTCGGGGGATTTGTGACCGGCCTGTGCCTGGCGCTTCCTTTTCGTCCTCGGCCCTTCGCCAGCATCATGCAGGAACGTGTAGACGAGCGAGCCCGCCGACAAGCGCCGTAGCCCCGAGCTCCTAGTTAGCGCCCATTACGCCGCGACTTTGTTGCGTAGAGGTAGGCTCAATCCTCTACTGTGGGCGTCGCCCAACCGAGATGTTCCAGCCGCTCTTTCAGGGCTTGTGCCGCCCGCTTATGGGCCACTTCGTTGGGATGCCGGTCCAGCGTGTGGACGGCAAGATCAAGCGCGTCCTCCCCCTGGAAGATGCTCAGTAAATCGAGCACTTCGATGTCGCGTTCCGCCAACTTGCTCCGAATTTGTTCGTGGATCTCAGCGAACGGGTAGGCCTCCAAATCCACGAAGAGCGGCCACAGCATCACGATGAAGTGGTCGGCCTGCGACTTCATTTGACCGATCAGATCCAGGGCGTTCTCCAGCCGATCGTTTTCCGCAAAGCAATGGCGATACCAAGCGTCGGTGTGAGCCGCGATCTCGGTCTGTAAACGCGACTCATAAAACCAGGAGACCATCCGAGCGTTCAGGAGAAATCGGAAGACACCAAAATCCCGCTCCATTCGCGCATCGAGATAGTCCTGAAACTCTTTCGAGTTGAAAAAGATGTGATCGTTCAGACGATCGAGGTCGCCACCCAGCGAAACATCGCTCGTGAGCTTGAAACGACAGGGAGAAAACCCGTGTTTGAGCCCCAGATTGATCGCCTCCTGATCATCCCCAGGCCCCAGGTCATTGAGGACCATGCCATAGATCACGATGTGGGGGTTTCGTCGTTCTTTTTCTCGATTCAAATCTCGTAATACGCCTGCGATCGCTCGACCGGAGACAGCGCAATTTCGACGCTGCATACCCGGAAACGCCAGTCGGCTGGACACCGTATCCGATGTACGAACGCCCAACCCACGGGTGAAGGAGTCGCCCAGAAAGAGCACCTGCTTGCGGCTGGAGTCCACCGATGCCTCGCATTGATGGAGGCTCGGATCCGTCCGAATTGAAAAGTAAGCACCCATGTCGTCGAAGTAATCGCGTGGATTATCAGGATACTGACCCAACTCCAGCCCGGAGAGATAGGGGGACGGCCCCGCAAACAATCGAAATCCGATCTCGACGACGGTCAGCGTGACTACGCAGGCGATCAGGCCCAGCGCCGGTCTCCCCCACCGGCTATGCCAAAACGAACGCATGGGACTGTTTCTCCTCCACCCTCCCCTGATATCATCGTGTTTTACAAAATACCATGCGTTCTTTTCGCCACTCTCCATGAACGCTTTTCGGGGGGACGTATTGAGAATTCCGGAGCATCGGCAACACGGAAGAGAAGGGTGTCGTGTTTAACCGGTTGGGGAAGACCGTATTTAAGGTATCATAGGGTTCTCGTGAAAGGTTTTGTCCGAAAAAGCGTACGTACAACGCTTGTTATCGCCCTGCTTTGCTGGGGCGGTTTTGAATACGCGAGTTACGTCATCATGCAAGAAGCCGTCGAGCGCATCCGGGCCGCCGGGTTCGACGACGACGCACGGGTCGAGGTGGGGGGCGCTTGGACCATTGATGTGTCTGGATTGACCCTGAAAGAGCCCCTGACCGTCGGAAGTTACACGATGTACGTACGCACGGATTCCGTGCGCATTCTCATTGATCCGTGGGCGCTGGCTCGCCCGGGTCTCCCCCTGGCGGGTTCCATCGAAGTGGGGGGAGTGCACATCAAGCTTGGGCTCGCTCCACCCGGAAAACGCCACGCTGGCGCTGTGGCAAAAATGCCCAACGCAAAAGATATCCAGCGGGAGATCGCAGACCGCATGACGCGCTACTGCCCTGCGAAGTGTCATTTGGATTTGCGGGACGTCACGATCCAAGCGGATCTCCCCGGACTGTCAATGGATGCGTACGACCAGCTGCATGGCGAGTTGAATATTCACGGAAATGGTTCTCTGAGCATAGCGCTTCAGGGGACCGAGCAGCTGGCGGTTGTGCTCCATGTCGACTTGGCGGACGATGCGCTCAACCACACGCTGGACGTCCGTCATCCAAAACCGATCGCGTTGGCCTTTCAAGAGGCCGATCTCGGCGCAATCATCCCCGATGTCAGCACGTTGCCATTTCAACGCCTGGAGGCACGCCTTGAGCAGATCACGGTGCAGGCCGGGCAGGTGCACCTTCAGGGCCTAAATACACGGATGATTCGGGATCCACTGCAGTGGGCTTCATTGCGCGTCGACTCACTGCGAACTGATCTGAGCGATCTGAAGGCCAAGGGCTTGAGGCACACGGTCGTTGACATAGCTGGGCTTGAAGCCACCCTCTTTCGCGAGCGCGAACGTATGGCGTCCCTCAGCATGGGTCACACCGTCCTGGGTTCCAATGACGTTCTCTTTGGATGCGCCGAGCTTCTGGCATGTCCCGAAGAGGTAGAACACCTTTCATTCTGGCTCCGGTCGCCCTCGAACGCGGGACGCACCGTGTCGGGGAGTGCCAAGAGATTGGAGACCTGTGGCCCTCAGTGCAATCGTGCCATCGGCTTGACCTTCGAAAGCCACAGCGATGACGAATCGGCGACCGCGCACCTCGATGAGTTGGAAACCGAATGGAGCGCACTGGCAAAGGTGCCTCGGCGGATCGAGGCTACCGGTGGACAGGTCCTCCTGAGCTCTCCATCGTTTGCATCACTCCTGCGAAAAATGGGCATGCTCGAGGACGAAACAAACCCATCGCCAAAACCCGCCAACGTGGCGTTGGCGCCCAAGCCGGTCGTTCCCCAAAAGGTCACAAAACATCGAAAGAAACGACGCGTGTGGAAAAGAAAGAAACGCAAAAAGTTCCCGGATTTAGCGAAAGTCCTTCGACAAATTGCCGTGGACAATGACCAACATTTTGTGGGTTTGTTGACCCAGGCATTTTCTGTCATGGACCGATGGCACAAAGTCACCCGCGCGGACACCCCCACAGTGGTTGTGGACAACGTCAAACTTGAGGTGCGGCACACGGCTTCCCTGGATCCGGTCGTAGGTGTACAGATTGCACGTTTGGACGTGGCCCCGGTGGCCGACGGTCCTTTGAAAGTCTCTGGCGACGTTCGCTGGACCCTTCCGAAACGGTACCAACTTCCATCCGCAGCGTTGTTGCGATCAGAGCGCGAGGCGGACCCTGGTGTAAAAGTATCCGGCCCCCCTCTTCAAGTCTCATGGAACGCAGTCGTCGAGAGGAACCACCGAGTCGTTCTGTCGCTGAAGTCCCGAACGCCTCGTCTGCACCTGTCGCATCGAAAGATCGCGTCCGATCGAATTGACCTTGCTCCAGCGTCCATAACGGCAGCAGTGGTCCGACAAGGGGTCGGCTCGGAAGACGTTCAGTGGCACTTGAAACATCTGAACGCAGAGGCCAACGCCGGTGGAGTCGCCCAGATGACCGCGAAACTTTCATGGGACAACTCCGAACAAGGGGGCCTCTTCCAAACCACCATGGCTTTGCCCAAACAAGATTGCGGGCGTCTGCACCGGAGTGTCCCGACTGCCATGCTGCACGGTTTGAAAGAGGCCAAATTCAACGGACAGGCCAAGATTGCCCTGACGATGACAACGCCTCTGGATTCCATCGATACGTTGGGGATCGACTTCGACGCGGATTTTAGCGGCTGTCGAGCCGAGACCCTCGGTCCGGACTATGATGTGGCCGCGTTGAATCGCGACGACACCGTGCTGGAAGTGCATGATCCGAAGTTACCCGAGCCGGTCAGAGTCGGTCCCGGTACCCGGAGCTGGGCGAGGCACATCCCCCGCCACATCATTGGGTCCGCCCTGGCCACCGAAGACGGCGCGTTCTTTTCGCATCAGGGGTTCGCAACCACACGACTGGTGCGTGGGTTCCGCTTGAATCTTCGGACCCGCCGCTACCTGTATGGCGGAAGCTCGATCACCCAGCAGTTGGTCAAGAACATCTTTTTGCGCCGCACAAAGACATTGGCCCGAAAGCTCGAAGAAGCGGTGCTCGTTTGGCAAGTCGAGCGTCACGTCCCCAAGGAGAGGATCATTCGCCTCTATTTGAACTGCATTGAGTACGGTCCAAAGATCTATGGGATCCGACGCGCCGCCCGCATCTATTTTAAGACAGCCCCTTCGGGTCTCAAGCCCATTGAGGCCGCCTACATCATGAACATCAAACCCTCCCCATTGCTCGGGTACAGGCTCTTCAAGAACGGTGCGTTGACCCCGTTCTGGCGAGAACGGAGCCAGATGATTAAGAGAAAGCTCTTGCGCTCTGGCCGGATCACCCAGGAGCAGGCGGACGAGATGACGCCCGAGTCTCTCTACGATCGCTTCAAGCCGAAGGAAGAGGAAGCCGCACCAGAAATCGAAGAAGCCTGAGGAATGGACAGGGCGCGAACACAAAGCCTAGGCCACCTTTTGCCTGTCCGTCGCTACGGATTGCAAGCTTCGCACGCAGGAGTATAGTCACCGGTAGCCGGTCGATAGAATCACCCGCCGGAAGGAACAAGGTATACACCGTGCCCACACTCATCGCACAACCCACCGTCATTGAAGCCGCGGGCAACAAGCCCAAGATCATCAAAGAACACATCGGCAGGGTGAACTCGGACACCAACGCCGTGTCGATCGCTCATATGAAAAGCCCCGGCGGATGGGAAGAGCCGCGCCAGACGCCCGAGTTCGACGAGTACACGGTCGTTCTGGCGGGGATGCTGCGAGTGGAGCACGACGGGGGCATCATCGACGTCCGCGCCGGCCAAGCCATTGTGGCCCACAAAGGGGAAACCATCCGCTACTGCTCTCCCGAAGCCGATGGCGCAGAATACATCGCGGTCTGTCTGCCGGCCTTTTCACCCGACACGGTGCAACGACACGACGACTAGACGCGCTCACTTAACCTGGTCCTGAGGAGCGCGAAGTGGTACACCGCTCCCATGTTTTTCAAAGCAAAAGATGTTGTAACCGCCGGCAACGCCCTGTGTGGGCTGGCCGGTGTGGTTTGTGTGATGCACGGCCAAATCTATTACGCCAGTGTCCTCATCTTGGTGAGCTGGATCTTTGACGCCCTGGATGGCGTGGTGGCGCGACTGACCAACACGTTCAACAAGTTTGGGGGCGAGTTCGACAACATGTGCGACCACCTCACGTGTGGGATCTGCCCCGGGTTCATCGTGTATGGCGTCTACACCACGTGGATGCCGGGCGAGGGATTGCAGCCCATTGTCTTGGCCTGTCTGGTGGGCTTCGTGTTGCCCATGACGGCCACAATCCGCCACGCGCGCTACACGGTCAAACCCATCAAGGTGCCCGGATTTTGGATCGGCCTGCCCCGCCCGACCAGCGCGTTCTTTACCGTGGCCTACTTCAACTCGTCCATCTTTCATGAATTGGGCGACACCGGCTATTGGCTCGGAATCGGTCTGGTGCTTTCACTGGGTGCCGCCAACGTAGGCTCATACCCCTTCTTGGCCCATCACAACCACGTCTGGAAGAAGTGGGTTGGCCCCCTGATCGTCCTCAATTTGAGCATCTGCGGTCTCTTGCTGGTGCTGGGTCCATTACTCGACCTGGTGGGCATGGCGGTGGTGCCCAAGCAGTGGTTCTTCGACGCGTTTGTGTTCATCTGCGCGGGCTACTGTTTGCTTCAGTGGCATGGGATCCCCAAGGAACACATGGACAAAGCCCGCGCTGCCATTGCCGAGTGGCGAGCGCAACCGGAACCCCGCTAAGACCCTCCAGGCTCCATGGCCCCTTCTTCCATGATGCCCTCTTCCACAAAATCGATGATTGTTTTCCGAAACGCGGCAATCCTCTGATCCATATCCTCGTCCGACACGTGGCTGAAGTCCCAAGGTTTGCCTATGTAGACCTGCACCTGAGTGGGATAGACGATCGACGCGCCCCGGGGGAGCATCTTGTACATGCCGCGCATGGCGATGGGGTAGACCGGGATCTGCGCGTCGCGCGCCATGAAGAACATCCCCCGTTTGAATTCGGCAACCTTGCCATCGCGCGTTCGACGGCCTTCGGGGTAGGCGGCGATGTGGATCCCCTCGGCCACACGTTCGCGCACGGTGCTCACGATCTCCGCGGTGCGCCCACTGCCGCGCGGGTAGATCGGGATGGATTTGGAGAGTTTCAAGATGCTCCCATACACCGGGTACTTCAGGTGGTGAGCACCCACCACGCCGCAGAAGGGGCCGGGGATGGCCTTGGTCATCAGGTGTGCGTCCACCATCGTGACATGGTTGCCCATGAAAAGCCCGATCCGCTTGGGATCGAATTGGGGGTGATAGGTCAGCTTAAATCGACTGAAGGTCACGTTCAGGACCAGGACCATCAGCGGTCGGGCGATGGTCATGTGGATCTTTTTGAAGGGAAATAACGGCAACAACAAGACGCTGATCAGAACAAGCAGAGTCATCCACAGAAACCCGGAAACCCACGAAATAATCGAGAGTGGAAGCAACAAGGCCAGGGCCCAGGTGGGACGCTCATTCGACATGGCCACAGCCTACCCGATCTGGATGCAAATCCCCAGCCACGGTCTCGTCGTGCCATTGGGAGCGCGCGCCACATAGGAGTTGCCGCACTCAGTCCACTTGGATAGTGTGGCTCCATGAACGAGCACGAACGAGCCAAACGCGTTTGGGACAAGAAGGGGAAACCCGGCCCCTACGACGTCATCGTGATCGGCTCGGGGATGGGCGGCATGACCAGCGCCGCCATGTTGGCCAAGCTGGGCAAGCGCGTGCTGGTGCTGGAGCAACATTACGTCCCGGGTGGCTTCACACACACTTTCCGGCGAAAACACTACGAATGGGATGTGGGCGTCCACGCTGTGGGCGAAGTGACCGAACAGTCCATGACGGGTCGCCTGCTCCATCATTTGACGGACGGGGAGCTCAAGTGGGCCTCGCTCGGTCCGGTGTACGATGAGTTTCACTACCCGGACGGCTTTCGAATCGACTTTCCCGATTCGCCGCAACAGTTCCGAGAGAACCTCTGTGAAGCCTGCCCCGGTGAAAGCCAAGCCATCGACAAATACCTGGAGCTCGTGCGGGATGTGGCCCGCAACATGAAGGGGTACTACCTGGCCAAGATTTTCCCCAAGAGCATGGCGCCCATCGCCAACCAACTCCTCGCCCGGAAAGCACAGCGATGCTTTGAGATGTCGACGGAAAAAGTCGTCAATGAGCTGACGGAGAACGAACGTCTGCGTTCTATTTTTTGCGCCCAGTGGGGCTATTACGGTTCGCCGCCTTCCCGTTCGTCCTTTGCCATTCAAGCGCTGGTGGTCAAACACTTCTCCTGGGGCGCCTACTACCCAGAGGGCGGTTCGGGCAGCATCGCCAAGTGCTTGCTCAAGACGGTGGCTGATGCGGGCGGTTGGACGCAGATCCGGGCGGATGTGGACGAAATCCTGATCCAGAAAGGACGCGCCATCGGCGTTCGACTCCAAACCGGTGAAGAGATCACAGCCCAAAAGATCGTGAGCGCGGTGGGAATCCAGTCCACGATCCAACGGCTCATGCCCAGCGAGTACAGCCAGCAGCCATGGGCGGACTCCATTCAGACGCTGCCCAAATCGGCAGCCCATGTGTGTCTGTACCTGGGTTTCAAGGGCGACATCCGAAAAGCAGGCTGCACCGCCGCCAACAAATGGTTCTACAACACCTGGGACAACGAGCAAGAGCCCTGGTCCATCGATCAGCCCGACAACCTGGGGGACGCCGCCATCTTGTATTGCAGCTTTCCCTCGCTCAAGGATCCGCTCTTCGACGCGGGCCCTGAACAACGCCACACGGGCGAGGTGGTCACCTTTGTCCCCTGGGAATCCTTTGCGCCCTGGCTGGATACACGGTGGCAGAAACGCGGGGGCGACTACGCTGATTTCAAGAAAAAGCTGGAAGCGAAGCTGCTGGAGCAGTTCTTACAACACGTGCCGGGGTTGCGCGGCATGGTGGAATACGCAGAGATCTCCACCCCCTTGAGTACGGACAACTTCGTTCGTCCCATGCACGGCGCAATCTATGGCATCGAACCCACACCGGACCGATTCCGGAATCATTGGCTGCGCGCTAGACCCCCCGTCAAGAACCTGTATTTCTCAGGCAGCGAGCTCGCGTCTGTTGGCGTCATCGGTGCCATGATGGGCGGTGTGTTGGGTGCTTGCGCCGCCTCTCCCATGAGGGCGTATTCTCTGATGAAAAAGATGATGTAGAGCCGGCCGCGCGGCTCGAAAGACAGGATGCGCCCACGGCCTATTCGTTTGACGGTTTCTCTTCCTCGGCAGGAACCGCTTCGTCTCCCTTCCGAGGGGGCGCCTGAAGTTCGGGCACGAACTTGCCAGTGATCATGGGCAAGATCGTACCAACCACCGCGCCAATCACGATGGCGTACGCGAAACGTATCCAGAGCGTCCAGACAGCATCATCGACGGTCAATCCCGTTTCGAACAACCACACCAAGGCGGCCACACCGGAGAAGGTGACCGTCAGGAATGTACGTTTCCACCCCGAGGGCACTGCGCCCTCGTAGGCCGCCGCGAGCACAACCAGTACCAACAGCGCGATGAAGGCCGGATAAAAAGGGAAACGGTAGGGGTGGTAGGACACGTGTACCGAAGCGAGCGCGTCATCACTGATCTTGGTCAGCGTGAGCTGCGCATCCTCACCCAAAGCGTTTAGCGGAACATTAATGCCCATGTCGGCGATCTTGGAGGTATCCAAGTCTTTGTGCGCATCCCCCACTTGAAAGGTCGTCTGGATGTTTTGCTTGCCGTCCTTGCCCTGGGCCACCATCCGAACGGTCAGGCTAACACCGGTCCTCTTCACCCCTTCGAGTCGCTTGCATTCCAGGGAGAGCAAACCGCCCTTGGCGTTGCCCAATTCGATGACATCACCGTCTTTCTTCAACTCGCCCTCCCCTGTCGGCGCGGCGGGTTGAAGGGTCTCAACGATCAGAAAGCCGGCGAGCACAGCGGCGACAATCGAGCCCAGCACAACGAGTCGGCGAATCAGCTTGTTTGCAACGAGTTTGGATGAACGGAGACCGTTTGTGACCATGAGGCCCGCGGCCAAGACAACAAGCACGATTGTGGTTAGGAACACGGCATCTCTCCTGGGTTCACTTTGGACAACAAGCCCAGCGCCAACCTCGCCATCACAGTCGACCGCGTAGGAAGGTGCCAGGCGCTCTCGAAGGAATCAAGTCTACTCTCCAATGCAGAGACATTGGCCATCAGTATCTGGTAGACTCTGCCTCATGATTAAGTTTTGTGGAGCCGCTTTGCTTGTCGCTAGGAAGTTGCTCTTGGGGATCGCCATTGGAACGCTTCTCGGCGCGTGTGGTGGCGCACCTGCGGGCGGTGAGAACCCAACGACCGACATCAACAGTTGCGTTCCAAGCGCTGCCTGTGACGACGGCAACCCCTGCACCAACGACGATCAATGCAACGCGGCTGGGGAGTGTTCCGGAGATGCCGTGGTGTGCGACGACGGCAACCTGTGCACCGACGACAGCTGTGAGCCCACGGGAACGGGCTGTGTATTCAACCCAGTCGACGGCATACCCAGTTGCGACGACGACAATCTGTGTACCAGCGACGACCGGTGTGAGAATGGCAAGTGCACCGGCGATGCGCTCCCCTGCGATGACGACAATGGCTGCACCATCGACAGCTGCGACACGAACGACGGTTGCCGGTTTGAATCCATTTCCGAGCAGCCCTGCAACGACGGCGATCCCTGCACCGTGGATACCATTTGCAACGAAGGGACTTGTGAGGGTGCACAGGAAAAATGCACCGAGTCACCGCCCTGCCAAGAGGCCACCTGCGACGCGGAGAGCGGAGAGTGCGGCACCCAGCCCATGGAGAATGGACTGTCGTGCGCAGAGGAGTCGGCCTGCTCCCAAGAGGGAAACTGCGAGGACGGCGCGTGCGTTCAAGCCCCCGTCGATTGCGACGACAACAACGCGTGTACAAAAGACAGTTGCGCCCCCGGCTCTGGCTGTAAACATGAAGCGCTGAGCAACCAGCCCTGCAGCGACGATGACGCCTGCACAGAAGGAGACGCATGCGACAAGGGTTCGTGCCTGTCCGGAACACCGCTCAACTGCGATGATGGCCTG
>Ga0114996_10005515_pt1 | contig 14827 bp, 15 predicted proteins | sample ArcticOcean_MG_C_4_FD_87039 | JGI IMG/M metagenome (GOLD analysis project Ga0114996, IMG submission 87039) | Marine microbial communities from western Arctic Ocean - ArcticOcean_MG_CB4_134 | ecosystem: Environmental > Aquatic > Marine > Oceanic | place: Arctic Ocean: Canada Basin | collected...
ACCCTCTTGCTGATATCGTAATCCCACCTAACATAGTACCATCAACCACAGGTGGTGGCGGTAGTGACGATGTTACTGATCAGACTGACAACGACGATCTTATGTGGTTAGTGTGGTCCTGCTACCCACAGTTTTGTGTGACGGGCAAAGCATTTGCATACAAAATAGGTGTTTATGATAGACCTAACATTAACGCTGGCGATGTTCCAATCAAGATCGCAGCCAAGGTTCGTATAGATCCAGTGTTCCTACAGAACAGAACCATTATACCACAGCAAATGAACTCTGCATATGTGGACGTTGTTGATGGGGAGAAGGCTGGCACCTTCACAGTAGATGGCCATGTACCTACAGGTACTATGCATATATGGGCTAGAGCTGTAACGCATGATCTAGGCGGTAAAAATGCTTTAGGTGTTCCTGATGGATCATTCCGAGATACAGGGCGTGACCGTAGATTTAGATCCGGTAAGACTGGTGACATCATTGTTATACAACCAGATGAAGAACCAGATGCGTTATCGGTAGTTGTACCTGCAACGGTACAGCGTGACACACCTTTCAACATAGTAGTTGACGCCAGTGTGTTCAATGTTGAACTAGAATTTCGTATTAAGTTTGCCACCGATGCCAAAGAAGCTTTAGCTACAGTAGGCGGTAATGCAACAGGTCAAGCTGATGGTGACGCCCCATTGACTCAATGGTTGCCCAGGAATAAAGCAACTACACTAAGAGCTAAGTTCATAGGCGGTAGCGGTACAGATAAAGCTAAGATAGAGGTAACCTATGCGGCATCAGAGTGTGACCCTGAGGAAAAGGTAGTTCTTCTAAGCCCTGAAATAACAATAACTGCAAATGTTAATGACCCACCACCTCAATCTTCTGACCCAACCAATCCTGACTATGATCCGCCCTATGATCCTGATGTTAATCCTGGCCAACTAAGGGATCTGGTTAAGATACGGTATAACAAAGACGACAGCCGTAGACTAGAATATACGCAGAGACAACTTCGTATCGGGCCTGACAATAAGATACAAGGCTTCACAGATTTCAAACATCAGAAAGATGATGATTGGACCCCGATACTAACCTCCGAACCCTGTCCTGACCCATGACCTGGTATCATAGCACTAGCCACGGCGAGGTACTATCCAATGCTGATGGCAGCATAATGAATGAGTGTTGCTGCGATGGATTTCAGTTAGACGAAACGGTAATGATTGTATTCATAGATGAAGCTAGACCAACTTATACTAATAATCTGGCTCTTTGGAATGCTGATGTCGCTTTGTTTGATGCTATTTATGCTGAAAGTACCGATCTGGCAGTAGCATGTCTTGTGCCGGGGCGGCCAACTAGCGGGGTAAAGGGGCCAGGTGCGCCTGACCCTGCCAATATTACATTGGTCGAAGTTTCAAGGCCAACATCCGAGTTGGATATACAGACAGAGTACGACTTGCTGGTGGCTGCAATAGGCGCACATACTAATACATATTTCCTCATAGATGAATCCGGTTCCATGCACAGGTCTACACTGGAACCAGGGATAGATGATTTCTTAGCATCCGAGAACCCACCTGGGTATCTTGAGTTTACATTTGGTACAGAGCGTTGGATATGGGAAGCATTAAATGCCCTCGGTAAAATTTAGATATAGTAAAGACATTGCGTTTGCCCCTCGTAGGGGTCACCCACCGGACCCTCCCCTAGGTTATGAGGAAACTCATGGTGATCCCTACGTTTTTGTAAGGACGCAGCCCGATTGTAAACATCGCTTGAAAATGAAGCAGAAGCGACCTTGCTGTGGCACATTCACAATAACGTTTTGCGGTCTTAAACAGCAAGTGACTAACAGGGTAAAATGTAATAAATGCGAACTAGCAGAGGTGTAACATGGATGGCGACTATAGAGTAGGTAGGGACACACTGAATAACGGCGAAATGAAATTCGTGTTACCACGCGGATGTCGTCGAGCAACTGACGGTACTGTATTTATACCACGTGGTGAGAAACACCTCACGGATATATTGGATAAGTATATGGATCAACTACCTAACCAGTTGGTTTGGTCACCGCGTACGCTATCTGATACAGATTGGGTAGAGCTTAAAGAGATTTTTGGCAAGAGGGATTGTGTGATCGTAGGTAAGGGACCAAGCCTCAACTATCTCACAGCCGAGGACATACCCGAAGGGGCGACAGTCATAGCCATAAATGAAGCGATCCGGAAAGTGGAAGACTTGGGCCTAGCTGACCACCAGCTGTGTATGTTGCAACAGGATGCGTCTCTGAAGGATACCTGTAGGCCAATGAATGATTCGACGATCGTACTGTCCTCGACCAACTGTGCTAGTTGGTATAGTACACATCCGCGCATGTATATGTTCAACAATCATGAAATGGCACAGCACACTATGAGTGGTGTGAAGGCAATAAAACTTGCAATGTTAGCAGGTGCAGAACACATCCACATACTGTGCTTCGACGGTGCGATGGGTGGTAGCTTCGATTATGCTGACTGTGTTGGTTATGACCCAGGTATTTGGGGTAAACGAGAACGATTCAAGGCCCATGGTCCACGCTTACGGTCTATTGTAGGTGGCCATCCCCATACGTTCAGGCTACCCATTGACCCTTCCCAACCATCTCTCGACAGCACTCCGCCGTTGCCAGACAGTCCTCAAGAGCATCATGTTTCCGACGATGCTCCACATTCAGAACATTGCACAGGTACGACAGACCCACCTTCGGAAACGGTATAGGCTCAGCGTTCATGGCACAATGGTTGTTGATGAAGCCAGCCATATCCATTGTGTCTAGGCTGATGTAGCTGAACCAGTCGTTGTACTGTTGCAGCCCTAGCAACTGTTTCAAGAATGAGATATCGAAGCTGACGTTGTGGCCGAGGAACCTTACTCGCTTACGACTTCCGCTTCGTGTGTATGGTAGCTCCAGCTTGTCCAGCCAGTGACCGATTAAGTCAATCACTTTGATCGGGTCCAGGCCACGATTCACTAGATCAGCGACCTCTTGCTTGTTGACTTCCATGGCATCGAAGTCAATACGCTCGGGGTACTCTGGCTTTAGACTTACGCAGAAGGGTATGACCCCCTTGCGTAGCTTGAAGTTACTGTCCAAGGCGACCAGTGCGATTTGAATAATCTCATGGTAGCCGACCTCGAGACCTGTAGTCTCTACGTCGAACACTACGACCTGGTCCCCGTTCCAATGTACCATACTATTTGCCATCAGGTCACAATCCCCTTCGCTGCATCCCTGTCCTCTTGCCGTCTACGCCATGCACCTTCTTCGGGGTCCATGTCCTCGATGTTAACAATCGGATGCGAACCACCACAGTTACAGGCTGGCACATCACACCTACGATGCCCAGGCGGTATGTTCTTGTATGATGGTATGCGTGGGTCACTCATGGGTACGCCCGCACTTGTTACAGGTGAGCTTACACTGGCCAATTGCAGGGAACCACAGAACACCGTCACAGTGAGTGCACTCGTCCCCAGGTTCTAATGGGTCATCAACAGGCACATCCTCAAACGTACAGATGTGACACAGGCAACCTTGCCTTAAGCAGCAGGTGCAGATTGCTTGAAAGTCTATCTCTTTACCCATAACTTCTCCTTCGCATGACTGCGCTTGTTGTGTTCGTCTGACTTGTTACCATGTGAACTGATTGATTGAATCGATATGAAGGAATCCCATTCGTACACTTCATCCCACTCGCGCTCATCGTACACAGGATTCGAATAACCAGATATGGCTACGAATCCCTTGAGGCTGAATACTGTATCCAGTAGCTGTCGATGGTCCTGATGATTCATGATGTGTTTATACACACCCTGATCTGAATCAATGTACGGTGGGTCTAAGTACAAGACAGTTTCCTCGCTGTCGTAATCACTCAGGCACCTCTCCCAAGGTTGGTTCTCGATTTGGACTTTCTTAAAGCGTTCATGGATCGCGTGAAGTCCCTTGATGCGGTTACGGAATTTACCACCCAAGCAACCAGCACCTGATGTAGAACGACCAAAGTTACGACTAAGACCACCAAAGGAGTAAGACACCATGTAATACCATTTGAAAGCACGTTCGACTTCTTCTGGTTCATTTTCCCAAGTCTCCTTACACCATACCCATTCCTCGCGTGAATGAACGGTGTGCTCCATCATGGTGCATAACCGTTCCATCTTCTCTGTATCCCGAAGGCAGCGGTAGAAACACACTACTCCCGCGAACAAATCGTTGAATACATCCAGTTTGGAAGGTGGGCGATTTAATAGAATCACCCCTGATCCGCCGAAAGGTTCCACATAAACATCCCTAAAGGGGAGTCGCTCCGTAATCTTTTCTACGGAGCGACTCTTACCCCCAGGGTAGTTGAACGGTGCGCGGGTCACTATATCGCGACTCCTAGGTGCCGACTGGGTTTCCAATGATTCCATCATTGCTTCGCGTTCGTCGTTATTCATTGGGGTCTCCAGAACTGGGGATCAGGGATGCCGCACCAGAAAGAACCTGCGCTCTCTTTGAGCCAGCACATAGTCTCGGGCGTATCGCCATCGGCTGTTGACTGACCATAGAACGCCATGAACACGTCGCCCGTGATCATCTTGACCTGTACCCACGTCCCGTCCTTTGGAGCATCGTCCATACTGCGCCATGGATTTGCTAGATCATATGGCTTGTCCAGTGTGATCAGCTGAGGCTGTAGCCTATTGCCAAACGTCCACTGGCTGAGCCACAGCTTACGAGTGAGTAACAACTGGAGACAATCTTCCAGTGTTAGTTCCCAACAGCTAGTGATTGGGAACTCCGGACCATGACCCATGTGACAGGGTAGATCTTGATACTCTGCCTGATCCTTCGCCAGAGTAGCATTGGTTTCAGGGAAGTCTATTGGCTTCAAAAGTCACCTTCAGTCGGATCATTAACCGGTGTATGGGCAGGTAGATTCTGTAACCGCTTAGTCTCCCGATACGCCGCTAGCAGGATGACGTAATTGATGATGTCTTGAATCGTATCATCGACAGATTCATCCTTAACTTGCTGAACGTGTGAGGGTTCGAGTAAGTTACACAGACGCGAGAACTTATCTGAGAGACGGACAAGAAATCCTTGCTCAACTCCCGTGATTCCAAGAGTCTCGCATTGCATGAAATTGGCAAAAACCGCATACGGTGTAGACTTTCTTGTAGGTGCTGCATAGTCCGTGTTCTTTCTCTGACTTAACGAGCGAGCCATACCACATATGGCTTCATGGAACTGTAAGTATTCTTCTTGTGTCATTCGGTACCACCCTTCTGTGGATCTTCTAACCAGTTGCGTTCCTGGACCTTGGCCCACGTATCCCTCAGCACTTCCTCGAACTCAATGCCTTCTAACTGGCAGAAGCTCATTAGAAAGATTGCCAGATCACCAACAGCATCCTCTATAGCCGCTGTGTGTTCTTCCGTAGTACCACGTATGGCTTGCCTACGTTTCAGATAAGCATGATTAAGCTCACCCACTTCTTCGCCTATACCGAGCAGCGGTTTCCAGCTCCCTTGCACACCTTCGGGCACGAGGTTATTGGTAGTCACCCACAGCGAGATTTCATCTTGTATCTTTTTTAAATCAATCATAATAGAATGGCGCCCGCAGGTTGCCGAGGAAGGGACATGACACCCTTAAATAACAACCTGGGGCACCGAGTAATTATATCTTTGCCTGTTTCGCTGCGTGAACCATTGCCCGACCGATTGTCTCCATCGCCATTGCTGCGTCAAGTGGCATACCACATGCGCTGGTCTCAGGATCTTTCGGTTTTGGCGGCGGGGGATTGTCCGGCAGGTCAGGGTCGCTGGTATATTTCAAGATACCGTGACCGCTGATTGCGTCCATCCCAGGTTTGCCAATGTCGAAGGCGATCTTCTTGAGGTGATCGACCATTTCATTGGCTGTCAGGGCAGCACCAGCAAGTCGGTGCTTGGACTGAATGAGCAGGGAGATTGCGAACGGGATAGGGCAAGCCATACTCGTACCGCTGATCTTGATGTAGGCGTTACCCTTCCACGTACTGTAGGACTGGTGGCCCATTGCAGCAAAGTCGATCTTGCCGAAGTTGCTGAACGTGCTCTTGCTCAGGTCGCGGTTGATGCTTGCAATCGCCAGCACCGAGTCATACACAGCCGGCTGACTTGTGGGTCCGTTCTCGTTCCCACCCGCGACAAAGGCCAGAACATTCAGCGCGCGCAGCCTGTTGAACCGATCTTCAAGCTGCTTGATGTTCGGGACACCCTGACCGAAGCCCAAACTCAGATTCAATGAATCAATCGTTTCGCCATTTTCAACTCGGTCGATGATGTCGTCCAACGCATCCAGCAAACCCTGTAGCGAACCACCGCCACCGTTGCTGAGTACCTTGTAGTATTCGATCCTGGAATCATCCGCGATCCCACGCACACCCATCCCGTTCCCGTGGATTGCATGAGACACGCCACCGATCCACGTGGAGTGGCCGTTCCCATCCAACGCATCTGGATCTGATGAGAAGTTCTGTGCTTCGCTGATAGGTATGTCAACGTGCTGAGGCAGGCCAGTGTCCAGAATGATTCCGACAGCGCCCTTCCCGTGAGTTTCCTTCCATATCTCCGGCACGTTGCTCAGCCCAACATTAAAGTTGTTCTGCTCAGCAAGTATGTGAACGTGTGAACCAATCAACGCCGTGTAATCCGGCAGTCTTATATCTGTGTCTGACATAGTTATCCCTTTGCATTTACATTCATTTTACCGTGAACCCACTGCCCTTGTCGCTCGATTACCTGTACCCCTTTTGATGGTGTGTGTACGCCAATGAAGGTACCATCTTCCAATGGTATCATATGAGAGCACTCTTTATCAAAAGCTAACATTAGCTCCTGACGGTGTGCCACGTTTAGAGTCTGTATGATGTCTTTAATCATTTTTCTGGACTAGGTAGAGGTCTTTCAAAGTATAGGGTATCCCAGGCTCGACTTCTGTGCCTCGCCATTTAACATTCCCTAGGTATATCTGACCGTCCGAGGTAGCACGCCCTTTGGGGTACTGCACCGGCACCTCTCTACTGGCCTTTATTTTAGTCCACTTATGAAATTCTTCTGAGTCTAATGTTTTCTGGAACCGTTCAAAGAACTCACTAAACATTACCTTAGCGCCATCACAGGCTACAAGGTGGTCGTCTACGAACACTTGCATGGCTGTCTTATTGAGTTGCTGTAACAATTCCTTGTCCGAAGTATGTATCACTGGCAGGTTCAATCGATCCCCAGAATCTGGTAAGTCAAGATTTAGAACTGATGCAAGAAAATCCGGTGCTTCCTTTTCCAGCATTGTAATAAGTTGTCTCTTAGGTATCAGGTCCAGAGGATCAAGGACAGGGACATAGCACATAGTAATCCTAGTATCACCAGGGAATATAGGGCAAGCATTGTGATCGTTTGAACACTGTATCCAGTGTGTTGTGTTAGGAACGTGATAAGGCGTTTGATACTTCGCATGAATTAGAACCTCTCTTGATGTTACCCAATCCTTTATACGGCCATAGGCAACAGCATTACGTTTCAAATCTATTTCCTCAATCACACAGACAACTGTACCCTCAAGCTCAGCATTGTAGCCAGCCTGACTTGTGATGGCCACATCTGCCCGCTTATACCCACGCACCATGAGTAGACTTAGAGCTTCGTGCAAAATAGACTTACCAGAATTTTGATCACCGTACAAAAATAAATAGGGCAACGGCTCAGTGGGTTCTTGGAACAGGGATGCAATCCAACACCGCAAGTATTCTTCTCCACAGGTTATGCCATTGATCTTTGCCCAAGGATTCTCCTTTAGAGCTTCCGTCAATCCCACACCCACATGGCTAAGTACCTTGCTCCATGTGGGAAAACTCAGATTGTCTAGATCAGTTGTCGGCAGGTATCGAAGCTTTGCCGCACTCCTGTTCCATTCCCTGTCCCCAGGATATTCCTCTTCAAACGGTTTACTGACTAACTTCCAACAGTTCAGCACCGAGTGACCGAGGATTGTGTTAATCTCATTGTTCTTTAGGCCGAGTGATGTTAGGGCAACTCGGACATGGGACATGGGTTCTCGTCTCCATATCTCATCTGATCGAATCATCCAACCATAGTCCTCGCCGGCTTCTGTTATCAGGTGGCGGACCATATCATCATAGCTGGCTGTGTCTATCTCGGTTGGCTCATTAACGTGGACATTATGTATCCTCGTCCATCGTCCCTTGTCCGGTAGCCAGCCCACCATTTCATCAGCCCTGTCCTCGTCTTTCTTTTCGATGCTTGCAATCAGTCTACCGTCCTTGTGCTGTGACAGCCATGTGTCCCTGCCACCGAACGCCTTACCAAATTTGAGTGATGTACCAAGTAACTCAGCAGCTTGTGACGCTACCTCTGCTTCTCGGAACTTAAAGCCGCCCTTCGGATCTTCCAAACCACCCAAAGCAAGAGCAGCAGTCTTAAGATCAGGTTTCTTATCAAGGAAGCATCGGGTCCAGCCAGATCCATCCTGATCCCAAGATTCATGTTCTTCCACACCTCGTGTGTATCTGCGAATACTCCAAGCACCATTACGCATAGGAAAACAGAAACAATTCTGTTCATCCTTGTTAGTGCTTTCAGTATTTGTTTTAAAGAATCCACGGAGACCTAACTGTGAATGTGCTTGTTCCAGCCAGTGTGTGTGCGTAACTAACATATGATGGTCCTGATCCCACCACCATAACGCTTCTTGTTCTTTTAACCAATCCACTACCTTCTGATGTTCTGCATCCAACTTAACGCTTGTACGCTGCCCACATAGTTCTTCAAAAATATCAATCTCTGTCTCAGGTATAAACTGTGGTACATTTTTACGGGAACGCCCCGTGACCACCTTCACGTGATCGCGCCAGTTCGGTGGTACTTCCGTGAGTGTCACACCCTGCTTAACAATCGTTAAGCCTTCGGTCCCACGCATCTTACGATGCCACACCCACATATTCCCGCCGCACATATCCACTTTGGATTCAAAGTCGTAACCCGTGAGTGCCGATAACTTTCCAAGTATTGCCCTCGCCAACGCTGCGTGCTCGTTGTGATTGGCTGTCTCTACTTCGTCTACAGCCACATAAATATGCAGCCCCTTGCCGCTAGTTGATCTCCTAATCGATACCCACTCAACTTCTGAGGCTCTCGTTTTTAGTTCTTCCAGTTCCTCATTGGTTAGCTTCTGAGTGTGCTTGTCTGAGTGTCCGACTATAGCATCGAAGTCGAAAGCTACCCAACGACTACAGCGATTGAACCAATCCCAACCCGTCATGCCTACAGCTTCAACGTGTTCCTCAAGATCAAACTTGATTTCCTTATCGTCATACTCTGGCTCTGTGTTGGCTTTATAGGGGATTCGAAACGACTTCCAAGTAGTGAAGCTATCCGTGAATCCATGCCACTTGCGATTGTTGAATTCTCCCTCGATGCGTTCGCCATTGTCCTGTGCAACATTAACTTGACACTCCATGTTCAAGTTATACAGATGTGCTAAATCAGGTCTTGCGTGTTTTAGTAGGAAGGATTCTATCGCTTTTGATTTTGTAATCATAAATGTCATGTCCAAGGTGTTATTATAATCAAATCACTGTTCTCGTATTCTCGAAAACACTACACTTTGTTTTGTGAAAAGTTACGCTCTTTCCTTATATATGGGGCCGTGGGAGTGTTACTTTTCACAAGTAAAAGTGTAGTGTTTTCGAGAGCAGATACAATGAAAATAAAATCAAATCATGATTGTGATAATCACACCTGTCGAGTGATTATCATCATCATGGGAAGGACGCCTATAGGATAGTGATTATTACAATCAAGTGTTTTTGAACGCCGAAAGATTATGCTAATCATAGTCGAAGGCACAAACCAAAAAGGAAATAGTACGTTATGTCAGAACTCAAAGTAGTACCGATTAGTGACATCCGCAAGAATCCCATTGCGCTGAGGACAGTGGACAAATCAGCCGAGAAGTATCTCGGATTGGTGCAATCGATCAAGGAAAAGGGAATCCTTAACACGATCGTAGTCCGCCCGCAGCGTGATCCTGAAACCACGGAAGAATACCTGGAGTTGGTTGATGGTCTGCATCGTTTCAGCGCTGCAGTCGACGCCGGTCTCACCGAGGTCAACGTCAACATCGTGCCGCTTGACCAGGATCAGATGTTGGAATCGCAGATCATCGCGAACTTCCACCGCATCGACACGAAGCCCGGTGAGTATTCCAAGCAGTTGCGCCGCATACTGGTACGTAACCCGTTGATGACGGTTGCGGATCTGGCCAGCAACATTGGCGTCTCACCCGCGTTCATCCAACAGCGTCTCGGTCTGTCCAAGATCGAAGCTGACTCGATCCTGAAGATGATCGATGATGGTGACATCTCCCTGAGCAATGCCTTCGCGCTGGCCAAGCTGCCCGCCGAAGAGCAGCTGGAATGGGTTGAGCGCGCGGTCACAGAGGGTATCGACGTGTTCGGTCCCGCCGTGAACGAACGTGTGAAGGAAGTCAACGAGGCCAAGCGCGCTGGTAAAGACGCGACGCCGCCTACGTTCGCACCTGTCGCACACCTTCGCAAGATGAAGGAAATCAAGGATGAGTGCGACTCGAAGGAAGTTGCCGCGCAGATTGCGGAATCCGCTGAGTCCAAGGCTGAGGCGTTCAACCTCGCCGTTCAGTGGGTACTGCACCTTGATCCGGCGTCCGTTGAGATCCAGGAAGCCAAGTGGACCGAGCGTCAGGCTGAGCAGGCTGCCAAGCGTGCTGAGAAGGCTGAGAAGAAAGCCAAGGACAAAGAAGAGAAGGGCAAGAAACTCCAGGCCGAAGCTGCCGCCGATCAGGAAGCAGCGGACGCAGCGAAAGCGACCGGAGCCGCCATTTCAGGTGGTGACAGCGCGCAGGGTTAATCACTCGCCCAAACCTTGGATGTTCAGCATCCAAGGGGCGGGCACTTTATACAAACCTAAACGAGAGAATACGTTATGGAAATATGGATGACGACACACGAAGGCGAAGAAGTTGCAACCACCGGTGGTGCGAACCTGCTGGGAGTTGATCAGTCGGAACTGGAAACAACCGACAAGGCTGAGTTGGATGCTGCTTCTTCAAGTAAGTACCTGCCTCGCCTGCAGCTGATGACGTCCAACAGCAAAGAGTGCAAGCAGGGCAAGTTCACAATCAACCATTACGCGCTGGTTAGTTCTGGGGGTTCCATGCTGGACCTCGGGGATTCAGTTGACGTAATCGTTGTTGCGCGACGCCCGAAGGCAATGGACTTGACGGAAGGTATGGCGATTACGTACCATCCGTTGAAGGTGGACGACGATGGCATCATCATTAAGGACGCGGAAAATAAAGCCATTCCGAATCCGGTATGGGTTGCCATTCAGGAAGCGTCTGATGAGGACGGTGACCAAGGGCATATGTACGGTGTCGAGTTCTTGATCTGGATCCCAGGTCAGGGTACTTTTGCTACGCAGTTCTGCGGAAACAAAAGCACACGGCGTGAGACCGAGTTCATCGGATCACGACTTGGCGACATGATCACGTACGGTCACCGCATGGTGGAGACCAAGAAGTACACATATGAGACCATCTCTACGGCTCAGTGTTCGACTCCACCATCCGTGTCCCCTGATCCCAAGGACGTTCGTGAGCAGCTGGACAAGTTCCAGAGTGCTGCGGACACCACGGCAGAAGTGGCGACCGAGGAAGAGAAGGCCGCGACTGGCCGTGACCGATAACTATTAACAATTGACCGCATGGGTCCGCACATCATAGGTATATAATAATGAATACAAATGACTTCCCTGATGGGCGCGACCCGTGCATTTTACCACTATCAATAACTATGCCAAATTGGCCTGAATATATTAAGTATTGCCAAGCGCACTTAGGTGACTCACCTACTCGCGGCATTGATGCGATGGGCCTAAGTCCCAAGAATCCCCAAGCTTTCCTAGCTACCCTTGATCTATGCAATCTGCCACAGCGTGTACTATCCCGTGTGAGCACGCATTGGGATTTCATACATCTAAGTTTCATATGTAAGGTTCGTCGTGGTATGACCCTTGACCTCACAAGGCTACCAGTGAAACTCCTATACTCCCCACACCAAGAGGATGAGGTAATCGCTATACTAGATGGTAGTCTGGCCGACTGGCTACGATGCTACCAAGATGATAACTGGTCACCGCGCCTCAACCAATTTCTATTCTGTATTTATCAAGCGTTCAAAGACATGAGCATGGACTGTCTCACGGACAAGGTTAATATGTACCCGAAGGGAGACGGTTATGGCTTTAACGTCAATGCATAGAGAGAACACAAAGCTCATTGTAAATGGCCGTAAGAAGCCAGTTGAGTTGATATACACACCTAACGAACGTATCTATGTTAAGTTTGGTTTTGACCGTCCATTGATGGCCGAAATCAAAACCTACGAGGGAGCCAAGTGGCATGGCTATGACGAGCCGCCGGTTAAGTTGTGGTCAATCAAGGCTAGTGAGCGAAACATTTTCCAGTTGTTATTTCTAGAGGGTAAGAATCCCTATGCACCTTGGGACAAGGATCCTGTTACCATAGAGTCGGAGCGACCACTCATGGACCATCAGAAGGATATGATCGGTCACGCATTGACACGACCGGCAACCATCTTCGGGTGTGAGATGGGCACAGGTAAGACACTCGCAGCTATAGAGGTTGCAGAACGTGCACTAGATGATGATGAACATCTGTGGTACGTCGGACCTAAGTCTGGTGTCAAGGCTGTAACACGTGAGTTTGATAAGTGGAAGTCCAAGCACCCACCAGCACGTTTCATGACATATGAAGGACTGGTGAAAGTAGTCAAGACTATTGGTTCCTGTCCCAAGATCCCTCGCATGGTAATTTATGATGAGTCGAGTAAGATAAAGACCCCAACAGCACAACGGTCAGTTGCGGCAAAGGAACTTGCTGACCTTGTGCGAAAGACACACGGCGATCGGGCGATTATCATACTCATGTCGGGGACACCTGCTCCACGCGTGCCAAGTGATTGGTGGCATCAGTGTGAAGTTGCCTGTCCTGGCTTCTTAAAGGAAGGGGATCACCATAAGTTCAAGCGTGCTCTCTGCCTCGTAGAGATGGTGGAATCATCCGACATGAATACCTACCCTAAGCTGGTCACTTGGCTGGATGATGCGGACAAGTGTGCAACCTGTGGGCAGTACATGGAAGATGGTACACATACAGGGGCCAAGGGGCATAGATTTGAGAAGTCTGTTAATGAAGTTATGAGACTGTACAGCCGTATGCAAGGGCTGTGTGTGGTACACTTCAAGAAGGATTGTATAGATCTGCCTGAGAAGCGGTATGAAGTGATACGCCTTAAGCCTACTGCCGAGACAGTACGTACTGCTAACGTAATCAAGTCCCGTAGTGTTAATGCTCTAGCAGCAATGACCCTGCTCCGAGAACTGAGTGACGGGTTCCAGTACGGTGAAGAAGAAGTGGGTAGACGTAAGTGCCCTGAGTGTTTCGGGGAGAAGCAAGTAACCACTAAAATGCCACCAGAGGACTATGACACACTTGCACCTAACACAGAAGAAGTCGAATGGATTGATACCATCATTGACTGCCCTTACTGCGGAGCAGTTGGAGACGTTGCTAAGTACAAACGAACCACTGATAACGTCTCTTGCCCGAAGGATGATGTCCTCATTGAGCAACTCGATATGCACGACGACGTTGGGCGGTTCATCGTGTGGGGTGGCTTCCAAGGTACAATCGACAAGCTACTTGATATCGTTCACACACAGGGCTGGGCCACCCTCAGAATTGACGGACGAGGATATCACGGAGAGAACTTTGACGGACAAAAGCTCAACGCCGATATCTTACTCGACGCGATGGATGCCACGCATCCCAATTTCAAGCAGATGTTAGAGGACTTCCCGAAGGTCTGTATGGTTGGTCATCCACAAGCTGGTGGTATGGCTCTTAACCTAACAGCAAGCCCGACGGAGTTCTTTTATAGTAACACGTTCCAAGGTGAGGCACGTATGCAAGCTGAGGATCGTTTTCATCGGAAGGGCGCAGATGATAACAGAGGCTGCACTATTATAGATGTTATACATCTACCTACCGATGAGTTAATATTAAAGAACCTGCAATCCAAACGGCGATTGCAGCACATGACAATGGGAGAACTAGCAGCCGCACTGGAGAATGATGATGGAAATACAAAACGTACTAATTAGTGACATACTGGCGGAAGAAAGTTTCAACTGCCGAGGACGTATAACACCTGGGGATGTGATTGAACTACGTGCCGACATAGAGAAGCATGGGCTATTGCAGCCTGTGATCGGGACACCTCTACCGGAAGGACACGTTAGCGGGCAGAAGTTACGACTGATCGCCGGCTACCGTAGGTTGTTCACCTGCAAGACGTTGGGCCACAAGACTATCTCAATGGTGGTCCGTGAAAAGATGTCTGACGCTGATGCAATTGTCATAAATCTGAATGAAAACCTACAGCGTGAGAACCTGGATATCGTTCAGGAAGCTATGGCAATCAGTCGGCTGCGTGACCTTGGGCTGTCCGAGGAAATGGCAGCACAAGAGCTGAGCAAGTCACGTGGTTGGGTGCAGATACGGTTTATGCTTCTCGGACTACCCTCAGAGATATACCCTGAGGTCAAAGCCGGATTCATTAACCAGACCAACATACGTGAACTGTTCTCCATCCACCGCAAGGAAGGCAAG
>Ga0114996_10005516_pt1 | contig 14826 bp, 11 predicted proteins | sample ArcticOcean_MG_C_4_FD_87039 | JGI IMG/M metagenome (GOLD analysis project Ga0114996, IMG submission 87039) | Marine microbial communities from western Arctic Ocean - ArcticOcean_MG_CB4_134 | ecosystem: Environmental > Aquatic > Marine > Oceanic | place: Arctic Ocean: Canada Basin | collected...
AAGAGAAGGTCAAAGAGAAGGTCAAAGATTAGGCGAAATACGCCACGGCGTTTTCAAACACCTTGAGCCCGTCGCCGACCTCGCCCGCTTCGCCACGGGTCCAGCGAGGATGTTGGGTACGGTCAACGTACCGTTCGGGATGAGGCATCATGCCCAACACGCGGCCCGTTGTGTCGCAGACACCGGCCACGTCGTGTTGCGATCCGTTGGGGTTGTCGGGATACGCCGCGGTGTCGGCACCTGATTGAGAGCGGTAACTCAGGACGAGTTGACCGGAGTCTCGAAGCGCGTCGAGCGTCGGATCATCATGGCTCACGAACTTGCCCTCGGCATGGGCAATCGGCAGGTACATCTGCTCAATGTCGCGCAGAAAAACAGACTTGTCGCCACTGGCGGCCAGTTGTACCCAACGGTCTTCGAACTTTCCGGTGTCGTTCCAGGTAAGCGTGGCGGCGGCTTGGCCATCGTCGGCGTCTGCCAAAAGCATGCCCGACTTGATCAGCACCTGAAACCCGTTGCAGATCCCCAGGATCAGTTTCCCGTCATCGCGGAAACTCTGCAGCACGTCCGCCAGATGGTGGCGGATCTGATTGGCCAAAATCCGTCCGGCCGCCACGTCGTCGCCATAGCTGAAGCCACCGGCGACACAGAGAATCTGATAGTCGCCTATCAGCGCGGGATTCTCCAATAGCCGATTCACATGAACGCGATCGGCCTGACCACCGGCTAGCTCGAAGGCGGCCTTTGTTTCGACGTCACAATTAGTGCCAGGAGCGCGGAGGATGAGGATGCGGGGTTGCGACATTTTTGTTTTCAGATTGATGATTTATGATTTGGAATTTTCATGCTATGACCGTTTCGCGGTCGCGTCCACGCGGCACTCTTGCCGGAAACTTATCAATTGCCTCGCATCACCACCGCAGTGGCCTTTGCCAAGCTTCTTTAAGTTCATTGATCGGGGCATCAATCACCGACTGCTCGCCAGAGTTGATCACCAACCGGCCCGAATCGTTCACCTCACCCACGCGAGCCAGCGGCACGGCATCGCCCAGGGTCGCCTCGAACTCGGCCGTTTTGTCGGGGGCCACTTCACACAGGAATCGGGTGTTCGACTCGGAAAACAACCGCGCCGCCGCGTCCAACTCGCCCTCAACCGGCAGGTTGTCGAGCGACAGCGTCAGGCCCAGTCCGCCGGCCAATGCCATCTCGGCCGCCGCTGCCGCTAATCCACCTTCGCTCAGGTCGTGACACGCGCGAATCTGTCCGGCGAGGATCGCCGCGTGCAACCGAGCAAACGTTACTTTGGACTGCGAAAGATCGACCGTGGGGACTTGGCCGCCGGAGAGTTCGCGAACCAGCGCCAGATGCGATCCGCCTAACTCGTCACGAGTTAGTCCGATGGCATACACCGTGTTGCCCGCTGTCTTGAGATCCATCGTCACACATCGCTCGACGTCATCGACCTGCCCCATCGCGCTGATCAGTAGTGACGGCGGGATGACGATCGTTTGCTGATTCCCGTCGGCATCGTCGAAACTGAATTCGTTATTCAAACTGTCCTTGCCGCTGATAAAGGGCGTGCCGAGTGCCACTGCCGAATCGCGACATGCCAGTGCCGCGCGGACAAGCGAACCGAGCGTCTCCGACCGATCGCAATCACCCCAACAGAAGTTGTCCAAGATCGCGATACGGCTCGGATCGGCACCCACGGCAACACAATTGCGCATCGCCTCGTCGATCGCGCTGGCGGCCATGTGATAGGTGTCGTGATCGCCGTAGTGCGGATTCATCCCGCAGGCAACCACCACGCCACGACGCGAACTGAGCACCGGCCGCACGACCGCCGCATCACTTGGCCCGTCGTTAGCAACGCCGACCAGCGGTTTGACGACGCTGCCACCCTGAACCTCGTGATCGTATTGGCGAATGACCCACTCTTTGCTGGCGACGTTGAGCGACGAGAGAATCCCGCACAAATCGTTCGTATAATCGGCTGCTTTGGGTAGCGACAGCGGTTGCACCTCCGGCGGCTCATACACGGCCTCTCGCACTACCGGCGGGCGGCCATCGTGCAGGAACTTCATCGTCATGTCGCCCACTGTTTGGCCGTTGTACTTTAGTTCCAAGCGACCGGTGGGGACGAACTTTCCGATCACTGTGGCTTCGACACCTTCGGAGGCACAAAGCGTGCGAAACTCCTCCCAATTTTTTCCCGGCACCGAAAAGACCATCCGCTCTTGGGCTTCGGAGATCCAAATCTCGGTGTAAGAGAGCCCGTCGTATTTGACCGGGGCTTTTTCGAGCCAAACTTCCGCACCAATCGTCTCGCCCATCTCGCCGACGGCACTCGAAAATCCGCCCGCTCCACAATCGGTTACGGCGCTATAGAGCCTGCGATCTCGGGCCGCAAGCATCACGTCGGTGACCATTTTTTCGGTAATCGCGTTGCCGATCTGTACCGCTCCGCCGGAGAGCATTTCGCTGTCAGGTGTGAGTTCAGCCGAACTGAACGTCGCGCCGTGAATTCCGTCTCGTCCGGTTCGTCCACCGATCGACACGACAAGATCACCGGCCTTCGGCTCTTTGAACGAACAGTCTCGCGGCAATATCCCGATGTTACCGCAATAGACCAGCGGATTGCCCAGGTAGCGGCGATCAAAGTAGAGCGCCCCGTTGACCGTCGGAATGCCCATTCGATTGCCGTAGTCGCGCACGCCGGAGACGACGCCTTTCATCACGCGGCGGGGATGCAACACGCCGGGTGGCAACTCGTCGATCTCCATGTCGGGCGGGGCAAAACAAAACACATCGGTGTTGCAAATCGGCTTGGCCCCCATCCCGGTGCCTAAAGTGTCGCGGATCACGCCGCCGATGCCGGTGTTAGCACCGCCGTAGGGTTCCAGTGCCGAGGGATGATTGTGGGTCTCGACCTTGAAGGCAATGTTGTGCTCGTCGTCGAACCGCACAATGCCGGCGTTGTCGACAAACACGCTGACGCACCAATCGTCGTCGCCTAAGTCTTTGCGAATTTGCTGCGTGGCGGCAAAGATCGTCTCTTTGAGCATGTTTTCAAAACGCTGCTCGCCTTCGGGGTCACGATAGGCAATTCGGCCGGCCAGCGTCTTGTGGCTGCAATGTTCGCTCCAGGTTTGGGCGATCGTTTCGAGCTCGATGTCGGTTGGGTCGCGGTCGAGCTCGCGATAATAGGCCTGAATCGTTTGCATCTCCGCGATCTTCAGATAAAGCTGGCCCTTTCGGCTGAGCGCCAGTAACTGCTCGTCGTCCAATTCGCGGATCGGATCGGTTCTTAGCTCAAACTCATAGGTCGATCCGAGTTCGAGTTCTTTCAGTTCCAGCGGCCCAATAACGATTTGCTCGATGGCGTCGTTGGCCACGATCTTTGCACCGATTTCGTCGATTGTTTCGTCCGACACGTCGCCAAGCCAGTATTTGCGTATGGTGCGGATCTGTTGCAGGTCGATGCCCAGGTCCGCGATCGCTTCGGCCGCACTCATCGCGACTGGATCGGTCACGCCGGGCTTGGACAGCACGTGGACCACCCGACTCATGCCGGTCGGAGGCTCGTTGAGCGCGCGCTCACCAACTTGTCCGATGACGGTCTTCTCGACCACGCCGTCCGCCAGAAGCTGCGCGGCGATCTGGGCCACCTGATCACGGCTGAGTCCTTCGCCCTGGATCAGATAACCTCGGGCAGCGGCGACCGGCAAATCGTCGGCGATATGTAGATCGGCGGCGTCATTTCGCACGTTCTCAGAGGCCAGATCGGTCTGACCCAGAGCCGGATAAATGTCAACTTCCCACAGCATCGCGATGGTTCTTTGCTTGTTCGAGTAATTGGGTCAAGGCCTCGGCGTCGTCGGCCTTGAGTGCTTTGCGGTAACTGGCTAGTAATCTCTCAAACTGTGCCAGGGCCTGCAAGATGTGGCGGCGGTTGTCCAGAAAGATCTGTCGCCACAGGTCAACGTCGCCCGCCGCGATCCGCGTGGTATCGGCGAAGCCGGTCGAGGTCAGCGGCAAGTCATCCACCGAAGTCGCCCCGGCCAGCGCTGCCGCGACTAAATGGGGCAGATGGCTGATCGCGGCCACGGCGCGATCGTGTTCTTCGGCCGACATCACCGTGACTTGGCTTCCCAGAGCGGTCCAAAACTCTTCGACCTGATGTTGGGCCTCCTTCGGCGTGCAGTGCGACGGCGTCACGATGGCGGGTCGATCTTGAAACAGATCAGCCACCGCCATGTCAGGCCCACCTTTTTCGCCGCCGGCCAACGGGTGGCTGCCAACAAAGGTCACACCACGTTGATCACCGCCGCCCCACTTCGATTCCAGCCGGCGAACGATCGCTCCCTTGGTGCTGCCGGCGTCGGTAATGAGACACTCGTCAGCACAAACCTCGGCAATTTCTCGCACTTGATCCGCGATCAACTCGATCGGCGTACAGACGATGACCAATTCGGCCTTAGCCACGCCCCGGGCCAGCGACGTGGTAGTGCTGGTCACGCAGCCGCAACGTTTGGCCTTGGTGAGCGACGAGGCTCGGCGTCCCACGCCGATGACCTTTTTGGCCAATTTTCGCTCGCGCAGCGCCAATCCGATCGATCCTCCGATCAGTCCGACGCCGACAATTGCGACCGTTTCGAGGGGTTTCATCTCCGCAAATCCGTTCGTTGACCCCCAGGGGCATGGGCAGCAGCGGCCGGTCATCAAGGCCACCGGGCCGGGCACGGAGGCTATTGTAGCAGATTGGCACCCGCCAGCGACCCGGCCCAATGACGAAGGAACGAGACGGTTTGACTAGCGTTTGACGTAGACCTGCGGCGGGACGCTCCCTGGCGGTCATCCGGCGAGGGCCATACATGCGCCACCCGAAAATGATCGGGGACAAAGCGAGGACTGACATGCTACAACGTACGAAGGTCGCTACCAGTCTTGTCGCGCGACAAGATGCCACTTACGGAACGAGTCGGGTCGATGATCACGGGGATTTCAGCGCATGTCTAATCGCTTGGCCGACGAGTCGAGCCCCTATCTACTTCAGCATCGGAACAATCCGGTTGACTGGTATCCCTGGGGCGAAGAGGCGCTGCATCGATCTCGCGAGGAAGATCGGCCGATCTTTCTGTCGATCGGCTACTCCGCGTGTCACTGGTGCCATGTGATGGAGCACGAGAGCTTCGAAAACGACGTGATCGCCGCCGCGCTCAACGAGCGGTTCGTCTGCATCAAAGTCGATCGCGAAGAACGGCCTGACCTGGACCAGATCTACATGAATGCCGTGCAGGCAATGACCGGACGCGGTGGCTGGCCGATGTCGGTGTTTCTTACGCCCGACCTCAAGCCGTTCTTCGGCGGAACCTATTGGCCGCCGACTGCCTCGCGCGGCATGCCGGGCTTTGATCAGGTAATCGCCGGGGTGTCGGACGCGTGGAACAATCGGCGAGAGCAGGCATTGCAGCAGGCCGACGAATTGACCGGCCATTTGCAACAGTTGGCGCAACTCAGTGCGCCCGGAGCAGTGCTCGCCGATGATGTACTGCACCATGCGGCCGCGCAGTTGGAACGAGTTTTTGATTTCTCGCAGGGAGGTTTCGGCGGCGCTCCGAAGTTCCCGCACCCGATGGATTTGAAAGTATTGCTCCGATTCTGGCGACGCGACGCGCGGGATGGCGTGATGCAGATGGTGCGGCTGTCGCTCGACAAGATGGCCTGCGGCGGCATCTACGATCATCTCGGCGGCGGCTTCGCTCGCTATTCGGTCGATGCCCAATGGTTGGTGCCTCACTTCGAAAAGATGCTCTATGACAATGCGCTGCTGGCGGATGCGTATCTCGAGGGCTTTCTCGCCACCGGCGATGAGAATTACGCCCGTGTGGTTCGCGAAACACTCGATTATGTGCTGCGGGATATGACCGACACGGCGGGCGGGTTCTACAGCACCGAAGATGCCGATAGCGAAGGGGTGGAAGGAAAGTTCTACGTTTGGACCCCGAGCGAAATCGCCGTCGTGTTGCGTGAGCAGGCGGCCGAGACGTTCTGCTATGTCTACGACGTGTCGGAATCGGGCAACTTCGAGGGAAAGAACATCCTTAACCTGCCAAAGACGATCGAGCAATGTGCCCAGATCCGTGGCGTCGATGTCCGTCTGTTGGCGAACGAACTGACCGAGGGGCGTGAAAAGCTGTTCGCCGAGCGCAAGAAACGAATCCACCCCGGGCTCGACGACAAGGTTCTGACAAGCTGGAACGGGTTGATGATTCATGCGCTGTCCCGGGCCGGCGCGGCACTCGATGAACCGCGATATATCGAGGCGGCGACTCAGGGTGCCGACTTCGTGCTCGCACAATTGCGACGTGACGATGGTCGGCTGCTGCACACTTGGCGACACGGCATCGCAAAACTCGATGCGTACCTCGACGATTACGCTGCGATGATCAACGCCCTGGTGAGCGTCTATGAAGCGACGTTCGACGAACGGTGGATCGACGAAGCAGTCGGACTGGCCGACGTGACGCTCACCCACTTTGCTGATCCCGACGGCGATGGGTTTTTCTATACGGCCGATGATCACGAGCAACTGATCGCCCGGGTCAAGGATGTTCAAGACAGCAGCGTCCCCAGTGGCAACGGAATGGTAGCGACGGCACTCGCGAGGCTCGGCGTGCTGACCGGACGCAACGATTATGTCGTCGCGGCCGAGTCGGCTGTGCGGGCATGTGCGGCGATGCTGAAGGAACATCCAACTGCGGCGGGGCAGGCGCTTGTGGCTCACGATTTCTTGAGCGGACCTGTCGATCAGGTGGTGATCCTCGCGGATATGAACTCACCAGATGCGGCGGCTGCGCTCAACTCGCTCCGCGGCAAGTTTCTGCCCAATATGATCGTTGCGTGCCGTGACGCATCTGGTGGCGAAGGGGCGCTGGGCGAACTGTTCGCGGGCAAACCGCCTGTTGCTGGCGGGCTGACGGTGTATGTCTGCCGTGACTTCGTCTGCGAGGCGCCGGTGTCGGGGCGTGAGGGGGTTGTCGAGGCGCTGGGGCGGTTGCAGTAGGGGCAAGACCGCGCGACCAATGGTCGCAGATTTACATCGGTTTCTCTCGGGGTGCTCGAATGAGAACTATACTTGTTCTGATGGTGCGCTCGCCGATGGGATACTCCTCTATTCTCGTCGCAATCGTTACATTGTGGCGCGCGATGTTTTCAAATCGCAACATGGTAGCATCATGGCAACACAGAGCCTTCGTTGGACACCGCTGGTCGCTGGTCGAATTCTCCTTAAACGTCTACGATTTAGGGAGAAGCCGGTATCTCGCCCGTCCGCGGCACGCAGATTGCTTTTTAGAGCATTCCGCATTGGCCGTCGTGACGAATTGCCTGAGAGCTCACCCATGTCTTGTGTCATCGAAATCAACGACATCGAGCAACTCGATGCGTATCGCCTGACATGGAAGTCGTTGCTGCTGAAGACCCGCGGCGCGTCGTTCTTTCATTCGCTCGAATGGCTCGAAGTTTACTGGCGGCACTTTGGCGAAGGCCAAAAGCTGCGCGTGTTGATCATCCAGTCGGACGGCGAGACGATCGGCATCGTTCCGCTGACGGTTCGTACCGAGAAGTCGAAGGTCGGCTCACTCCGCACGCTGACCTATCCGCTGGCCGACTGGGGTACGTTCTTCGGTCCGTTGGGCCCGGACGTCCGTGGCACATTGCAGGTTGCGATGCAATATATCCGCCGCACCACTCGGGACTGGGACGTCATCGCGCTGCGCTGGGTCAACAACGAACACCGCGATCATCGCCGTACAGAGATGTCAATGAAAGCGGCCGGTTTCCAGGCCCATCGTGTTGCGATGAAGGGGGTCGGCATGATCGACCTGCGAGAAGGATGGGATACCTACTGGTCGAGCCGCACCTCGAAGTGGCGAAACAATGTCCGCCGCAATGAGCGTCGGGCCAACGAATGTGGCAAGATCTCTTTCGTACGGCATCGCCCCGAAGGCTCGGCCTTCGGCGACGACGATCCGCGTTGGGACCTCTACGACGCGATCGTCGAAATTGCTGCCAGCAGTTGGCAACACAATTCGACGAACGGGACGACGGTCTCTAGCGAAGAAATTCGAGCCTATCTTCGTGACGCGCATCAGGTGGCCGCCAAGGCCGGAGCGCTCGATATGAGTCTGTTGCTGGTCGATGACCAACCGATCGCGTTCACTTACAACTATCACTACGCCGGCTGCGTGCAGGGGTTGCGAATGGGCACCGACGCCGAGCGGGCCTTTGAAGGTGCCGGCACGGTGCTGATGCGACACATGCTCGAAGACGGGGCGGAGCGAGGCGACCAGATCTACGATACGGGGGCCGGCTCGCTCGAATGCAAAATGCGATGGCTCTCGCATATCGAGACGCAGTATCGGTACATGCACTATCCCGTCGCGGTCCTGCGAACCCAGGTGATTCGGGCCAAACGCTGGCTGGGGCAGCGCACGGCGGCGAGCGCGTAACTGGCGCGTTGATTCTCGATTCTGCCCGGTTCTGATCCGTGGTCCAGGTGCCAGCGTTCACCGCGTAACCACGATGTCCCCCCGGTTGGCCCGTCGCGCGGAAGGGGTCAGGTCCATGTTTTCGGCCAACGCTTTTCGCAAGTGGCAGAGTCTTGCTCGCCGAAAAATGGACCAGACCCCAGACTTTGCAGCTCTCCCCCTGTTGGCCCGGCCAGATTTCATCCCGGCCCGGTTTCTTCCGCCTCGTCGATTCGGACGTCATGGGGTAGAATCGCAGTGTGGCGGGAGAATCTTGCCCTGTCACCAGATTGCTGCCGTGAACCCCATGCCGCGAAGAAGAGGTTACTGCATTGCCCGCTGAATTCTCCGAAAAACTCGCCGATGCCGACTGCAAGGGAACGTACTCGTTCGTCAGCCTTGGCTGCCCTAAGAATCTCGTCGACAGCGAACGGATGCTGGGGCTGCTGCAACTGGACGGCTATCGGCTGGTCCACGAGCCCAAAGGTACGGACTTTGTCGTGGTCAATACCTGCGGCTTCATCGAAGAGGCTCGCAAGGAGTCGTACGGCGCGATCGAGGAGATGCTCGACCTGAAACGTCAGGGCCAAACCCGTGGCGTGATTGTCTCTGGCTGTCTGGCCGAGCGCCAAAAAGAATCGCTCCTCGATGAACGTCCGGAGATCGACCATGTGGTCGGCGTGTTTGGCCGCGAGGAGATCACTCGCGTTGCCGACCGGCTCGTTGGCGGGCTGGCCGAACAGCGGGCCGTGTTCCGTCCGGCACCGATCCGGGCACTGCCTGATACGGATCGTCTGCGAATCACGCCGCGACATTATGCATATCTGAAGATCTCCGAAGGCTGTGACCGACTCTGCACGTTTTGTGCGATTCCCAAGATGCGCGGCAAACATGCCAGCAAGCCGATCGAAGAAGTCGTCGCCGAAGCCCGACAGTTGGCAGCCGACGGGGTCCGCGAGTTGATCATCGTCGCTCAGGACACGACCTATTACGGCAAGGACATCTACGGCGAGCCGCGACTGGCTGAGTTGCTGCGCGAATTGGAGCAGGTCGACGGTCTGGATTGGATCCGGCTGATGTACTTCTATCCGATGTACATTTCCGACGCGTTGATCGAGGTGATCGCCGACAGCCAACGGATTGTGCCTTATCTCGACATGCCGCTGCAACACGCCGACGATACGATGTTGCGGCGGATGTCCCGACGAGTGACTCGGAACGAAACCGAGGCGTTGCTGGAGAAGCTTCGCGGCGAGATCAAGAACTTGGTAATGCGAACGACGATGATTGTTGGCTTCCCCGGCGAGACTGACGAGCAGTTCGCTACGCTGGTCGATTTTGTCCGCGAGCAGCGGTTTGAGCGGCTGGGGGTGTTCCCCTATTCGTTCGAGCCCGACACGCCGGCCGCCGGTTTGCCGAACCACCTGCCGGAAGAGATCAAGGACCAACGCCGCGACGAATTAATGGCGGCGCAACAACAGATCGCGTTTGACTGGAACGACTCGCAAATCGGCCAGACGCACAACGTGATTCTCGACTCGCCCGTTCCGCAGCAGCCCGACGCCTGGGTCGGTCGCAGTTGGGCTGACGCCCCTGACGTCGACGGCGTCGTCTACGTGACCGGCGAGAATCTTTCGGCCGGCCAGATCGTCCCTTGCGAGATGGTCGCCAGCCGCGATTACGATCTGATCGGTGCCGCCCTGGAGCCAACCGAAACGATCCGCAAATAGCGCCCGTTATAGAACACCCCGAACCCCAACCCCGAAACTCCGCACATGTCGGCCAGCTCCTCTCAGGCCAAGCCGCCCGCCGCCGACAAAACGGCCGCGACCGATCGGGTTCTGACCGTGCCTAACCAACTCACGTTGGCTCGGGTGCTGCTGACGATCGTGCTGTTCGTGTTGATCGATTACGAGTTGTATTTGGCCGGCTTGATCGTGTTTATCATCGCGGCATCGACCGATTGGATCGATGGATATTGGGCTCGCAAGTATGGTCAGGTGACGGTGCTTGGGCGAATCTTTGACCCGTTTGCCGACAAGCTGATTATTTGCGGCACGTTCATCTATCTGGCGACGATCGACCAGTCGGGAATCACGGCCTGGATGGCGGTGTTGGTCGTCGGTCGAGAATTGCTAGTCACGGCCATGCGGGGACATTTCGAGACCCACGGCATCGATTTTTCGGCCTCTCAGGCTGGCAAGTGGAAGATGCTCTTTCAGTGCATCGCGGCCGGAATGAGTCTGGCGTATCTTGAGTATCATACCGTCATTGCCGAGCACAACGCCCAGTGGGCCGACTGGGCCTCGACTTCGCTAACCGTCGCCGTATGGGTCGCGATCGCGTCGACGATCTATTCCGGCATGGGATATATCGGTGCCGCGATCAAGTTAGTACGTCAGGCGTAGCCGCTATGCCTGAATTCTCAGAGTCTGCCGAGCGGTTGATTGGAGGAATCGTCCCGGTCGCGGTCGTTGGCTGTTTGGTCATTTGGGCCGCGGTGGGCGCGCGGCTGGTTCGCGGTCAACCGGTCGTGGCGTACGAGCCGCGTCGCCAGGTACCTTGGAACTTCTTCCATTTCTTGCTCGTATCACTAGTGCTTTTCGGTCCACTATTGATTCACAACTTCGGTGGCGCGCCGGCGATCAGTCCGGACGAAGCGGAGATTCCTCGATCACCAGACGACGTGCGGTTTTTGATGATCGCTTCGATCGCGACACAGATCGCATCGTTCTTCGTGGTGGTAATGATTCTGCGTTGTCGGACCAAGCCAATCGCGGCGGACTTTGGTTGGGATGTCTCGAAGGCAGCGCGCGATCTGGCGTTGGGGTTGGGGGCGTTTGTTGCGCTGCTCGTCCCGGTCTATGCAATCCAGGCGGCGCTTGTCGAGTGGGTCGAGGTTCCCTACGAGCATGGTCTAATCGATGCGCTGAAAGTGGACAATAGCCTCGTCAATTTCGCGATCTGCACACTGACGGCCGTAATCATCGCGCCGCTGACCGAGGAGTTTCTGTTTCGGCTGGCACTACAAGGATGGTTCGAACGGGCCGAAGCGGTCTTGCTGGGAGATCGTCTGTCCGACAGACAAGAAGAGACCAAGGTTGGGGTCGAGGACGTCAGCGATCAGCAAATTTCCGACTTCGAGACACCGCTCGCGCCGGAGAATCCCTACCTGTCGTCCGATCTAGTGACCTCGCCACCAGAGGCCGAACCATCGCCCCAGCCACGTCGGGCACCGAGATGGCCGCGGGGACTCGTGCCGGTGTTACTCAGTTCCTCGCTCTTCGCGCTGGCACACCTGGGACAGGGTGCGGCACCAATCCCGTTGTTTTTCCTTGGCATTGGTTTGGGCTATCTCTATCGGCGGACTCATCGATTGCTGCCCTGCATTCTGGTTCACATGCTTGTCAACGCAACGAGCATGGCGATGATGGGGTTGGCGTTGTTCGGTTAAGGGTGCGGAATCTCACGGTGTGCAAGCATCGCAAGCGGATCGCCGCGAAGTCCATATCACCCTTTACCCGGAGGGCCGCTTTCGATATAAGTTCTTCGCCTTTCCTCCAGATTTTGCCAGCGAGCTATCCAAATGAATTTCATCGGTATCGACCGCTTTCGCGCGGCATCGTTGGAAACCGAACCGTTCACGCACCTCGTGGCGCCGAACTTTGTTTCCTCGGAATCATTGAGCATCATCTTGGATGATTTTCCCAAGATCGATCGTGGCGGGAGTTTCCCCTTGGCGAGCCTGAACTATGGATCGGTGTTTCAGCAGTTCTGTGAAGAACTTCGGGGACCCGACCTGCGGAACGCCTTTTCCGAGAAACTGCAGCTCGACCTTTCCGAGCGACCGACCACGCTGACCGTACGTGGAACTTGTCGTGAAAAAGACGGAAAAATACATACCGACAGTAAGTCCAAGCTGGTCACCGTGTTGATCTATCTTAGCGGCCCTCAAAACCAGTCGGGTGGCCAATTGCGCCTGCTGCGATCGCCCAACATCGAGGACTATCACGCCGAGGTCGCCCCGGCGCCCGGCACATTGCTGGCCTTTATCAATTCGCCGACCGCATGGCACGGCCACAAACCATTTAGCGGCGAAAGACGTGTCCTCCAGCTTAACTGGGTGACCGACATGGCGGCCGTCCATCGCTCGGAGCGACGGCACGGGGTTTCGGCGATTCTTAAACGACTCAATCCATTCCGACGGGCGGCATAATATTTAGCCTTGACCGCTCAGCGGGGCTTCCCTAGAGTCCGCCAGTCACCAAGTAATCCATTTTGCGGCCTTGCGCAACCGCCTGCATTTGCCCACCGGCGTCGACCATGGTCACTGATTCGACCAGTCAACCTTTGGATAACCCCGCCCCCTGCTGGTGCCTCTCGGCGGGATACGCCGGCATGAAGAGCCAGGTCACCGGTCTGGCCCGCGCTGTTGGCCTTCAGTACACATCAAAAAAGACCCGTCTCGCCTCTCCGTGGAAATGGTTGCCGCTTGAAGCGATCCCTCGCCGACCGTCCGCAATCACCTGCCCAGAGATCATCACTGGCACTCCGCCGCGGCTGGTCATCTCGTGTGGCCGTCACGCGGTCATTCCGGCGCTAACGCTAAAGAGGCAGTACGGTGATCGGGTCTTTGCGGTCCATATCCAGGACCCCGCCACCAATCCGGCCCCGTTCGACATGGTGGTGGTTCCGAAGCACGACTCGACGCGCGGCCCGAATGTCTATCTGTGTGATGGCGCGATCCATTACGTCACCAGAGAGCGACTCGCCCAGGCCAAGACCGACCCGGTCCGCGACGAGCTAACGTCGGGTACCGACTCGGTGGTCACGGTGCTGGTCGGTGGACCGAACAAATATTATCACTTCACGAATCAACATCTTGAGCCGTTTTACGAAAAACTAAAACGCTTGGGCCGCCACCATCGCTTGGCCATTCTCACTTCGAGCCGAACTCCGGACGCTGTCTATGAACATCTGTACCACGAGTTCTCAGACGAACACTACGTCTGGGATCGTACGAGCAGCAATCCTTACTTCACCGCGCTGGCAATCGCATCGCATCTGGTGGTCACGGGCGACTCGGTTTCGATGGTCACCGAGGCGGCTTTCACGGGCCGCCCCGTCTTGGTCGAACATCTGACCGAGAAACGTCGCGCCCGACGCTTTCGCCGTTTTCACACTCAATTCCAAGAGGCCGGCTTCGTACGCCCGTTTGACGGCGTGCTCGAAGACTGGGCCTATGAACCACCCAATCATACCGCGGAAGTCGCCCGCATAATCCAAGAACGGATCGGATGCCATGACACTCCTGCACGCTCTTCGAAACACGACCGAGCAGCATAACGTTCCTTATCGTCACTGGCTTGTCGACGGAGCATTCGACGACGAGACGTTGGCTGAAATGGTCAAGACGCCAATTCCCGACGGGCGTCGTGCGTACGATGGCACACGAGCTGCCGACAATGGCGGTGACGGTGCCGATGGAAAGCTGCGCTGCTATATCGGCAAAGACAATGTCGACGAGTTCCCGGCCATCGGGCGACTGATCGACCAACTGATGGATCCCGTGACGATCCACTGGTTCGAGCAGGCGGTTGATCGCGATCTAAGCGGCGCCTATCTGCGGGTCGAAGTGATCGCCGATCGGCATGGCTTCTGGCTCAAGCCGCACAAGGACATCAAAGAGAAACTGATGACGCTGTTGGTCTATGCCAATCCCTACGGCGAATCGGAATCGATCGGTACCGACATCTATGACGGGCATCTGAACCGTGTGAAGACGATTCCCTATCGACACAACGTGGGCTATCTCTTCGCCCCGGGAAAAAACACCTGGCACGGGCTGGAAAAGAAGGAGATCAAGCGCGAGCGCCGCTCGATGCTGATCAACTACGTCACGTTCGAGACCGACTGGAAGCTGCCCGACTATCGGTACGAGCGACGCGCGGCGTAGCTACCGGGAAAGAGAACCAGTGAGCACAGCAGGCGAAAACAGGCCACTCCATACTGATCGCCTTATCTTGCGTGCCTGGACAGATGGCGACCTGACGGCATTTGCTAGAATGTCCGCCGATTCGCAGGTCATGGAGCATTTTCCGTCGACGCTCAGTCGAGCTGAGAGTGACGACGTGGCGGCGCGAATTCGACGGCACGTTGATGAGCACGGGTTCGGCTTCTGGGCGGTGGAAGTGCCGGGCGTCACTTCGTTTGCCGGCTTCGCTGGTCTGGCCCACTCACGGTTCGATTCGCACTTCACTCCGTGCGTCGAGATCGGTTGGCGGCTAGCCCAGAC
>Ga0114996_10005517_pt1 | contig 14824 bp, 14 predicted proteins | sample ArcticOcean_MG_C_4_FD_87039 | JGI IMG/M metagenome (GOLD analysis project Ga0114996, IMG submission 87039) | Marine microbial communities from western Arctic Ocean - ArcticOcean_MG_CB4_134 | ecosystem: Environmental > Aquatic > Marine > Oceanic | place: Arctic Ocean: Canada Basin | collected...
CGCGCGATATCGTCGGCAAGGCTGATGACGCGGGAGGTCTTGGTCCCGGGGGCGGGTTGAAGCTCGTAGAGTGTCACCACTGGACCGGGGCGGACCTCACTGATTTGCCCTTTGACGCCGAATTCCGCCAGGACAGATTCCAGAAGGCGCGCATTCTGCTCGAGTGCGTCGTCGTTGATTGCCCGGGATGATTTGCTCGCGGGCGGCGTGGAGAGCAGCGAGAGTGAGGGGAGTTGGTACTCATTGGACGGAACCAGATCGAGCGCCGGTTGACGCTCGGCATCGGCGCGTTTGCTTGGTTTGGGCTTAGCCAGACGCTTTTGGACACGGCGTGACGATTTGGCTGACTGCGGAACGGGTTTGGCCTCTTCTGTGAGGTCCTCGTGCGCCAAGGCATCGGCATCATCTTTGGCGGCACGCTTGAACACGGGTTCTTGCCGGTTGAGCGAATCGCCGAGCTTCGTCCGCGACTGCTTCCGGGTGTCCAACCACTCTCCGGCGTGCGCGAGCGTGTTGATCGTCCGGAACATTCGCACGATGAGAACTCCCCCCGACCTTGTCATGGCGTTCCATTCGTCGACAGAAAGAGCCATGCTGATCAGGAAGGCGAGCAGACCGAAGACACCCAGCGCGATCGAGTAGAGGATGGGCGGAACGGCGGGCAGATATGTTTGGCCAATTTCCACCATCTGGTCGCCCAGGATATTCCCGATCAGTCCGCCGAGTCCGACGGTGAGGGGCCATATCTCGGGAGGAAGTACGCTTGCGATGGCGACCGCACCGAGAATCAGGGCGACGGGCAGCAGGGTCAGGCGGAGCCAAAAGCGAGGGATCCGGCGATCGGAAACCAGCCGCCAAGACCAGGACACGAGCACGATGGCGAACAATCCCGCCACGATGCCAAGCGTTTGCAATGAGAATTCGGCGACGTATGCACCGGGTACCCCCAATAGGTTCTCGGGCGCTTTTGCCGTCGCATGGTTGAAGTTGGGGTCGTCAGGCGCGTAAGTGAGTAACGACAGCACGAACGCAATGGCCACGAGCAAGAGTACCAGCCCCGCCGTCTCAACGGTGCGGCGCCTCATGAAATCACTTAGCCCTTCAGGAAGGATCGGTGCTTTGCCGTGGGTGTTCGTGGTTTGAGTCATGGTGGGTTCGCGCTGGTTATAAAGTCTGGACGATGCGTTCAAGTGCCTCAGTTGTGGTTTCAATATCGTGAACGAGCGGAACCCGGATGTAGTCGGCTCCTGGGTTGTCGCCGTTCACATCCCGTGCCAGGAAGGTTCCCGGAAGCAACTTAATGGCGGCGTTGCGCCATAAGGCTTCTGCTGCGGCGACGCTGTCTCCCACTTCGAGCCACAGAAAGAAGCCGCCGGCTGGCCGGTAGAATCCCAGACGGTCGCCAACAATCGATTCTGCAGCATCAAATTGTCTGCGGTAGCCTGTTCGGATCTTTTCCACATGGTCTCATCCCGCCAGAGTGCCGTCGCGGCGGCGTCAATTGGTAAGGGGATGACCGCGGCGCCATAAGTGCGGAGACGCATGTAGCTCTCGACGATATCCGGATCACCGGCCGCGAAGCCGACGCGTAGTCCCGGCGCGCTCGAACGCTTGGAGAGCGAATGGAACACGACAACGTTGTCGAGCACCCCGTCAGCAGCGCACACCTCGAGCGCCCCAGGTGGCGGGGAGTCCGAGTAGATTTCGGCGTAGCACTCATCGGCCAAAAGAACGAAATCGTGCTTTCGCGCCAGAGAGATGAGATTGCGAAGGTAAGCGGTATCCGCGACGGCTCCCTGCGGATTGGCGGGTGAGCAAATGATGCATAGCGCCGTGCGATCCAGAACACCTTGTTCAAGTGCTCCAAAGTCGGGCAGGAAGCCGGTTTCTCGCACCGCCGGCACGAACACGGGTTCGGCACCTGCAGCCACCACGGCGCCAGCGTACGTGTGGTAGTACGGGTTCGGGAGCAACGCGAGTGGCCGTTCGGCTCCTACCCGTTCCGGGATCGCGACCTGCGCCAACATGAACATGCCCTCTTTCGTCCCCGACACGGGAACGACATGGCGATCGGGATCGAGCAGCTCCGTTGGCAGATCGTATCGCCAATTCAACCAGTCTGTGACAGCTTCGCGGTAGGCCGGTGTCCCGCGCGGAGGTGGGTATTTTCCATAAAGATGACGATGGGCCTCGATCACATCACCAACCAAGCCAGGACAACCCACCTGTGGCTCGCCGATGGAGAGGTTGATAGGCGGCAGATTTGCTGCGGGCGTCATCGGTTCGATAAGTAACGCCAGCCGGCGGAAGGGACCATCGCCCAGAATGTCGAGTCTGTTGTTGAGCATATCGCAGGCGTTGTGATCTCTTCAAAATGAGTACAAAACGCAAACAAATCCAGGTGACGCCCGATTGGCGTACAAGCATCCGCGATCATACGCAACGAAGAAATGTGCGGATGTACCACAAGGTTTGGTCACTTTACCCACTGGAACCTACAGGATATTGACATTTGAGGGTAAGGAAAAGGGGTAGAATCTGCTGTTCCGGACCCTGACCTTGATTGCCTGTGCAAAAAATAGAAAGCGCCCGGGCAGCACAAGGCTGCCCCGGGCGCCAGGGCGGGAGGGATGCCGGGAAGCGAAGCTTATGTGACGCTTTCGCCGTGGAGTGCGATGTCCAGGCCTTCGCGTTCTTGCTCTTCGTCGACGCAAAGGCCGACCACGGCATCGATGATTTTGAAAAGAACAAGCGATGCCACGGCGCAATAAACGATTGTGGCAATGATTCTGTAGATCTAAGTGCCGATTTGGCCGACATTTCCTTCGAGGGCGCCTGGCGTACCACCAATTGCTTCGGCGGCGAACACGCCGGTCAAGATCGCGCCGGTAATGCCGCCGAGATCGTGAACTGCGAAGACATCGAGTGAGCCGTCATACCCAACTTTGTGCTTAAACCTCGGCGCGCGCCAAAAACAGACCACACCAGCGATGAGGCCGATGGCAAGGGCGACACTGGGGCCCACATAACCGGAGGCCGGGACGGACCTTATCGGCGTTAACCGCAGTTGATATTTCTAGCTACTAGGCGATCTACTCAATGCACACGAATTTTAGGCAATGCGTTGCGCGTTGCGCATCGCTTGCTCGACACCTTTGGAGACGCGGAGAATGTATCGATCCTGATCGGGTAATCCGTAGACCATCAAGCCAACAGGTAGCCCGCCGGAAAATCCGGCCGGCACTGTTACTCCACACAGCCGCAGCAAATTTCCGGTCCGGGTGTTGACCGGGATACGCCGCTGCGCAGTGGCGTAGGCTTCGGGGTCGGTATCCACGTCTGCGATGGCCGGTGGCGAAATGGTCGTCGTCGGGCATAACACGGCCGTAAAGGGAGCGACCCGGGCATAGTATTGCTGGGCGCAGCGATCGATTTCCATCCAGGCATGAAGTACGTCGACGGCAGATGCGCCGACGGACAATCGAAGACGCCGGAGTATCTGGTCGTATACGAGGTCAGGCTGAGCATCGACCTTCTCGCGGAGTTCTGCGTAGGCGGTCGCACTGAACAGGTCGCCGAACGTGAGAAAAATCTTCGTCACCTCGTCGAGTTCAGCAACCTCTTCACGAATGATCTGGGCACCCGCGGATTCCAATTGCCCGATCGCGGTGTCCATCACGGCGGAGATATCGTCGTCAACGTCACTCCACAGCATTTCCGGGAGGAGGAAGCGGGCGTCTTTAACGGACGCGCCTACCAGATCGACGGGCTCATCAGCCGACAACACGGCGAAGATGGCGGCCGCGTCGGCGACGTCCTTGGTCAAGGGGCCTACGGTATCCAGGTCGCGGACAAGCGGCAGAATGCCAACGTTCGGAAGAACTCCAGCGGTTGTTTTGAGACCGACGAGGTTGTTCCAGGCGGCAGGGACGCGCACCGAGCCGCCGGTGTCAGAGCCAATGCCCGCCGGGGCAAGCCCGCGCGCAACCGAGACGGCGGCACCGGATGACGAGCCGCCGGGGACGCGCGGGGTAACCGGATCGAACGGATTTGCCGGCGTCCCGAAATGCGGATTAATCCCCATGGCCGAGAACGCGAACTCCGGTAAGTTCGTGCGGCCAAGACAAACCATGCCCGCGCGGGTCGCGCGGGAGAGCAGTAGCGCGTCATGGGTCGCCGGGGGTTGTTGCGCAAACAAGGGTGAGCCGGCGGTCGTGGGCTCGCCCGCCATCGCGACCAAATCCTTCCATGACATGGGGACGCCATCGAGCGGACCGCGGCGCAAACCGTTCTGAGCGCGGTCCCGGGCCGCAGTGGCTTCCGCTTTGGCCCGCTCAGGCGTCGCCCGAATATAAATGCTGTGATCCAGATCTTCCTGTTCGATCCGGTCGAGAAAATGTTCGGCGAGATCGACCGCGTCGATGTCGCCGCTCGCGATTCCCGCCCCCAGTTCGAGGGCGGTCATCTCGTGCCATGCATCTGTCATTCCAAAAGAGTACCCGCCCAGACTTTGCCTCACAATGATGGTATCGGGCGTCAATGCCGCGACTGGACACCAGATGCCTGGAGAGCAATGTTAGATTCATGTCTGTGACGACCGGCAAACAACCTGATTTGGACGTCGACGTCATCATCGTGGGCAGTGGCATGATTGGGGCTACGCTCGCCGTGGCGTTGGGGGGAGCTGGATTGCGCGTCGCACTGATTGACCGTGTAAGCCCAGCGACGATGGTCGATGTGCCATTCGACGGGCGGGCTTCGGCCATCGCTTATGCCAGTTACCGCGCCCTGGACGCCATTGGCGTCTGGAAACATTTGGCCACGGAGACGCAACCTATTCTCGACATTCGGGTCAGCGAAGGCGACTCGCTTATGTTCCTGCATTACGACCATCGCGAACTGGGCGACGGTCCGTTGGGATTCATGCTGGAGAACCGGCATCTGAGGCGAGGATTGTTCGCCGCAATCTCAGACATCACCAACATCACGCTTCTTGCACCGGCAGAATTGGATAGGCTCGATCGGACCGAAGGCGGTGTCGTTGTCCATCTGGCCGATGGTCTGAAAATCGGCAGCCATCTTGCGGTAGCCGCCGATGGACGCAATTCTCCGGTACGAGAGGCGGCTGGCATCGGTGTGCAGGGCTGGTCCTACGAACAGTCGGGAATTGTTTGCACGGTGGCACATGACCGTTCCCACGGTGGCGTTGCGCACGAACGTTTTCTCGACGCGGGTCCATTCGCGATTTTGCCGTTGACGGGCAATCGTGCGTCACTCGTCTGGACCGAGCCATCAGCCACCGCCGACAGATTGATCGAATTGGATGAGCCCGCCTTCAACGGGGAGATGCGGGAGCGCTTCGGCGATTTCCTTGGCTATGTCGAGGCGGTCGGACCTCGCTGGTGCTATCCGCTTTCGCTGCACAATGCCGAGTCATACATCGGTCAAAGATTGGTCCTGGTGGGTGACGCGGCTCATGGCATGCACCCCATCGCCGGACAGGGACTCAACCTTGGATTCCGGGACGTGGCGGCCCTCGCGGAGGTCGTGATCGATGCCGCCCGCCTTGGCCTCGATATCGGCGGCGCCAACGTCCTTTCCCGCTACGAGACGTGGCGGCGTTTCGACTCCATGGTGCTTCTCGCCGTTACCGACGGGCTCAACCGTTTGTTCTCTAACGACATCGGTGCCATCCGGGCGGCGCGTGATGTTGGATTGGCCGCCGTCAATCGCGTCCCGCCGTTAAAGCGCTTCTTCATGCGCCACGCGCGGGGAACGGTAGGCAAGTTGCCGCGCCTCCTGAATGGGACTGCGTTGTAGGTCGCATCTCGCGGCAAGAGACAGTTCCGCTGAGTTGAGATCGGCAGCGTTTCCAACTGAACCCGATCTGCTCTACGGATCGCGGCTGAGACCTTTTGTCTCGAGGGCATCGATAAAGCGCTGCCAGATCCCGACCTGGTCGCGCCCCAGTTCATGGAGGTAGCTCCATGAATAAATGCCCGTGTCATGCTGGTCGTCGAACTTGATCCGCAAGGCATAGTGGCCAATCGGTTCGAGGCCGAGGATGCCGACGTGACGTTTTCCTGCGACGGTCACCTTATGATGTGGGTTGTGGCCTTGCACCTCGGCGGATGGGCTCTCGACCCGCAGCAGTTCGGCCGGGTAGCGGAAAATGTTCCCGTCATCAAATTCAATCTCGAGGGTCTTTTCCTCTTTCTTCAGCCGAACTTCTATCGCACGCGGGGCTTTTTCCGTCTGATCACTCATTGTCCACCGGCTGACTTAAGGGGGCGTCATCGCTATCGAGGTGTCGGGCTTCATCGACCAGCATGATGGGAATCCCGTCGCGAATGGGATAAGCAAGATCCGCCTGGTCACTGATCAGTTCCTGAGCCTGGTGATCGTAACGCAACGGACCCTTGGTCAGTGGGCAGACGAGAATTTCGAGTAATTTTGGATCGACCGTACTTTCCTTGTCGCTCATCGATTGCTCCGGTATCTCATCGGATTCGTATAGAGGTTACATTTACGCGAGTCATTGGATCGAACTCGGGGCCTCTCTGCTGGCGGCCAATCCGCTCATCTTCAACAGCGCCATCAATACATCCGCGCGCTCGGCAAGCCCAGGCGCTTCTACGAGCGCTTGCTTCTCCCGAGGATCGAAAGGACACATCATGGCCAAGGCGTTGATGAGGGTCTCGTCCTCGACATCGTTAATCTGTGCCCAGTCCGTATCGAGATCGCGTGCATCCAAATAGTTCTTCAGCGCGGAGAACAGCGCCTCGCGGTCCGTCCCCGACGGCGGCGGTGGATCTAGATCGGGAAGAAATCCATCGTAATCGGCGATTACTTCCCGGTAGTCATTCGCCATCGGAAGCTCCTCGATGATTTTGTATCGGCATAGACCAATCAGCGTTAGGTAATACCGGCCGTCATCTGATTCTCTCAAGCCGGCCATTCGTCCTACACAGCCAATCCCATACAAGTCAGGCCGTTCCACCGTCCACTCCGGGTCAACGGGTTGGATCATGCCGATGAGACCGTGGCTCGATGCTGAGTCACGTACCATGTCCCGATAGCGTTGCTCAAAAATGTGCAGGGGGAGTTCGCCGCGCGGAAGCAACAGTGCGCCCGATAGAGGGAAGACCGGAATGGTCGCAGAAAGCGTATCAACCGCAACGACAGGGGGCGTGATCACGAGAACAGGAGTGATGACATTTGGCGGCGACCGCTAAGCGTCAACTCATCGGTCGGGCCGAACGCCTCAAAAAGTGTAATGAGTTGCTTGCGTGCCGCCTCTTCGTTCCAGTTGCGGTCACGGCGCATGATTTCGAGCAACTCGTTTACGGCTTCTTCCCGCTGTCCCGCGACCAACAACGATTCCGACAACTCAAATCGGGCCTGATGGTCGGTTGGGTCCGCTTCGACTTTGGCGCGGAGCTCCTGGACATCGCCAATGTCTCCGGAATTCTCCGCCAGTGTGAGCGCTGCCTCCAGGCTACGGACTTCGGGGTGGTTCTGATGCTCTGGCGGTACCACCGAAAGGGTTTGCCGCGCCCGCTCCAGATCACCGTTCGCCATGTAGCATTTTGCGAGCCCGGCCGCGGCGTCAGGGTTTCCCGGCTCCGCCTTTAGCGCCTCGCCGAATAATCCCGCCGCACTCGCGAGATCACCCTCCTCAAGAAGCGCCCGCGCCTGGGCCGTCGCTTCTTCGACGGCAGACGGTCCGATTTCGCCGGCTAGCCGCTCGACAAAAGCCTTGATCTGGCTTTCCGGCAGCGCTCCGACAAATCCGTCGACCGGCTGACCGTTTTTGAAGGCGAATACGGCAGGAATGGACTGTACTCGTAGCTGGGCGGCCAGTTGCTGAATCTCATCAACATTTATTTTGACCAATTTTACGGCACCGGCCGCGGCTCCGACCACCTTCTCGATGGCTGGGCCAAGTTGTTTGCAGGGTCCGCACCAGGGTGCCCAGAAGTCGACAATGACGGGCACTTCCATTGAGGCTTGGATAACATCCTCGCCGAACGAAGCCGTATCGCCTTCCTTGACCAGTGTGCCGGTGCCGCCAGGGCCAGCCAGCCCTTCACCCCCGATGATCTCTTCCATGGTGTTTCTTCAGTCCTGTGAGCAAATAAATTCGGTACATAGCCAACTGGCCCTGTGACTCATTAAATGTGATTCATCAAATATGATAGCACGCTCGTCGTACGCCAAGTCCGGAGTTGTCAGACCGGCGTGCCGTCAGAGGCCTCCAGTTCTTTGAAATCGAGGATTTGCGGTTCATGGCCGCAGGCTTGGATGAATGTCACCAGGTCGTCGGGCGCAATTGCCGTCGTGGCCTCATTGGTCAACGGATGATAGTTCAGCGGATCATGTTCCAGCATTCCGTGATCGAGAACGACACGGACCTGAGTTTCCGTATCGTTGATCAAGCCGAACGGCGTGACGGATCCCGGAATCACGCCGAGCAATTCCATCAACAGCTCGGGCCGCCCGAAGGAGAGTTGCGCGGCGCCGATCGGCCGTCGCAACCGCTTCATGTCGATCTCGCGATCTTCCAGGGCGACAACGAGATAGAACACTCCCTTTTTGTCCTTCAGGAAAAGACTTTTGCAATGGCCGCCCGGAAGGTCGCCGCGCAATTGTTTGCTCTCTTCCACGGTCCATAAGGCCGGGTGGCGGTGGGTTGTGCATTCAATGTTGAGTTCCGCGAAGCGGGTCATCAAATCCTGTTCGGTGGCGGGCATGATCGAGCCATTTCGGGTTGACGGGGCGGCCGCGACGATAGCCAACATGAGCCGGGAATCCAAGCAATTGGGATCGCCGATTGGTGATGGGTTGCCGGCCAATGCCGTCTGCTTGGCGCTTGCGTCCCGTCCGGCTATGGTTATGATCACTCGCCGCGATCAGAGCGGTAAGCAATATCCCAGGAATGCGGGCGTAGCTCAGGGGTAGAGCGCGACCTTGCCAAGGTCGAAGTCGTGAGTTCGAATCTCATCGCCCGCTCCATTCTCTCCAGACTTTGAAGACGGCCGAAAGCCGCGGTTTCTGTGGCTTCTAGGTAATGCGTGGGAGCAGAGTTCGTGAAGTCGCAGAATGGCTCCGAAGGCCCGTGGTTACCTCTCGGTTATAAGTCCGATGTGATTTCCGCTTTGTTGCGGGAAGTGGAAGCTCTCAGTTGAACATAGCCTCAGCGGCATCGCGCACTTCGTGGAGATCAGGGTGTGAGGACGCAAGCGCGGATACCAGTGTGGTAACTGCCTCTTCTTCAGAAATTCCAGCCTCACAAGGCTCGACTTATCTTCGTCGCCGAGTCGCCACCGGCGTTAGGCGCTTACTTCTATGATTCCCGCCGGCAAGGTCACGAAGCACCTCTTCTCGGCCATGATGCGAACAATAGACGCTCGATCACGGGCATCGGCACATGGCGAAAGTGAGAAGCTCGATAGTCCGCTTCCCGCGCGAAAGCGGACTAACTTTCGACATGCTCGGTACGTCCGCTAGTAGCCAAGAAGCGACATATCTCCGAAGCGGTAAGCTGGGGGCTTACCTCCAGGGCCTGGGACCGCCATAAGCCAGATCACGGTATTGCCAGCGCCTGTTCGAGCTTTAGCCTTCTCTTTTCAGCGTGTGCGTCGAGGACTGTCCAGGTGCGCTCGCCTTTGTTGCCCACGGTTGCTTACAATAACAATCTTCCGACTCAACTCGACACGGCGGATTAAATAGAATGCTTGTCGCCATATTTCGTGCTCGCGTCCGTCCTGAAGTTGCCAACGAATATCAGGCGGAGCACGAACGCATCTGGAAGATTGCTAAAGAGCAGCCAGGTTTCATTTCGAGCAAGACCTATTACGGTGACGATGGGGATAAGATTTCCATCCAAGAGTGGGAGTCGCCTGAGCATCTTCGGGCGTGGCGTGATCACCCGGACCATTTAGAGGCTCGGCGACGTGGCCGAGAGGAATTTTACCAGGACTACACCATTTACGTTTGCGACGAACCGCGGAAGTACGAGTTCTCCCGATAAGGAAATGCCACAATCGATAGAGTTTGGCGGGTATTCATAGCGTCCGACATGGGTCACAAGCAGACGAACGGGGGCATCGCCCGCGAGGTCCGCACCTGGGGGCCAAGCAGACATTGGCACTGAAGCTGGCTTAAAAAATTGCCGCAATTTGGGTGAGGGCGATCGGATCAGATCGTGGCGAACGCGCGAAGCCGAGGAGCTAATTTGACGAATTGCTTCGTCTACTTACTTGGCACGACCGGACCTGACGGCTTCCGTACGTATGTGGGTTGGACGTCCAATCTCGACCAACGCCTCAGAGCACATAATTCTGGCAAGGGCGCGCGTTCAACTGCTGGCCGGCACTGGGAATTGTTGTATGCCGAACGGTATGAAACTCGAAGTGAAGCGATGAGCCGGGAATGGCATTTGAAGAAGGATCGACGATTTCGAAGGTCCTTCGCGCCGACTTGAGTCTCTCATTATCGCCCTCGGAGCGTCCGTATCGGGTAAAAGCAGACCATATGCGGGTCCCTCCGATACGTCCGGCAAGTGGCCCAAAGCGGAAGTGCCAGATGTGCTCTTGATGCCGCGTGGTTACAGCCTCCTGCCTCCACTGGATTGCGCGACATTTCGCGCTGGTGCGTTGTATTCCAAATTAGGAATTGAATCCGGTAGTCGAAGGCCCGCGCTCTCCGGTGCATTCGAGCGCACAGGAGTGGACTGAGGTGTAATTCTCGGACGCGGCAATTTCTCGATTGCCAAGGTCAAAGTCGTGGGTTCGAATCCCATCGCCCGCTCCATTTTCACACCCTTCAAAACCGCAGTAATCCTGCCAGTTGGAGAAATTTTTGGCGCGCGCGGTCGATGGCGTCGAGTGTGGGAAAATCGCTGGAATTGGCTCTACTACACTCTATTTCTTCGGACAGGAGAACGCCCACGTGCAAACCCATTTGGTGTTGCGGCTATCAATCTGTTACTGCGTCGCTCCGATAGCGGATTCAAAGGAGGTGATCGGCGTGGCGATCAAATTGAGGACAGCCAGGTCCTAAACGAGCCGTGCCTTGTGCGGCTTGTATGTTTTCAAGACGTGCCTTCTGACCATTGACGGACCTCTATGACCGCGACCACCAGTGAAGCCGAGACCCTCCCGCTTTTCCGGCAGGTGATGCTCTTGGTATCGCTGTCACTCGGGACCCTCATCTTCGGGATGGCGATGACGGTGGTTAACGTCATCCTGCCTCAAATCCAAGGTGCGCTCTCAGCCACTCAGGATCAGGTCGCCTGGGTGGTCACCTTCCATATCATTGCGGTTGCAATAGCGACGCCCTTGACTGGCTGGATAGCGGGAAAGATCGGGCGTCGCCGTTTCATGACTTCAAGCATTGTCGGGTTTACCGTCGCCACAGTCTTGTGCGGCGCGTCGGACAGCTTGCCGGAACTCGTGATGTGGCGCATTGCTCAAGGTCTCTTCGGTGCTCCGATGTTCCCGTTGGTTCAGGCCATCCTCTTGGACGTCTTTCCCCGGAGGCAACATGCCTTTGTCGTAACGTCATGGGGTCTCGTTGCCGTGTGGGGGTCAGTCATCGGAGCGGTCTTCGGTGGCTATGTCGGAGAGGCGATCAACTGGCGCTGGGCATTCTACCTGATCGCCCCTATCGGTGTTCTTGCCTGGTTTGGATGCAGCATCTTTTTGACTGAAGCGTGGCGCGGGCGCGCCGAGCGTTTAGACTGGATTGGATTCCTCTCGCTGATCGTCGCTATAGGTTCTTTCCAGCTCATGCTCGACAGGGGTTTGCGCCTGGATTGGTTCGAATCCCCGGAGATCATTATCGAGGCCTGCGTTGCAGGCCTCGCTATCTATATATTCCTCGTCCACAGCCTGACCGCACGGCACCCCTTCCTTAATCTGCGCCTGCTCCGCAACCGCAATTTTGCCCTTGGCCTGCTGTTCGGTTTTCTATTCGGTACCTTGTTCATAACACCGATGGTGCTGTTCCCGCCGTTGCTTCAGGACCTAAGGGATTTTCCCGAATCGACCATTGGCATGCTGCTTTCTGCCCGCGGGCTCGGGAACTGGCTATCATTCGCGTTGGTCATACCACTCACCAAATTTAGTCCACGACTCGCGGTCGGGGTCGGGTTCGCATGCCACGTGATCGCCGGCCTGGGTATGATGCAGCTCGACATGAACCTGACACTCTGGGATGTCTTTTGGACAAATTTCGTTCAGGGGTTCGCTCTCGGAATTATTTATGTTCCTGTGACCGTGATCGCGTTTTCATCACTCTCAAGCCGGGATTTCGCTGAAGGGTCGGCCGTGTTCCACATGTTGCGGAACGTGGGTAGTTCCATCTTTATCTCAATTAGCGTGACTCTGGTGGTCACCTCAACGATCACGAGCTATGCCGGCCTTACTGAATTCGCGACAGTGTTCAACGAACTCTTCCGTTATCCGGGAATCGCCGGGATATGGAATGTTGATGAGCGGGAAGGCCTGATCGGTTTGTCGGGGGAAATGTACCGGCAAGGTTCGATGATCGGTTACATCAATGCTTTCTACCTCTACACGATTACGGCCTGCCTTGCTTTTCCGTTACTGCTGTTTGTCAAAACCGGTAGTGATGCGGGTACGCGGCGTTGAGAAGGAAAACACCTTTGTCGTTATTGAAGATAACGTCTGCCTTCCGCTATCTGTTCCCGGCGCTACTTTTCGTCAAACAAGTTGGTGGCACACCTTGCGCCCGGTTGCTTCGAACCACTCGTCCCGGCCACAAGTTTATGGGCTTCTCCTGATTCGATCTTTCAGGTTCACGGCCTTTTAGACGGTCATCTCCTCTTCGTTCGGCTCCGCGTCAGCGGGCGTGGCCTTGTAGGCCCTGACCTGCGTCCGAGCGATGCGCCGGATCGTCTTGAAAATATCGTTCAGCAATTCGATCAATTCGATCTCGCAGGCATAGGTCACCAGCCGCCGAGGCTCGTCAGCCTGCAGGCGTTCGATCTCGTGAAGCGTAATCTCTTCGATCATCTGGACCAGGCCGCGCTTCATAGCGCGAACGCTTTTTGCGATGTCGCGGTTTTCCTGATCGAGCGCACTTAACGCCTGATTCAGCGCTTCCAAGACCTTGCCGTGCAACTCAGTGATCGCATGCGCCGTCTGTTGGCTGATAATGACATTCTCATCGATACGCTTTAGCGCCGATGCGACGATATCGTTGGAAACCCGATCGCCGATGTACTCGAGATCATTGGCGATTTTGATCAGGGCGATCAGCAGGTCCGACTGGCGCGACGAGAGATTGGTCAGGCTGACCTTACGCAGGTAGCCGACGATCTCACGGTGCAAAATGTTTATAGGTTCATCCATTGCCTGCAACTGATTGAGTTGCAGGCTGGTTCCTGAGATCGCCGCTGGGACCATGGCATCGAGGATTTCGCGGTTGAGGTTCCCAAGCCGCAAAATCTCGCGCCGGGCGACGTCGAGGGCGATCGATGGTGTGTCGAGAAGTTGCTCGTCGAGGTACTTTGGCGCAGAGCTTTCGTCCACTTCAATCGGACGGTCGGGGACGAGCCATTCGACCAGCTGGGTGATCTGCGTTGTAAAACCGATGAAGAGGGCGGCGTTCACGACGTTGAAGAAGGTGTGAATATTAGCGATCTGGCGCGGAGTCTCTGCCGCAGTTCGCGCGAGCCCGCTCAAGTCGTCGTGGGACGGCGATATCATTCGCGCCAACTCGGCCAATTCACCGACAAAACCGATCCAGATCAACACCCCGGCGATATTGAAGAGGGTATGGACGAGCGCCGTGCGGACTGCTTCGCGGGGCTTTCCGAGCGCGGCCAGGATCGCCGTCACGCAGGTGCCGATATTGGCTCCGAGTGCGATGGCGATCGCCGCCTCCAGTCCGAGCAGTCCCTGTCCAGCCATCACGATCAAGGTGCCTGTGGTCGCCGAAGAGGATTGAATGATGGCGGTAAAGGCGCCGCCGATTAAGGCCGCAAGCAGAGGATTCCCGAGTGACACCATGAAATTGAGAAATGGCTCGTAGGTGCGCAAGGGTTTCATCGCATCGCTCATGATGCTCATCCCGAAGAACACGAGCCCCAATCCCAGGATGATGAGGCCGTATTGTCGCCAGTCTTCGCGCTTGGCCAATAAGGAGTCAAAGAAGCCGACAGCCAGAATAGGCAGTGCGATCTTGGTCACCTTGAAGGCCAGGATCTGCGCGGTAATCGTCGTGCCGATATTCGCCCCGAGGATGACCGCGACGCTCTGCGACGTCGACATCAGTCCAGCCGAGATGAAGCCCACGAGCAGCACGGTGGTGATCGAGGAGGATTGAATGATAGCGGTCACCGTGGCGCCGGTGGCGAGGCCGACAAAGCGGTTGCTCGTTATTCGCGCGAGCATGGCCTTGATGTAATCACCCGCGACCTACTTGAGCGCCCGTGTCAGGATGTCGAGGCCGAACAGGAAGAGGGCGAGGCCGCCGACGAGCCCCGCCGAGAGCGCGAACCCGTCCAGTCCCTCGTTCATCTCGCAGCTTCCGACCCTGTCGCCTTCACGATGACGACGGGGGCGCCGCAGAGTTGCGCCACGCGTTCGGCCACCGAGCCGAGCAGGATCGTCTGCAGGCCGGTACGGCCGCGACTGCCGATCACGACGAGGCGGGCGCCCAGTTCCTCCCCGACCTCGACGGTGCGGCCGGCCGGCAGTCCGGAGACGAGCCGGATGGTTGCCGGAGCCAGCGCAGACAGTTCCGGATGGTCGGCAGTGGCCTTGGCATGAAACGCCGCCATCATTTCCTCGGC
>Ga0114996_10005518_pt1 | contig 14823 bp, 9 predicted proteins | sample ArcticOcean_MG_C_4_FD_87039 | JGI IMG/M metagenome (GOLD analysis project Ga0114996, IMG submission 87039) | Marine microbial communities from western Arctic Ocean - ArcticOcean_MG_CB4_134 | ecosystem: Environmental > Aquatic > Marine > Oceanic | place: Arctic Ocean: Canada Basin | collected...
GGTGGGAAGATTCAGGACTTTGACTTCGCCGACGGTTGGTATGATCACACCGACGGCGATGGTTTCTCGCTGACGATTCGTAATCCGAATGGTGAGCTTGACAACTGGGACGAAAAGGACGGCTGGCGCCCAAGCAACACACCTGGCGGTTCACCCGGCTTTGAAGACGCCGTTCCGAATCCAGATCCCGGATCGGTGATCATTACCGAGGTGCTCTCTCACACCGATAGCATCGACGGCGACGTGATCGAACTGCGCAATGTAAGTGGCGTAGCGATTGACGTGGGCGGATGGTGGCTGAGCGACCAGAAGAAGGACGAATTCGGCGTCGAGGTACTCACCAAGTACCAGATCCCGCCCGCCACCGTGATCCAACCCAAGGGATACGTCGTCTTAAACGAGACGGCGCACTTTGGTGGCACCTTCGCGCTGAGCGAACTGGGCGATGATGTCTATCTCTCGTCAGACGCCTCCGGCGCGGCGGGTGGCTATCGCGAACATGTTGACTTCGGCGGCGCGCCCAACGGCATCTCGATCGGCCTGTATACCAAGAGCACCGGTGGCTCGGACATTACGCTGCTGAGAACCCCCTTCCTCGGACAAGGAAACGGTGCACCGTACTTCGAGGATCTGGTGATCAACGAAGTGATGTACCACCCACAGAACGCGACTCCCGATGAGATCGCCGCGGGCTTCATCAACGACGACGACTTCGAGTTCGTCGAGATCTATAACAGGTCGACCACCACGGCGCACACGCTGAGCGACTTTCACATCAGCAGCGGCATCGGCTTCACCTTTGGTTGGTACGACGCGGCCGGCAGCAGCAGCGAGTCGTGGACCCTCGAGCCGGGTGCTACGGCCACCTGGAGTACGAACGGACTTCCTGCGGGGCCGGACACCTACGAAGTCTTTGCCCGCTGGGACGTCGTCGATGGCGTCGGCGCGAAACGTGACCTGGATGGACAGGCCATCTATTCAATCGCCCACGACGGTGGGACCACCGACGTGGTCCGTGACCAGAAGCCGGGTGCTGCGGATCCGCCACATCCACTCGACGGCTGGGTCTCGTTGGGCAGCTATACATTCGACGGCGACGGAGAGGTGGTGCTGACCCGTGGCACCAACAACCCCGGCAACTGGACGATCGCCGATCAGGTCAAGTTTGTTGATTCGTCGCTGGCCGAAACCGTGGTCAACACCCCGACGCTTGGCTCTTGGACCACGACCAACGGCCCGACGACGCTCGGCCCAGGCGAATATGCGGTGATCGTTAGCGACCGCGCAGCCTTCGACTATCGTTACAACTTCCCGCAGGTCGCTGGCCAGAACAACGTAGCGATCGCCGGCCAATACACCGGGACTCTGGCGAATGAAGGTGACGGCGTCAAGCTAATGCGAAGAGGCGCTGACGAAGCGCTCGCTGACACGCCCTACTACCGCATCGACTTCGTCAACTATAACGACAAGGCGCCCTGGCCGACTGAGCCGGACGGCGATGGCCCGAGTCTTAGCCGCAATGATCCGTACGGCCCTTCGATTCCTTTCCCGTATGGAAACGACCCAGCCAGTTGGTTTGCTGGGGGCGTGTTGACTATGGGGACGCCGGGCGAGCGGAATGCTCCGGCGGACCTGACACCGCCGACGGTGCCGCAGAACCTCACGGCGGTGGTCAATCTGCCGTACGCCCAAGTCGCGCTCGATTGGGATGCTGCCACCGACCCCGACAGCTACGTCGACCATTACGCGATCTATCGCGACGGTTCGCGTATCGGTTCGTCCGCGACGACCAGTTACGTCGATACCACGGCTAACCTGACAGTCCCTTATTCGTACAAGGTTGCGGCAGTCAATCGCGATGGAACCAAGAGTGACCGCTCGATTCGTGACGATATTTCCATTCCCGCGCTCATTTCCCACAACGTCCTCGACGACACCCATATTTCGCTGGTCTTCAGCGAGCCGCTCGATCAAACCTCCGCGGAAGACCATGTCGCCAACTACGCCTTCGACGCAGCGCTGATCAGCGCCACGCTTGCGCCCGACACCGTCACGGTCACGCTCGTCACCGCGGCCATGAACGTTAGCCAGGCGTACAACTTGACCATCGACAGCCTGCTGACCGTGGCCGGGGCAAACATGCCGCCCGGCCGACAGGTCTCGTTCGTCTATGGAGCGGCAGTCGGCGCCAACGCCCCGACCGTGGCGGCCGGCATTGCCGATTTTTCAGTGAGCGAAGACGCCGCCAACTCCGAGTTCGTGCTGAGTACCGTTTTTGCCGACGCAGACGCCGGCGACCACCTGACGTTTACGGTTGCGGCCAACACGAATCCCAATCTGGTTCAGGCCAGCATCGGCGCCGGCGAGTTGCATCTGGACTACGCCGACGATCACAACGGCACGGCCGACATCACCGTCCGGGCGACCGATGTGGCGGGGACTTGGGTCGAGGACACTTTCACGGTCACGGTCGATTCGATCGGCGACAATCCGAGCGTCGCCCTGCCGATCAGTGACGTCACTGTGGACGAAGACGCCGCTCTCGCGGTGATCAACCTGACCGGTGCGTTTTACGATCCGGATGTGATTTACTTCGATTCGAACATTGTCGGCGACGACGACCTGCTGACCCTCACGGTCACCGGCAACACAGATTCCGGTCTGGTCACGGCCGCCATCGTCGGCAACGAGTTGACGCTGACCTACGTCGGCGATCAACACGGCAGCGCCGACATCACCGTTCGAGCGACCGACGACTCAGCCGTGAACTTCATCGAAGACACCTTCACCGTGACCGTTAATCCGGTCAACGACCCACCTGTGGTCGTCGCGCCATTGGCCGATGTTTCGGTGGTCGAGAACGCCGCGCCGACCGTGCTGAATCTGGCCGCCGCATTTGGCGACGTCGACATCGCCACGGCGGGCGACAACTTGACCTACTCGATCACCGGCAACACGAACCCCGGCTTGGTCGACACCAGCGTCGTCGGCACGCTCAGCTATACGACCAACACTTATGGCACGGCCCAGATCACGGTCCGCGCCACCGATACCTTGGGTGATTGGGTCGAAGACACCTTCGCCGTCGGCGTCGGCTCGGACGGCACCGCCAAGGTCGAGCACGTGCTGGTTCGAGGTAGCAGTTGGGACACAACCTTCCTGGACCATCTCGACGCACAGTCATTAGGACATCCGACCATCTCCGGCCAGGGATATCACCTGCTGACCGGCGGATCGCAACTGACCACGCTGACGTGGAACAATATCGATCGACTGGTGATCTCCTTCAGCAAGGACGTCAACATCCAGCAGAGCGATCTGTCGCTGGTGGGCGTGGACGTTGCTTCGTATATCTCCAGCGGCTTCAGCTACGACGGGGCGACGTTTACCGCCACTTGGAACCTTTCCAGCCCGATCGCGGCCGACAAACTGTTGATCGATTTGGATGCCAGCAGCATCACCGAAGTGGCGACTGGCAACCCATTGGACGGCGAGTGGACCGACGGAGTCGATACGTTTCCTTCGGGCGACGACACGTTTGGCGGGGATTTTCAGTTCCGCTTCGACGTGCTGCCGGGCAACGCCGACGTGGCCGGCTCGGTGGACGCCGCTGATGTTACCGCGGTCCGCAATCGCATCTTCTCGGCACCGGGCGGTGGAAGTTATTCGGTTGACGCGGACCTCGACGGCAGCGGCCGGATTGACTTCGTCGACTGGATAATCGCTCAGGGCAGCGTCGGCGACACGCTGCCCGGCGGCGATCCGACACCTCCTCCGTCGCCCCCGGCGCCCAGTAGTGGTCCGCCGCTGCAGGTCTTCCTGTCTCAGACCGGCCCGTCGACAGAGGCCCCGGCAGGGGACATCGCGATAGACACCGCAATAGACACCGTAGAGGAAATCGCACCGGTGCCACCGCTGACCGGCCCCCTGCGGTTCGATTCCTCGGCAATCCACGACGACGTTTTCGCAGAGGTTGGCACCGATCAAACATCTCGCCCCGCCGGCAGAAACCAGCGTTATCTTTTCGGCCGCCGCTCGCTGCACGAGTCGACCGAATCGTCACGCGCGCGTCGTCGCCGGCGCGACGCCGTAGACAGCGACACCGTAGACAGCATCACCGCCGACACCGTCTTCGAGATGTTCCACTCGGAGCATCGCCGCCGAGAAACCATACGCCGTGATCGCACCATAGATCAAGACTGGATTAACAAGGCCGAAGAGCAGGGAACCAACGGCCCATGACAAGCGTCCAACCCTCGCTGCAATATCTCAGATCGGTAGACCTCAAAAAAATTAACGAGGGCAACACGATGTTACGTTTATCGAGCATGTCGCTTGGCATAATGTTGGTCTGTATATGCCTCGCTGAGCCAAGTCGTGCGGAAGAAAAAGTGCGGGTGAGATCGCCAGTACTGATCGAGAAGGTGACGAAGGGAGTTCCGTTTGCCATCGCCGCAGACGACGCAGCACCGCCACCACCCAATGCGCTGTACCGTGTGGTGCTGAAGAACGTCCCTCTGAAACAAGCGACCGATGCCCTGGGAAAGGAAATGGATGTCAAGATTCATCTACCTCAGGGCGACATCCGCAAGGTGAAGGTGTCATTGGACGAGAAGCGGATCGGGTTGATGGCGGCGTTGACGAAGATCACCAAGGGAAAGTTCTGGGGTAGCAAGTACGCCTGGGGCAAAACGAAGTACGCCAGCGGAACACTGACAGCCGTCACGTACGTTCTCAAGGATCCCAAAGGCAAGTGATCCGCGACGTTACCACCGCGGCCATTTAGTCTTCTTGCGCCGTTCACGTTCTGTCGTAACGAGCGGTCGATTATCGGCTGCCTGGGTGCCGACTTAGCCCACGAAAGGTCCGCTGTCACGCACGCCGTCGATTACGATGTCGAACAGGCTGGTGCGGGACTTGAACGGCGGACTCGACGGGGTTATTGTCAACATGCGTGTGAAGATCATCCAGGTTGTGCTTGAAAGGGTCTCTCGATGACCAGATTGGTTCGAAGCTGTCTCACGCTACTGGTTGGCCTTTGCATGGTCGACCTGGCAGTAGCACAGAAAACGGTGGCACAGGAATCGGCAAGAAAACCGTTCGCCCAATACTCCGGCGCATCGGCTCGTTACCTAAAACGAATTCATGGCAAGGACGCACCAGATTCGGCCATCGGCGAACTTTCCTTTCGACCGAACTATCCGGGCGGTTTCGCCGCATGGCAGCGAGATGCCCGGAAGAAACTAGTCGACCTACTAGGACTCGATCGTATCAAGCGCGATGCGGGCGGTCACAAACCTGTCGTGCATCTCGGCAAACCGGTCCAAGAAAAAGGATATCATCGTCGACGCGGAGTCATTGAAACAGAGCCTGGCGTGACGATCCCGTTCTGGTTACTGACTCCGGATGACGAAAAGGCAGCGGCTCGACCGCTCGCGATCTGTGCTCATGGTCACTACCGTGACGGCTGGGAGACCTACGCGGGGGTTTATCGCAACGAGAAGCATCGAAAAACGACGCTTGCCAACGATGGCGACCCGGGTGTTCAGGCCGTGAAACGCGGTTTTGTGACCATCGTTCCGGCCACCCGCGGATTGGCGGCGGTGGCGTCGATCCCCGATCTCAAAGGCCGCCACGGCGGGCGCACTTGTCGCGCCCAGTTAATTCACTGTCTGCTCGCAGGCCGGACGGCCGTTGGTGAGCGAGTCTGGGATACACAGCGATTGCTCGACTGGGCGCTGAGGGAACTGCCTGGAATTGATCCGAAGAAGGTCGTTCTGCTGGGGAACTCTGGTGGCGGAGTGCTAACGGTCTACGTCGCGGCGCTGGATCAGCGCGTCGCGGTGGCCGTGCCGAGTTGCTCGTTCACCTCGTACACAAGTGAAAGCGGTTTTTTGTTCCACTGTGACTGCTGCCTCGTACCGCGCGTGCAGGTGGAACTCGGCGACATGGCCGACGTCGGCGCGTTGGCTGCTCCGCGTGCGCTGCTTGCCGTTCATGGCCGAAAAGACAGCTTGCATTCCTTTCGCGATGTAGAAGCCGCAATGGCACGCGTCCAATTGATCTATTTGGCGGCCGGTGCACCCAAGCGATTCGACCACAAGTGGGGAGCGGCAGGACACAAGTTCTATCCCGAGATCATGTGGCCCTTTATTGAATCTGCCTTAGTCAAGTAGATCGACACGGGGGTCGACCTCGTTTGGTCTGGTGCCCTCTTCGGTCATCGAAATAGCAACGCGATGAGAACGCGAAATAAAGTGCTTGAAAGCGCATAAGCGTAGGCGAATCAACCAATAACAGGAGACCACCATGAGTGAAGAGTTACCTCGTACCGTCAGCCGACCGATGGAATTCGAAGGCGGCTCGGCCATCGGTATCAGCAATCGCTGGGAGGGGGGACAGTACTGTTCTATCCTGACCCGCGCGGGAATCGTCGGTTGTGGAATCTACGACGTAAAAACTGCGGCCGAATTTGGTCAAGCGATCGCCATCGCCAAAGGCACACCAGCCAACCCGCTGGTGGAACCTGAAGACCTGTTCGATGCAAAAATTGTCGATGCGACTCAACCGGCCAAGGACCTCGGCATCGAAGTCGGCATGACCGGCCGCCAAGCAGCTGAACTGCTACTTCGGGCATCGAGCGACAGCTCGCCGTCGTGATGCTATTGCTGGTCGCGTTACAGAATGACGACTACGGCACGCGGCAGTTCCTTTATCCACAAATTCCCGAGCCGTCGACGTTGCCTCTCGCCGCCATCGGTCTGCTGGGGCTCGGCGTGGAAGGTCGCCGCCGTCGCAGGTAGTTCAAACAAACACCCGACGTGGCAACTCTGATCTTTCCAGCGATCCGCGCTACTCGTCTGTATAGACCCGGGTGCTTTCTTCCTTGGTGACCGGGGTGCGCATCTCGTCGGACTGGAGTTGGACCCGTATTCTTAGATCACCGACCGCGATTCCTTTTGCGCGAATCCGATAGGTGGTGTCGGCCTTGGGGGCCAGACGGGTCAGTGGCTGAAACACGACACGCTGGTGCGAGACCGAGTTGCGTGTCGGGCCGTCGGCGGCCACCGGTTTCAGTTCCGGAGGAAGTACGGCTGTGACAACGACGTTGGTCGCGGCCTTCGAGCCTTGATTGACGACGCGGATTTCGTAGGTTGTTTCGCCGCCGACCTCGATCGGATCGTTGACGTCGAGCACCTCGAACAGAATCGCGGCCACTCCCTCGACCTTGGTCGTCTGTTGGGTCGCTGTGGTCAGTCCCATCTCGGCTTTGCCCTTGACCTCGATCTTTTGATCGCCCGAGCTAATCGGCAGTGCCGTGACACTCACATCGCCGCGCTCATTCGGTGGCAGTTCCGCCAGACTCCAATGAACGCTGTGAGTTGCTTCATTGTACTCACCCGCGTTGTTCGCCTTGATAAATTTCATGCCCCGCGGCAAGTGCGTGACGAGTTCGATATCTTTGGCCGCCGCGGTGCCCGGGTTGTTGACCGAGACCGTATAAGTCGCCTTGCGATCCAAGTAACGACGATTCGGCCCCTTAATCGCGACCTCGAGTGCCGGGGCGACGATTTCGAATGCGGCCGATTGTTCGGCGGTCGCACTACCTTCGCCACGAGCGATCACACGATTGACCACTTGGCCCGCTTCGGCGGCGGTCATCACCAGTTCCACGTCGCGGCTCTCGCCGGGTGCCAGGTCACCAAGATCGAATTCCAAGTCAGGCCCGGCCGGATGTTTCAATGCCGCCGGAACGGCCTGTTCGAGTACCATGTTTTCGGCCGTGCCGGTGCCGCTGTTGGTGATCTTGATCTTGAGCGTGATATCATCGCCGATCATCACTTTACGCGGCGTCGACACCTGAACCGACACATTCGGTTTGGTTGCAATGGTCCGCACCGAGGCGTCTGTGCGATAGCGCAGCGAAGCGACGCTGCCGATTTCGCCTTCGGTGGTCGGCATCAGTTGGATCTGTAGCTTGAGTTGATCACCCGCACCCAAGCGGCCGATCTTCCAGACCAGTGCGCCGCCGGGGCCGTTCTGTGCACGGGGTGTGGTACTCACTAAACGGGTTCCCTTGGGCACCACGTCATGTATCTCGACGTCCTCGGCCGCCACGGCACCCGTGTTGCGGACCGAAATCTCGAACGTCACTGCTTTGCCCACTTGAATTTCTTCAGGGGCGAATTTGTGCATGGTCAACGTCGCGGTTCGTGTGCCTTCGAGATCTTTGCTGCCTGGGCGACCTTTACCTTCGCTCGCTGGACGGGCACCTGTCACGGCGCGTGCGGCCAACGGTTTAGCCTTAGCAAATTGTCCGCCCTGCGGCGCGGCGATTGGCCGGGCGTCGCGAAAATTAGGGAGCGCTCGTGGTTGGGCGGCCGCCGGTCGATACGACGAATCGTTGGGCAGATTCGCCGGGCCATCTGTCGGTGGCGGAGTGATCGGACTCGCCTGAGCGAGTTGATTGTCGGCCGGCTGTCGGTCGGCCAGACGAGGCGAAAAACCGTCGTCGGGAGCTGCGGCGGGTGGCGGAGTCAACTCACGTCGCGACGAGCCAAATTGATCGGCTGCCGGTGTCGGGCCGTCGTTCCACGACTTAGACGATTCTGTTTCGGGAGTAAATCGTCGATCACTCCGCAGAGAATTTGCCCCGGTTCGATCTGCCAACGATCCTCCGCCAGCAAACGGCTGGGGAATTTCTCGCGGCGCGGCGTCAACGGCGCCGCCAATCGGCGCTGGAGTAAGCTCAGTCGGACGGTTCGATGCGGACTGACTTGTATCGTCCGGCGTCGTAGCGGCCGCGGCGGGCGTGCCATTGTCAAATAGACGTTGGGCCTGGGCAATCGCGATCCATCCCAACACGATGACGCCCGTAAGCGCCGACAAGCGAATAGCAATCCGTTTCATAGTTCATCTCTCCCGCTGGGGATGCTTCCGAGAGGAGGTAATTCGAACCACCAGCGCAGAGGCGCGCCGACGAGCCGAAAGGAATTCGGCGGGGGTAAGTACCAAAACAGCCCCTGTGACAAAAGGGCAATTTTTGCTCGCTAGCAAGGAAGGAGTGCACTAGGCTCATCGCCCTTGACGCGTTCACTTGGCTTCTCTATGGTCCCGCCGCCATGCGCCGTATGCTTCCCCTTAATCCGTTCGCTGGGGCGATATTTTTGTCGCTTGTCGCGGTCGCTGCGCTTGCCGAACCACTGTCGTTCGCGCCGCAGCGGGGACTGTTGGTGCTGCGCAACGGGCGGGTTCTTTACGGCAAGATCACCCGGGCCGGAGATCGGTACTATGTGGTCCGAGACGACGGCGAGTTACGGATCAACACCGATCACGTGCTGCTCACAGCTCGGAGCCTGGACGAAGCATATCGCCTGCAGGGCGCACGTATCACGCCTGGATCTTCAGCCGGACATTTGAAGTTGGCGGCATGGTGTCTGGACCAGCATCTTTCGGGCTACGCCACTCAGCAGCTGCGTGCGGCGCAGTCTAGCGGTGCAACGACCGCGCAGTTGGCGCCGCTTCGCCGGCGATTGGATCTAGCGGTTCGTCCGCAGCAACCGACGCCACTGCCGCCCCGGGTAGCCGCCGACACTCCGAGCCCGCAGCAGCTCTATCAGCTTGCGAAAAAACTGCCGTCGGGAAGCGTCGAGACGTTTACCGTCAAGATCCAACCGATGTTGATCAACTCATGCGCCACGGCTGGCTGCCACAGCAACACTGGCCCGAGTCAGTTCAAGCTCACCCGCGTCGCAACGCGCCAGAGCGGTAGCCAACGGGTTACGCTTCGCAATCTTTACACAGTGCTCAAATGGATCGATGACCGACAACCGGCCAAGAGTCCGCTATTGACCGTTCCGTCGGCCGCACACGGTAACGTGCGAGGCCCGATATTCTCAAAGGGCCAGGAAGGGCGATTTGGTCGGCTCGCATCCTGGGTCCGTCATGTTAGTCGTCACAAGGCAGATCGATCACCATCGACGGTTACGCCTCCTCCGTCTATCGCTGGTCAATCGGGAGACTCGCTTTTACAGGTGGTGCGCCCGGAGGACGCCCGGTCTCTGGGCAATCGCAGTCAGAAGACGACTCGCGCCAGCTCGCAGCACACGACACCGACGACCGCGCCGAAGAAATCTGCCCCATCGGCGTCGACTCCGGGCCGCGATCCGTTCGACGCCGAGATCTTTAATCGGCGATTCCACGCTCCGCCGCCGAAAGATGCGCCGTCAGCGAAAAAGTAAAATCTCTGTTTGTGGCAGCCCGCATGAATTCCCGGTTGCTCTCCAACAGATCCGGCAGGGCGAGCATCTCCTCCGACGTCAGCCAGTGATACGATTCGACCTCGGCCGGCTCCGGTCGAAGAACCGTCTCGTCGGGCAACTCGGCAAGCCACCAGGCAAGCTGTACATTTCTGGTGGTCCGGCTTCTCCAGAGACAACGCACCGGCTGTAGCGCGGTGCCGAGTTCCTCGTCCATCTCGCGGACCAGCGCCTGCTCCTCGGTCTCGCCGGGCTCGATCCCACCGCCAGGAAAACAATAGGCCCGCGGAGCGGTGACTTGGACGGATCGTCGGATCACCAACAGCCGGTTCTCGCGCACAACGACTGCCACCACCCCGTGTCGAACCGGCAAGATCGATGCATCCGTCATGGTCGTTTTGAGCGGCCTGATGGCCGGCGGGGCTGTCAATCTGGGGTAAAAGGCGATGTTCTCCGGGCGGTTTCCCGCCAGCGCCCGGTATTCTACGGTTTGCACTGTGATCCGCCCAGACTTGGCGTCAAGAAGAGGCTCGAATGATGTCGGCGATTGCTGGACGAAATTGATCGCCCATGTCATACTTATACGGAGATCACGGTAGGCGATTCCGACCCGTCGTCGTCTGACTCCTGGCGCTTTTTGTGTGCGGTCGCGAGTAAACTCTTCCTAAAAACCTCTTCTCAATCCATGGTAACCGCGATGCAAATGTTCCGACGGTTTTTTGCGATACTTTCTCTGGCGCTCTTGGTCGGTTGCGGCCAGGAAGAGGTGCCCATCGAGGAATCCAATACTCCCGAAGCCGCCCCGCTCGATCCGATAGCGGCCGTCGCGATTGACCGCGCGAAAGAGCGGAATCTGGTCATGAAGATCACGGCCGACCAGGACTATGCCAATCAACCCGAGAGGCAATTGGTCGCTGGAGGGAAACCGATCAGGATCCCCTATTTCGACCCCGAGACCCGAAAACCGACCAAGAAGAAGAGCGCCGAGATCGGCGCAAGACGCTACTCGGACAATTCGTACGAGGCAGAGGGAAAATACACCGAATGGCGCCCCAATGGAAAAGTCTTCATCGAAGGCGAATACCGTAACGGCAAACGGGAAGGCAAGTGGACGTTCTATCACGCCAACGGCGAAGTGGCAAAGAAGGTGAACTATCAAGATGGACTGACCGACGGCGTGGTCAAACAATCGCGCGATGACGGAACCCAGGAGGCGGTTCGAAGCTACAAGGCCGGAAAGCTGCACGGTGTCTGGAAGGCCCTCGACGAAAAAGAGAACGCCACCATGGTGCAGCACTTCAAAGATGGTAAGCCGCATGGCCTCCGGACGACCTGGTACTCGCCGGGCGAAAAGGAGATCCAACCGAACTTTAAGGCCCAACAGAATTTCAAAGAGGGCAAGTTAGACGGCGAAGCCAAAATCTGGCACGAAAACGGTAAGCTTGCCCAGTTGATTCACTTTGTCGACGGTCGCCGCCACGGACCAACGACTGTCTGGAACGAAGAGGGCAAGGTGCTTCGGGAATTCGAGTACAGCAAAGGCAAGATCGTGCGGGAGTAGCCGTCGCGCCGTCGCACTTTGATACTTTCCTTTGACGTTACTTGCCCTTGACCGCTGCGATCAGAAATGTCGGGTTAAGCGCGTCGAAGCGAATTCGCTCTAACTGGTGCGTTCCTCGGGCTAGGTTAATCAGCCAGACTTGCACCTCGCCACAGGTTTGCTGAAGCAACTGGTTGACTCGGCTCAAGTTCTCGATACTGCCGACGTTGGCTACCAATCGGCCGCCAGTCCGCAATCGACCGACCGCCTGTTCGATCAACTGCGAGATTTCTCGCCCGCTGCCGCCGAGAAATATGGCGTCGGGATCCGGCAGATCGGCCCAAGCATCGGGCGCCCGTCCGTGAATCGCGACGAGATTTGCGACGCCGAACTTCTCCGTATTAGCAAGTATCAGCAAGTGATCCTCGGCGTCCATCTCGACCGCGTAGGTCGTGCCTGCTGTTGCTAACTGGGCCGCTTCGATGGCGACCGCACCACAGCCCGCGCCAATGTCCCAAACGATGCTTCCCGGGCCGAGATCCATTTCGGCCAGCGCCAGCGAACGGACTTCGGCTGGCGTGAGCAAGCCCTGCTTTGGCTTCGCCTGAAGGAATGCGTCGTCGGGATTGCCAAAGACGCGCTGGCCTTGCTTCTCGGCTGGGCGATCTGGCACATCCGGCTTGCGGACCAGGATCATCACGTTGAGCGACGAAAAGTTTTGTCCGGAGATTTCTTCCAACTCGCCTTGCGTAACACGTTCGTCGGGCGAGCCAAGATTCTCACAGACATAGACCGAGAAGTAATCGACTTGGCGCTCAAGCAGAGCGGCGGCAACCTTGCTCGGCGTGCATTCGTTGGTGGTGAACAGCCCGACTTTTTCCGCGGTGCGAATCTTTTCAACGACACCAGCGAGCGGCCGGTTTGCCAGATCGGTGAGATACGCCTCTTCCCAACTCTCCTTTACTCGGGCAAACGCCATCTGCATGCTGCTGACATGCGGAAGGACCTCGAAGCGGTCTTTGCCCAACCGATCACACAGGTACCGAGCGACGCCGTAGAACAGCGGATCGCCAGAGGCCAGCACGACCACCCGACGATCTCCGGCCGCGTCGACCGTGGCAACCGTTTCGTCCAAGTCATCGCCGACCTGATGACGCTCAGCCGGGTGATCGGACACGAGCGCCAACAGCGGTTCGTCGCCGATCAATAATTCGGCCTTTTGAACCAGTTCCAACGCTGCGGCCGTCAGACCAGCCAAACCGCTGTCGCCGATGCCAATAATCGGGATCTTCTGGGTCATCGAATCCGCCACGGTACGGTCCTTGTAGGAGGGCGCATGAAATAAGCACGAAGCCAACGCGAATTCTAATGCGGCCCGGACCACAGGGAAAGTGGTCGCGATGCAAACATTGACAGCCGGTGCGCGCGTTGGTGTAATGAGCGGGACCTGTGGTTTTAGCGTTTCCTGCCCGTCACACGCCTAAGAGATCCCCCTGTTATGCTTAAGTATCTGCTGGCTAGCCTTGTTCTGTTTTTGGGACTCTCCACTTGTCTTTCTGCGGCAGAGCCGATCCGTGTTGTCGTCTGGGACGAGCAGCAGCCGAAACAAAAACGGGCCTATGAGAACTTTCTTGGCAACGCCATTGCCGAGTATCTGGGCAAGCAGGACGGACTGTCGGTTAAGTCGGTCAAGCTAAGGGACCCAAAGCAGGGGCTCTCGAAAGAAACGCTCGACGCATGCGACGTGCTGATCTGGTGGGGACACGCCCGACAACGGGACATCAAGCCCGAGACCGGCAAAGAGATCGTGCGGCGGATCAAGTCCGGCCAGCTTTCGTTGATCGCGCTGCATTCGGCCCATTGGGCGACCCCGTTTGTCGAGGCAATGAACGAGCGGGCAAGGATCGACGCACTGTCGCGTCTAACAGAAAAGGAGCGTGCGACGGCAGTCCTCAAGGAAATCAAACCGACCAATTATCGTGCGCCCAAGCGAGGCGTGCCGCTCACGCCAGCGGCCATCTATCGTCCGACCGAAAAAGGCATTCTCGTAACGCTGGAATTACCCAACTGCTGTTTTCCCGCCTATCGTCCCGACGGCAAGCCGGGCCGCATGACCACCAAAGCAACGAAGCATCCGATCGCTGCCGGTATCCCCGCCACCTTTAATGTGGCAGGGACCGAGATGTACGACGAGCCGTTTCACGTTCCTTCGCCCGACGCCGTGATCTTCGAGGAACGTTGGGACGCTGGCGAGCGTTTTCGCAGCGGCATGTTATGGAAAATTGGCAAGGGGTGGGTGTTTTATTTTCGCCCGGGGCACGAGACCTATCCCGTCTATAAAGAGAAGATCCCGCTCAAGATCATCGAAAACGCCTCGCGATGGTTGGGCAGCAAGCCGGCCAGCGTGAGCGAGAAAAGTAAGGCGCCAAAATAGGGCGGCGTCCCGAACGTTGACACTCACCCCCGCGACTGTTGTAATGGAGCTTGCTCAGCGCAATGCCTCGTGGTAGCGAGGTCCCGCCTTGCCGTTGCCGTGTCCCCCTCACGGAGTTGACCCGATGCGTGGTCCTGTTTCGTTCTCGCTGTTCTCGCTCGTGGTACTATCCACACAGACAGCCGCCATCGCTGCAGAAAAGAAGCTCGACCTGAGCAAGTTGCCGCCCGCCACAACGGCGAAAGTCGACTTCGTCAAACAGGTTCAGCCGCTTCTGGCCAAACGTTGCTATTCGTGCCACGGCCCGGAAGAGCAGGAGTCGGATCTAAGGCTTGATCGCAAAGCCGCCGCGTTGGCCGGTAGCGCCAAGGGGAAGGTCATCATCCCAGGAAAAAGTGCCGAAAGCTCGTTGATTCACGCAGTGGCGGGACTGCTCGAAGAGAAAATGCCGCCCAAGGACGAAGGCTCGCCGCTTACGTCCGAGGAGATCGGTATGCTCAGGGCCTGGATCGATCAGGGCGCCGATTGGCCTGCCAAAGCCGATGCGTTGGCAGCTCGCAAAGGCGCGGACCACTGGTCGTATCAACCGA
>Ga0114996_10005519_pt1 | contig 14820 bp, 14 predicted proteins | sample ArcticOcean_MG_C_4_FD_87039 | JGI IMG/M metagenome (GOLD analysis project Ga0114996, IMG submission 87039) | Marine microbial communities from western Arctic Ocean - ArcticOcean_MG_CB4_134 | ecosystem: Environmental > Aquatic > Marine > Oceanic | place: Arctic Ocean: Canada Basin | collected...
AAAACCTACAAAACCGGGTTTTGATGGTTTTGTAGGTTCGTTCCTGGGCGAAGCCCCTGAGATTTGCCCCTCAGGCGTCCAGTCGAGCCAGTCGGACTTCCGTTGTGTCCCATGCCGAAAGGTCGCGGCCCCATTGAAGCATTCCCGCCCGTTGCACTCCGCCTATTACAACATCATTTCCGCGACCGAAAGGTCGCGTTTTCCCTGTCCCCGCTGACGCCAGCCACCGGTCGATTGACGCTCTCGGCAGAATGTACCTGCTACCTACTTTGAGACACGGTATCTCGCCTCGACGGATGCCAGAATACACGCTGTTCCGCGAGAGCCCCGTAAGTTGACACAGGTCAGGGATCGTGTACCGTTTCGTGTCCGTTACAATTTTTCGTTGCCTATGCGTGTTGGCCATGCCATGATCGTAGCAAGGCGTCCCAGAATAATCAAAAAAAGATATTTATTCAGAGCCGTAACGAAATGCAAGACAACGTTTTCAACGGCAGAAGCTCCAGCCTGCTCACACAACGCGGGACGACCCGCCCAGGAGATGAGTGATGACACCGGATCAAGCAGCAGTTGCCGTCTGGACCCTTTTCGGGATAGGTTTGCTTTGGGGTCGGCATTCTTGATGATCGCTTTTTCGCTTTAAATAGGTTGCGCGGACAAAACAAGGGAAAATGCGGAAATGTAACCGTAGCTGACCGCTTGGTCTACAGATTGGGGAACTGTAGATATAGCAAGTGCCACCCAAGTCGTTTGTTATCAACCATATAGCCTTAATTACACGTGAGTACTACCGCGATTCCGCAGTGAGTTGCACAGATGATGAGCCAGTTGGGTGTTCGCATACGAATGTTCTCCACCTTCCGACAGCGGCACGATGTGGTCGATGGTAGGCCATAGGGGGCCGCAAACAGAGTAGGGGGGGCTTCTTTTCCCCTTTTCACCGCTCACGCGGTTTGTGTTGCCTTCTTGGCAAAAAATGGGCGACGGCGGAAAGGAGTGTGAACCGCCGTCGCCCGAGTCCAAATCAATTGAAGTCGTTAAGCCCTTGTAGCCAATGCCACGAAGGGTGATAAAGTTGGGCCGTTCGTGGGCGTGAGCACCCTGTCCCAGAGCGATTTACCATCGATTCGCATGGTGAGCCGGAACGCCAATTCGTCCGTCGTGAAATAAACGCTCGGCGAGATCATGAGCTTGACGTCGGCCCTCAGGCCGACAGCATATTGACTCAAATCGAGCAGCATAATGTCGCCCTCGGTTCCGAGACTCGGCAATTTTTCGGTGAAGATAATCGGCCTGCCGAACAGGGTCGCGGCGGGCTGAGAGGCCGGCTCGAAAACCGGCACGCCGCCCGTACCGACCGTTTGACTCATCGTAAAAAGCTGAGGAATGACGTCGCTATTCGCTACCCAGATGCTGTTGTTGCGGGAGGGCGGAAACATGCGCGACCACATGTTGACAATGTTTTCGTAAATGACCGAGGCGGCGGCTTGCGCGGTTTCCTTCGGGACCGCGATGAGGCACGGTGCGTTGAGCAGTCCTTCTGGCTCGGAGCCGCCGTTTGAGTTCAACAGCGAGTCGTCGATATGAAACGCGGCGGCTGCGACCAGGGCTTCTTTGAACTGCTGAGCAAAGCTGGGGGAATCGGCGGCAAGCTCACTACTCACCCTCCCCAAAAGCGCAAATTTGCGCGCATGAAGCACTGTCGCCCTGAGCTTAGGCGTTTCTACGGTGAGGCTGGCCTTCAGCGTCTTCCTCTTGGGGTCGGCTCAGAAAACGGGAAAAATCGTACGCTAAGCCACCTGTCCTTCGCCAAAACTCCGTAGCCGCGTAGATTCAGTAGCTTGTGATGACCGGTAAGTTAACGCTCTTGGCTTGCACAAAGGCAGAACTGTTGGCGTGGGTCACTTCTTGAGTGTTGGGTGGCTCAAGAACTGAGTGTTGAAAACAGAGGTGCCAATTCAATGGGCAAGGGAGCTGACGCGATGCTCCCCGATAAGAAACGCCGTGGCGAACGACAGTGCAATAGCGGAGATGACCACGAGAATCGTGAGGAACGCCGGCCATCCCTGGTCCCTGATCACGGTGCCGGCCAGAGGAGCAAAGACCATGGTGGCGCCATAGCCGAACGCATCGATTAGACCGATCAGCACCCCCGATCGGGCGCGCCCAAACTGAATTGAGAACACACTCATGGGAATGTAATATGCAGGCGATACCGCTAGTCCGAAGATAAAGGTCGCACCCACGGAGACACCCAACCCGGCCGACGAGCTCAACCGCAGTTCCGGCATGAAGCGAATCAAGGCAATGGATGCCAGCCCGACCGCCAGCAGGCCACCCAATAGACGTATCCGACCGTCGGTGGTCAGCTTGTCGTAGAGCAGGCCTCCAGCCAGCACCGAGATGAATGATCCGGCCGGAAAGGCCGCGGAAGCCATGCCTGCCGGTCCCGATTCGATGGCGAAGTTCTGCTGAAAATACAGAGGCAGGAAGCTGAGAAACTCCATTTGGATCGTCATCGCCATCATGGCCAAGCAGATCAGCTGGACGCGTCGATTCTTCGCGAAGTGGATCAATGCCGCCCCCAGGGTCTTCTCCCAGGACAGCAGCTCCAAGCACAGCTCCCCGCCTTGCGTGGGTTCTGGATCAGACGGCGCCAAACCGACTTGGGCCGGGCTGTCCTTGAGCAAGATGAAGTTGAGCCCCACGATCAGCGCGGTGACCACCCCGGCCGCGTAGAATAGCCAGCGCCAGGGCAGATACACCAACAGCCCGCCCAGGAAGAAGCTGGAGACCACGCTGCCGGCCCGCGAACTGGTCGAAATGACACCCCATACCCGCCCATGCCTGGCAGCGTCGAACCAGGCGCCGATGATCTTGGCCATTGCAGGCCAACCGGCTGCCTTCGTCAGTTGGGCCAGAAAGTTCATCAGCATGAACAGGACGTGTGCTGAAGACGCGCCTAACATCACGGTTGCCGCGCCCATCAGGGACATCGAGAGCAAAAACAGCCGGCGGCCGCCGAGGACATCCGCCAATGCCCCATTGAGCAACTTTCCAGCAAGGGCGCCCGCAGCTCCCCAGCCCAGCAGGGTGCCAAATCCGCTCTCATCCAAACCGAGAGCAGCGTCGTTGATCATCTCCGGAGATGCGATCGAAACCGTCGTCCGGCAGAGGATCAGTCCCGCGTAGCCCCCGTACATGCATGCGACGGTAGTCAGCTCCCAACGCAGTCGATCCGGGGCAAGGTCAGCCATGCGACCTGCGACCGTAGCTCGCCGATGCTCGCCGTGATTCCGAGCGTCTTGTCATTCCGTCCTACTTATCACCGACGAGGGCGGGCGGAAGAATGGGCTTCGATTGGACGACGATAGGACGAAGTAGGGGTCTGTTGTAGGAGCCGCCCCGCCTCGGACACAAGTCGTTGGGGGTGCCCGCCAGCGCCTCGCGTAGGCTCGCAGCTCGGATACAGTGGATCCTAAAACACACGAAACAATTAAGTGTAGTGGAGACTGTCCCCCTCGCACCGCCGAAATCTCGTTTTGACGAATGAACCCCATGCAAAGTGGGGTAGACCCAACGTTCGTGCTCTGAGCCGCCATTTGGATCATTCGAGCGGCAGCCGGGCAGTTTGAAGAGCTCTGCCCCGTTCGCCCTTATGTTGTATTTCAACACCGATCTGGGCGCTACCCTAGGGATGAGTTGGGTACCGGATTCTCCTGTAAACGACTCAATCCCTTGGACTTTTATCCCCGACCGGTCAATGACCATTGTTTTGATGTCGGAGAGACGCTCCAGAATCTCTGGAACTCGCAGGAACCACTGGGCCTTAAGCAGGCATGGAGGCAAGAGATGTCAGCGACCATCGGTTCTCCATGTCGGTCCGGTCGATGTACGTTTGGTCCATGCTCCCTCCCCAATCGCATCTCATCCTAGCATCGTTGTCCCAGTTAGCGTAAAGTCTGAACGGTACGTAATCCACTCCAGGCAAACCGCGGGGTTTCCAGGGGGCTGATCCGCGAGGGTTCAATTGGGACAGAAAGCGGCAATCTATTGTCGGATCTCGACCAGCGATCAATCATGCGAGCGACAGGAGCGCGGGAAGCGGCTTGGACGACAACTCGGACAACGGCCGAAATCAGATCGGCTTGCACCGCGGGTCCTGGCGATGATCGACGAGGGCTTGTCATATCGGGCGATCGGCAAACAGCTCGATATGAATGCCCGGCTGCCGCTCCTGTGATCCAAATGGCGGCTCAGAGCACGACTGTTGGGTCTACCCCAGGTTGGCCCAATCCCCTATACTGAGCCGCATGGAGCACTTCTTCACCTGCCCTCATTGCTGGGAACAGATCTCCATGGTGCTGGACACGTCGGTGAAAGAGCAGACGTACGTGGAGGATTGCGAGGTCTGCTGCCGCCCCATCCAGGTTCGTTACACGGCGGAAAAGGAGATGGTCGTCAGCTTCGAATCCGGATCGGTTGAGTGAACACGGGTGTTGGGGCTGGAAGGAACAGAAAACCGATGTAAGGGCTGCCGAGGCTCGAATTCTACTCTAACAGTATGATTTCAAGCAGCACGCCGCGGCTAGTCGACCGTCCTGCCGCTGACACGACACGACTGTTCCACTTTTCAAGGATGCCGTAATCGCTTGTCAATCAAGGGCTTACGCTGTTGTGTTTTCCCTATGCCGGTTTTCTGTTCCTTCCAGCCCCAACACCCAACTTCATTCGCGATGAGACCTTGGCCGAAGCCAACGCGTGCCTGGTCGCTGCCCAAAACAGCATTCCGCTCGTGCATGCTTGGGGCGGCGGTGAAGTTGCTTCCGCCGATGGCTTGCGCTTCGTCGTACCTGTTCGGACCATCCACGCTGGTCCCAACCCCAAGTATTTCGGCTATGAGCGCGGCGTCACCTACTACAATCTGATCTCCGATCAGTTCACGGGTTTGAACGCGATCATAATCCCAGGAACGTTACGAGACAGCCTCTTTCTGCTGGCGGTCGTCCTGGAGCAGCAGACAGGGCTAAACCCAACGGAGATCATGACTGACACTGGCGCCTATACGGACGTCGTGTTCGGCCTGTTCTGGCTGCTCGGCTATCGGTTCAGTCCGCGGATCGCGGACATCGGCGGTGCCCGCTATTGGCGGATCGATCCGGCTGCCGACTACGGGCTCCTCAATGGGGTAGCTCGGCACAAGATCAACACCGCCTTGATTACTGAGCACTGGGACGATCTGCTGCGGCTGGCCGGCTCGCTTAAACTGGGGGTAGTTCAGGCGACCTCAATCATGAGAACTTTGCAGGTGGGTGACCGCCCGACAAAGCTTGCGCAAGCTGTTGCCGAACTCGGCCGCATTGACAAGACAATTCACGCCTTGACCACTATTGATGACGAGTCCAAGCGGCGACGGATCCTGAATCAGCTCAACCGGGGAGAAGACCGGCACAAGTTGGCCCGGGCTGTCTTCCATGGCAAACGGGGCGAACTCCGCCAGCGCTACCGAGAAGCCCAAGAGGATCAGCTCGGTGCGCTCGGCCTGGTCGTCAACATCATCGTCTTGTGGAACACCATCTATATGGACGCGGCCCTCGAAAAACTCCAGAAGGAGGGCCACCCGATCCAGCCAGAAGACGTCGCTCGGCTCTCTCCATTGGGTTTCGAGCATGTCAATCTGTTGGGTCGCTATGCCTTTTCTCTGCCGGAGTCGGTGATCCGCGGAGAACTACGCCCGCTGAGAAACCCGGCGGAGGGACTGGAGGAGGTGGCGTGAAACGGCCTTACGCCGGTTTTCTGTTCCTTCCAGCCCCAACACCGGAGCAGGCGCGGAGGTGAATGCGTGAGGCTTGATGAAATCGGTTGGAATACTTACATCGAAGAGCGCTGGCGGATACTTGGCAGTTCTGAGCAGTGGATTCCGGCGCGGGTAAGTCTGAGGGAGAAGGGTTGGTTCGTCGTTTGGAGCGAGCGAGGCGAGATGGAGGTTTCCGCCAGAGGGAAGCTGCTCCGCAGGGCTACGCCCGTGACCGGTGATTGGGTCGCGATTGACCCAGACCGTCGCGTGATCGAGAAGGTGCTGGAGCGTAGCACCCACATCTCCCGTAAACGCCCGGGCAGCGATACTCGGGAACAGGTTTTGTGCGCCAATCTCGATGCCTTATACGTCGTTTGTGGACTCGATTGCAATATCAACGTTCGGCGGCTGGAACGGTATTTGGCGCTTTCTCATTCTGGCGGGGTTGAGCCGATTGTCATTCTGAACAAGGCCGACCTTGTTGAGGATCGATCACAGGTTCTCGCCAGAGTGCAGCCGGTGGCTGCCGGGGCCAAGGTCTTGTTTACGAGCGCTGAAACAGGGGAAGGCGTAGAGCAGTTGCGTGCCTGTTGTGACCGGTTCGCCACCGTTGCTCTCCTGGGCTCCTCGGGCGCTGGCAAGTCTGCGCTAACCAACCGCCTCCTAAAGCAGGACCGTCAGGCGATAGGAGCTGTCCGGGAAAGTGATCATCGTGGACGCCACACGACCACCCGCCGGGAATTGATCCGAATCCCTGGAAGCTGCTTGCTGATGGATCTCCCGGGCATACGCGAACTTGAGCTGTGGGACGGCACGGGCATGGACAGCAGCTTTGCCGATATAGAGAAGCTGGCCGTGCAGTGCCGCTTTCGCGACTGCCGCCATCAAGGCGAGCCTGGCTGCGCTGTGAAGCAAGCCGTGGTCACCGGGGAGCTCGCAGAAACGCGCATGCGGAGCTACGACAAGCTACAGGGCGAGGTGTCCGACCTCGAAAGGCGGCAAAGTGATCGGATGGAAGCTGAGGAGAACAGTCGCTTGAAACAGGTCCACAAAGCTCTGCGCAGGACGCCGAAACGCTAGCGCTCGCTGAGGCTAGGGTGCCAGGCAGATTGCTGTAAAAATATACGCTAAGGGGGGTCGGCTCAGAAAACGGAAAAAATAGTACGCTAACGGAGCTGTGCTCCGGCTGGTGCATCCCGTCGGGACCTCGGCAACCGTTCCAGAAGCACACACCACCGGCGAAGTTGCGCCCAATCGCGGCGTCTATCTGCTCGTCTTGCCAGTCCGGTCGTGCCGTGAATTGAGGATTGCCGGATAGGAGCCTGATCGTACTCGCGGCGATCCAGACGGCAATACCTCGCTGAACCATGCGGCTGGCGTTGTTCGCGGAGGTGTATTGCTTGCCTTCGTAGGCAGGATTGAGGATGGCTACCGGCCGTCGCCGGGCTGGTTTCCCCAGTGGGGTCATGGCCAGCGAGATAGCTCAACGCCCCCGGACTTGTTTGGCTGCTCTTTGAAGTGGCTGCCGGCACTCGACTAGACTAAACGGGCGTGAGCACAACAAGCTTTGAGACGTTCTTCGGCTCGTTCGACCCTGATCCAAGAATCCGAGGCAAACAATGGGAACACGCCTGCAAATGGTTGCTCCAGAATGATCCTGTCTACCGTTCAACCATCAAGACGGTATGGCTCTGGGATGAGTGGCCCGACAAGGACGGGCCCGATGCTGGGATCGACCTAGTCGCCAAAACGAAAAAGGACGAGTTATGGGCGATTCAAGCGAAAGCTTGGGACAAAGAGACGAACGTTACGAAACATGACATGGACAGCTTTATTGCCGAGTCGGAGGGGAGTCGGTTTGCTCTACGACTGCTCATCACGACGTCAAAGGGCGTCGCTCGTGCTGTCCAGACTCTCGAGAACCGTGGCGAGCTGCATCCACCGCTCCACAGGATGTGCCGACATGATCTGGAGGACCGAGAATGGCCCGCTTCCTTCAGCGACCTGGAGCAAGGTGGGAAGGTTCCACGCCCCCCGGCAACGCCCGAACCACATCAGCAAGAGGCATTGAACGCAGCCTTAGGTGGACTTAGAGGCACAAACCGCGGACAGCTCATCATGGCCTGTGGCACGGGGAAGACGCTCACAGCGTTGTGGCTTCACGAGCGCCTGCAGTCCACGCGCACACTTGTCGTTGTCCCGTCACTTTCGTTGTTAAACCAGACACTTCTGGAATGGACGAAGCACGCCACTTCATCGTTCGAGATCCTGCCGGTCTGCTCAGACGAGACAGTCGGACGGGGCCCAGATGACGACATCGCGCTCGCCACTACCAGTGAGTTGCCGTATCCGGTGACGACCGACCCGCAGGATGTGCGGAACTTTCTTAATCAGGCCGGCCCACGGGTCGTGTTTTCGACCTATCATTCCTCGCCGGCCGTAGCTGATGCACTGGTCGGCACGAGGGACCCTCTCGATCTCGTCATCGCGGATGAAGCGCACCGCTGTGCAGGACCGGTATCCAGCGACTTTGCCACCGTACTGAACCAGGACAGGCTTCCAGCGAAGAAGAGAGTATTCATGACTGCCACGCCTCGTATCTTTACGAGCAGGGTCAAGAATGCCGCAAAGGACCAAGACTGGGATGTGGCCTCGATGGACGACGAGGCGATATTCGGCCCTGTTCTCTTCAAGCTGTCGTTCGCGGAAGCCATCGAGCGAAATCTGTTGTCTGACTATCGCGTGCTAATCGTTGGCATCGACAATGAACAGTATCGCCGCTACGCCGAACACGGTCAGATTGTCGCACTCGAGGGTGATGAGAAGACGGATGCTCGGTCATTGGCTTCGCAGATTGGATTAGCCAAAGCTATGCGCCGCTACGATCTGCAGCGCGTGATCACTTTCCATGGACGAGTCAAAGGCGCGAGAGACTTCTCCTCCATGTTGCCGCGCGTAATCGAGTGGATGCCGCAGGATGAGAGACCGGACGGACGGGTGTGGCCACAGGCCGTATCGGGGAAGATGTCCACCGGCGACCGCAGGGGGTACATAAACCGGCTCAAAGCGCTTGAGGACGGCGAGCGCGGCGTACTAAGCAATGCTCGATGTTTGGGTGAGGGTATTGACGTTCCGACCCTGGACGGCATAGCGTTCGTCGATCCAAAGCACTCCGAGGTAGACATCGTACAGGCAGTAGGGAGGGCAATCCGCAAGCCCAAGGGCGAAGAGGCGAAGACGGCCACGATTGTGATTCCTGTGTTCGTTGAGCCGGCAGCGGATGGGGAACAGGAACTGGATGCTTCGGCTTATAGATCGATCGCGGCAGTCTTACGCGCACTACGTTCTCACGATGAAAAACTTGCTGAGGAACTTGACGGTTTACGTCGGCAACTTGGGCGTCTGACACGAACTTCCACCATCTTGCCGGAGAAGATCGTACTCGACCTCCCTGTGTCAATCGACAAAACGTTTAGCAGCAAGCTCCAAACTGAACTGGTTCGACTAACGACAGATAGCTGGGAAGAGCACTTTTCACGACTCCTCAAATACGTTGACGAGAAAGGCAACGGCCTTGTCCCGGCGAACTACAAAGATCCGGCCGATGACTTCAAGTTGGGGAAGTGGGTGTCTCACCAACGCACATGCCAAACGACGATGTCGGCCGAGCGGAAACAACGCCTGGACAGCGTTGAGGGCTGGGTGTGGGATCCCTTTGAGTCTGCCTGGGAAGAAGGCTTTTCGCGATTCCTGAAATACGTCGAAGACAAGGGTGATGGCCTCGTCCCGACGAGATACGAAGATCCGGTCGATGGCTTCAGGTTGGGGCAGTGGGTAGGTGTCCAACGAGCTACTAAAACGACGATGTCACCCGAGCGAAAACAACGCTTGGACAACCGTAAAGAATGGGTGTGGAAGTTCCGATAAGGCGTGGGTGGGTGTGCGCCCTAAACCTCTTCGCCTGAGCTAAGCGCCGAGCCGGAGCCGGAGCTGGTTGCGGCGGTCTCGATAGTTCGCCCTGCGATGAAGGCGTTGCCAGCGTCCAGGTTTGCCGCCGACAGGTCGCCGATGTGGCTTTCGTCAGTCATTGAAATTCCAACTCCCGTTGTTGTTTAGCTGGTGGACATTCCGCCGCTTGGCGCTCCACTAATCGCCGCGCCCCGGGTGCACTGGTAGCCGCTGGCTTCCAATACAGCCATTGAGCGGTGCTCGTTTCGGGTGCCCTTTGCTTTTCGGTTCATAAAGGTATCCGGGCTTACGCTATTTCCGTCTCTGTCACGCATAGTCACGCATAGGTTCTTATTTGCACGTGTAGAAGAAACAAGAGAAAGTAAAAAGAAAAATAAAGAACTATGCGTGACTATGCGTGACACCGCTACAAGTCAGAAGGGTGTATCCAACCCGTTGTGAGGAACTCCCATTAGTTCGGGCTGCTTCTTGATGGCGTCAGCAATACGGCTTAGACACTCATTCACGAGCGGCTGCTGTTTCGGGCGGACACGTGGGTCGAGCGAAAGTTGTCCTTGCTTGTAGAGTGTGAGGTCACAAGTAAGGTTGAATTCGGCGAGTGGGCGCAGGTTATCGCTCCCATCGTCAACCGGTTCAAGAACGGTGCACGTCCAGCACCCTCCAGCAGGGCCAGCACCCTTGAAAGCGGTTTGGTAGTAGATTTTTTGTTCTGCCATTTTGGTCTCCTTTTCAAACGGTTGAGATTCCTTCATAAAACCGAACGACCTGCAGCGCTTCGCGGCGTTGTTTAACGGTGAGCCCCGGCAGGACTGCGCGAAGGTCACGCCCGAACCGTTGCTTAGTGCCGGCGTGGTCGCGTCCCTGCTCGGTGCACCACGAGCACCACGCCTTGTAGAGGTTGTCGCAAGCGATTTCCAAACCGGGTTCTACCTCGCAGTGGTCGCGAAGGAAAGCACCGACGGGTGATCCAAGGTCCTCAAGTTCCCGGATAGCTTCCGCTGACGAAGCTGGTTGGATGAACCGTCCACGCTCCTGTAGCCGTCGCAAACCTTCTAGGCACCAACGCAAAATGCCGGGTAGGTCCGCACGCAATTTCTCGGTCAAGCGCGGGTCTTCGCGTCCGTAAAAGGACATCTTGAGTGTGAGCATCACGAACCGGCTCGCCATTGCGCCACTGGCGTCCGCCAGTCTCGGGAGTTCATTACTTAACAGCAGAAAGCGGGTTGGCAGTGTGCCGGTCCACGGCTCGCGGTGCTTGCGGTCAACCGTGAGAACGTCTTCGCCTGAGATGGAAAGCAGCCGCTCAACAATGACCGCCTGGTCGGTACGACCCGACAGCCGTGCGTCCGAGATGATGGCAAGCGGCTTGGTAATAAGCGGCGCGAGTCCGAAGTTGGTTGCCAGTGAACCGAGTGTTGGACCGCCAACGTTGGAGCGCCCAAGCAGGGCGACCAAGACGCGCGCGATAGTGCCTTTTCCGGAGCGTTTCGGCCCCACGAGCATGAAGATTTTCTGCTGGCGGGTGTCAGTGGTCAGGAAGTACCCGCAGGCTTCTTGTAGCGTCTCTACCGCCTCCGCGTCACTGCCCCACAATGAGCGCAAGAACGCCAGCCACGCCGCCGGCTCGTCCGCGTGCTTGTTGTAGGCGACGTTCAGCGCCGAAAGGTTGAAGAATTCTGGGTCGTGTCCGAGTAGCTCCATTTCGGGCAAGTGGATCAACCCGTTGCAACAGGGAACCAGCTCGTCGGGCGGCAGGTCCGGCACTGGCTCCAGCCACGCCGGTGGGTCGATTTCGGTAGATAGAAAAGCAGCGCTCTTCAGAGCGTCGAGAACATCGGCAACCCGGCGGGTGCTGGGCTTGAACTTGGCATTCTCGAATTTCCCATTCCCGGCTCTTACCCGGACAAAAGAAGCCTCGAGATATTCGTAAAGCCGCGCTCTCAACTCCGCATCATTGACGAGACGCCAGCGGGAGCGAATCCAGGTAAAGAACTGGTCCCTGTGGTGATATAGAATTTGATGGTTGTCCCGGTTGAACTCGCCGGCAAGAAACCGCCGGGCGCATGCGAGCGGGTCGCCGCGGTCCAGGATGCGGGGCAGCTCGGTTGTGGTCTTGCCGTCCGCTGCTTCATTCGGCGTAAGAGTCTCGGCGTCGGACATCAAATGCCGGGTCGCCGCCGACTCGAACTCGGCGTCCGTGTAGGTGCGCCCCGTCACGCTGCCCCCTGCAACTCCAAAAACTCGCCGGGCGAGGCGCTTTCGAGCCGCCGGATCTGGCGGTCGATGGCGTCCGCTCGTAGGTCGTCATGAGCGTGCTGCCAGATGTCGCGCCAAGCGTCCTCATCGCCGCTGCCGTCGCCCGTCGCCAGTAGGGCGCGCGCCACGGCGGAAGCCGAATTTTCGGACTCGTAAAGCCGGTTCCGGTCGCCCCTGAGACGCCGCAGGATGTCCCGCCGCCACTTGGTCAGGTTGCGGGCTTTGGACTCGACATGACTGCGCCGCTGGACGTATCGGCGCTTTTCTTCGCGGGTTAGCGGGCGGTCATTGTCAAGACTCACGCCCCGGTCGTCGGCGAGCCAGCGCAGAGCGTCTCGGCGGTCACAACCATTCACGGTTCGCACCAGGTCAAGAATGCCGCCACCCTCACCGGCGACGAAGTCAAAAAAGACATTCTTGTCTTGATTCAACGAGATGCTGTAGCCGTCGCCGTCGCGCCACCAGGCAGCACCGCGACCGTGACGCAAGGGTCCGCCCCCCAGAGCGTTCCAGACGCTTAGAATTGATGCGCCGTCGATGAGGTCGCGGGCAGTCACGCCGCCGACTCCTCTTGCGCCTTGAGCCAATCCTGGATTGATTTTCGAGAAAAATAGACGGACCGTCCGATTTTTGTTCTCTTCGGAGCGCGTCTTTGAATTTCCCAGCGGATAACCGTCCGCTCGTCCTTACCTAGCTGCTCGGCGAACTCGCGTCGGCTAACGTAGTTCTCAAGGATCGTAAGTGACATCAAAACCTCCCTAGTTGGGTTTGGATGTCAGTAGTATGCCCTGAAAGGTGGGAAGATAACCGGAAGAAAAAAGGGAGAATTTCGGTAGAAAGGGAACAACTTGCTACTAGTCACCTTGCTCGGGGTTTAGAAGTTTCTCTTTGCTGGTAGCCATCGCTACTGCTATCCCGCCGAATACACTTGTTCGAACCTTGCCGGTCCTCAGAAACTTACGAAGGGTCTTCGCTGTCGTCCCGGCGCGCTTGGCCATGACTGTCTGTGTCATGCCGTGGGACTTCATATAAGCATCGACCTGACCAGCGGCTTCCCTGTTTTGAACAGAGCCACTCTGGCGGACGGGCTTCAGTTCGTCTACCTTAACCCTGTCTGGTTTGGGTTGGGCATTCAGCGCTTCTGCGGCTAGTTGCAAACATAGTACGGCTGAGGCTTCACAAACCCTGTCGATGCCTCCCAATAGTACGGTGTGGGTCTCGTCACCATCGCGCACTGTAATGTAAGGGCTCACCATGGGCGCGCCGCTACCGATTGTGAAGTAGTGGGTTTTGTGCCGAACCGCATTGAGCCAACGATGGACCGGATCGGTGTTTTGTAGTAAATCGTCGGAGAAATTCGGGCACCCTGACAGGGCATTTCCGGCGAGAGATGCCAGCGCTTCAAAGCGCCCCCGTGAAAACCTGTCCGTAGAGCCAGTAACTCTCCAGTGCTCGGGTCCATCACTGTCCTGGCAGGACCAGTCGGCGCGGAGTTGGCTATATGGGTCGTCAACAGCGCGAAACTTGGATTCCAGATCTAGCCAGTCAGTCATGCCGCCCCCTACGCGGTTCCCTTGCAAGGAGCAGCCGCCAGGGGACCAGGGTTCGTCCCTTTTCGCCCGGCCTAGGCTAGGCGGCTGAAAACAGTCTAACTGATGGAAACCACTTTCGTTGCCGCTGGCTCACTGATGATGCGGCGGAGCTTGCGTTCCCACTTTTCGAGTGCGCGGCGCTTTTCTTTGTCGTACGAGTAGCGGTCGTAAACACCCGTGATTTCACGCTCCGCATGGTTCAGAACCTTGCTGATGTGAAGACGGTTCACGCCCACGGATGCTAGGTGAGACGCTGCCGTACGTCTCAAGTCATGGGGCGTGAAGCGGTCTAACCCGAAGTGCTGCTGATTGTGGCGGAGGGCAGCAGACAGGGCCAGCACCCTTAACGATTTCCCCTTAACTGACGGAAATACCCAGCGGTCCCCTCGGGGTTGTTTCTCAAGCTGTTCGACTGCTAGCGCAGTTAAGGGCGCACGATGGACACGGTCGCTTTTTGTTTTCTCTCTCGGGATTTCCCACCATCCGCGCTGCAAGTCCACTTCGCTCCACTCCATGGCGCAGATTTCACCGGGTCTTTGCGCCGTGATTAGCAAGAGCCGCAAGGCAACCCGTACACGCTGACTCATGCTGTGTGTTGTGGCCAAGCGTTCCCAGAAGGTGTAAATCTCGTCCTCTGAGAGCACCCGGTCACGTGATTTCTCCGCACCTGGACGCTTCACCAGCGCAGTCGGATTTGCTTCCAGCAAGTCCTGCTCGATTGCCCAGTTGTACGCGCGGCGTATCGAACTGAGTAGTCTGTTCGCGGCTATCGGGGAACTGGTCGCCTTTTCTTCTACCAGTCGGATGACATCACGGCGCTTGACACCTAGCGCTTTGGTGTTGGCTCCAAACCAGGGAATTGCATCCTGGCGAAGATAACGCTCTCGCTCATATCCGCGTTTCTGTGTCGCCAACGACCGGCGAGCAAACAGGTCCACCAACTCACCGAACGACATTTCGCCACGCCGCGTCCGCTTTGCTTCCAGCGGGTCGCTGCCAAGCTCTACCTTGGCTTTTAGTTCCCGGGCTCGCAGTCTTGCTGCCGTGGGGCTCAGTGTCGGGAAGCGTCCGATGGTCAATCGCCTTTGAACGCCGTCTTGATTCCGGTAGTTCAGGATGAAACTCTTGACACCGTTCGCGGTGGTTCGCAGACCGAATCCCGAGAGTTCGGAGTCCCAAGCGATGACGTGTCCTGCAGAGGGCTTC
>Ga0114996_10005520_pt1 | contig 14819 bp, 14 predicted proteins | sample ArcticOcean_MG_C_4_FD_87039 | JGI IMG/M metagenome (GOLD analysis project Ga0114996, IMG submission 87039) | Marine microbial communities from western Arctic Ocean - ArcticOcean_MG_CB4_134 | ecosystem: Environmental > Aquatic > Marine > Oceanic | place: Arctic Ocean: Canada Basin | collected...
CGGCGCAGGCAATACTCAGGTGATTGGAACCGGATTTGGCGGCGGATTGCCGTTTCTCGCTTTTCACAGTGGTGACTTATTCGTATCGGAGTTTCTGACAGACCGAGTTCTTCGGATCAGTCCCTCTGGCGTGTCGCCAATCCCCGAACCCTCCACCTTCATCCTCGCCGTCCTCGGCCTGATGGGCCTGTTCGGTTTCCGTCGACGCCAAAGGTAACGTGCATAGTCGCAGAAGACCCCCACACTCAAAGGAGAACGACTATTGTTGACGATAGATTGCAATCAGGTGAATGACACCGAGAGTTTGCGCGAAACGCTACAGGGTCTCAACGCCTTTTTTGTTGCCTAGACAGAAGACAGAACGACCACGGGTCATTAACTGAGAGAGATCCATCCATGCCACCGAAGACTTGATGTAAGGATAAAAGCCAATGTGCCACGACCTATGCCATCGCTCCCTTGTGCGTGTCACCGTGTTAACCCTGGCCTTCATCGGTATGGGCCAGGCAAACACGAGCGTTCACGCTGCCCTGTTTGGTGTCACAAATTCTGATCTTGTCATCATCGAGCCAACGAACCCTAGCGCAACCCCAACGATCGTGGGACCACACGGGCTCGACAGCCTGCCCGGATTTGTTCGTGTCAACGACCTTGCGTTTAACCCGGTCAGCGACCGGATATTTGGGATAGTGTACGTCGGGCTTTCGCCGTTTGATACGCGGCTCGTTGAGTACGATCGGGGTACAGGAACGGGGACTGTCCTCGCATCGGTGAACCAGATCACGAGCCTGCAGTATCACAATGGACTTGGCACACTCATTGCGTCGCGTCAAGTATCATCCGGCAATTCTGAGCAGATTGTCGAGTTGTCGCTCGACGGTACGCACAGTGTGATCCTCGATAACAATAATGACAACGACACAATTGTCTACGATTCGGTTCAAGACATCCTATACGCAATCAATGGCGAAAACGGGGCGCTGAACAAGCCGGACAATCTATACGCAATCGACCTAGACACAAGTTCAACACAAGAAATTGCGCTTGTGCAGCTTGGAAGTAGCACTGCTGCTTTCGATGAAAATGATAACGCATTTCTCGGTGTCGAGCCGGGCAATAATGCCGAAGCGCCCAATCGGAATAATGTTTATCGTGCGACGACGACAGCGGGTGGCGCGCCCGTGAATGTCGATCTGCTCGGAACAATTCCAGGGGATACTGTTTATGGTATCGGTTTTGCGCCGGTTCCCGAGCCTTCCACTCTCATCCTCGCCGTCCTCGGCCTGATGTCGCTCGGTATGACGCGACGCCGAAGGCAACGGGCATAGTCGCGGGTCGCCCCCGCAATGAAAGGAGCAGGCACTGATGTTGACCTCAATCGCAACCACGAAAACGGCGATCTTGCATCACGGAGAAATTGCCATGTGTCGAATTATCGTTTTTGTTGCCGTCGCTTGCTTCTGCTCGTTCACAATCACCCCCGCACTCTGTTCGGTGTATGCGATTCATGAAGGAGCAACTGATCCTGAGACCGAGGGCTGGAGTCGAGTTCGTCCGTTCACATCCGTTGCAACGTTTCCTGTTACCAACGATCTCGGCTCCGGCATTGATGCGTGGGCCGTGGACGACAACGGCACCGCCTCATTTACGGAAGGCTTCTACGAACATGGCATTTTGACATCAGAGGCGAGCTTGGCAGAGAGTCTCGGTTGGGTTCTCAGTGCGAGAATCAGGATGCTTGATGCCACAAACTCACTTGCTACCGGGTCAGTAATGTTCGGATACTCCGATGGTGATTCATCGTTTGGATTGGGTATGGGCACGGAGGCAGACGGCAGCCCGGTCATCCGTTATTCCGGACAGACCGCAATCAGTTTCGACCTCGACCACCTCGACAGCGGTTATCACCTTTATCAGTTCTTCTATGACCCCATTTCAGGTACGGCTGACCTTGTTGTTGATGGTATCACCATCGACAGCGGTTACGCTGGCCGCTCGGTCACGACCGCTCCCCGTGTAATTTTCGGGAGTGCTGGCGCTGATGGTACGGGCCAGGGCAATTACAACCTCGTACGGTTTGAAAATGTCCCCGAACCGGCGTCATTGGCGCTGATGGCCTTTGGCCTGTTGTCGCTAGGCATCCGGCGACAGAGACGACGACGCACGAAGTCTGTTCGAGCCGAACCCGTTGTTTCGTTTTGAACGAGTTCACATAGCAAAAAGTAGGAGTTTATTGCAGATTTATTTCGATATCGAGTAACTATTTTTTTCACCCGAAGAATCTGTCACTTAATCGATGGCAGAAAGTTAGAAGTAGGCCGGACCAAGCGCAGCGCTATTCCGGCACGGTCAGTTCCCTTGCCGGAGCTGCGTCGCTACGCTCCTTGGTCCGGCCTACTTGACTGCACATTCGCCGACCAACCAAACCCTTCCCACAGCGTCCCAAATCGATGCTCCAAGAAACCAAACATCCCGTTAGAAGTAGCCTTCGGCTCCAATTACAATGGAGACTAGGGAACTCGCTTCGGCCCTACTGCCAACGCCGTTTCCGATACGTTCACTGCCATCCCTGAACCCTTCGCATTTCACCCTGGCGACCCTTGGTCTGTTCGGGCTAACCCATTTGTTTCGTTATGAACAAGTTCACATAGCAACCACAGGAGTTTATGCAGGTTTATTTCGATCTCGACTAACTATTTTTTTCACCCGAAGAATCTGTCACATAATTGATGGCAGAAAGGAGCGATCCAATGAAGATTCAACTAGCTGCGCAACTGATCGCGATGATCATGGTCTCTCTATGTCTTACCACGACAGCCAGGGCCACAACGATTCTGAATTTCGACAACATCACGCCGGTGATTCCGACCGGGTATGGATCCTATGTCAACGTCCCCGATGGCTACGGGGGACTCAATTGGAGTGTCGGAGGAGAATCCTCCTTGACCGCGACCGCTGGCCACTCAGCTTTTGACGACGGGGATATTTCTACGCCCTACGGCGCGGTTTTTGGGACATCGACGCACACGGTTTGGAATCCCTCCGGTACCTTTGATTTTATTAGTGCGTATTTCACCGGTGGTTGGTTTGACAAAACTGCCCCAGTGAAAGGGTATCTGGACAATGTCGAAATCTATTCGGCCTCTGTGTCTGCTACGGATGAATCGCCGGTCGAGCACACGTTCAATTGGACGGGAGTCGACAAGCTCGTATTTCCAATCATCGACGACGGCGGAACGCCAGGCAACAACGACGACTATGTCGTGGACAACTTCACGATCAATAACGTCGTTCCCGAACCCTCTACGTTCATTCTGGCGACCCTTGGCATGTTGTCGCTAGGCATGCGGCGACGGAGACGACGTCGCAGGTAGTCTGTTCGGGCTGACCGTATTATCTCCCCTTTTGATCTTCACCGGGTGAACAATTTACCCAGGAGAATACTCGTGTTGAACCTGAGCAATCGAATAACACAACGAGCCGTGATCTGCTTCGCCGTTCTCGCTATTGCGACCGGCGCACAGGCCACGCCGTTTGACGTGGAACAGAAAGTCACCGCCAGCGATGCGGCAAGCGACGATCGTTTCGGCTGGTCCGTAGGGGTCAGTGGCAACGTGGCGATTGTCGGGGCACGTCTCGATGACGATGCGGGTAGCGCCTCTGGTTCGGCCTATTTGTATAACGCGACGACCGGCAGCGAGCTCTTCAAGCTCACGGCTGATGACGCGGGATTCCAGGACACTTTCGGCCATTCCGTCGCAATCAGTGGCAACAGGGCGATCATCGGGGCACGCTATGACAGCGATGCGGGCAGCAATTCTGGTTCGGCCTATCTGTTTGACGTGACGAACGGTAACCAACTCCTCAAACTGACCGCCGATGACGCGGCGTCGGGTGACAATTTCGGTGGAGCCGTGGCCATCAGCGGCAACACAGCGATCGTCGGGGCGCGCAATGATAACGACGGGGGCGTCCTTTCTGGATCGGCCTATCTATTTAACGTGACGACCGGCGACGAACTCTTCAAGCTTACCGCCGATGACGCGGTAGCGAGCGACATTTTCGGCCATACCGTAGGAATCAGTGGCAACGTGGCGATTGTCGGAGCACATGAAAATGACGATGCGGGCAATGCCTCTGGTTCGGCCTATCTGTTTAACGTGACGAACGGTGACCAACTCTACAAGCTTACTGCCGATGACGCAGCGGCCTTTGACCATTTTGGCGTGTCCGTGGCCGTCAGTGGCGACGTGGCGATTGTCGGGGCACATTTTGAAGACGATGAGGGCCTTCAGTCTGGTTCGGCCTATTTGTTTGACGTGACGACCGGCGACCAACTCCTCAAGCTCAATGCCGATGATGCGATGGCCGGTGACCAATTCGGCTGGTCTGTAGGGATCAGTGGCAACATCGCGATTGTCGGGGCGTATCAAGATGACCACGGTGGCGGTGACTCCGGCTCGGCCTATCTGTTCGATGTAACGACCGGTGACCAACTCCTAAAGCTCACCGCCAGCGATGCGGCAAACCTTGACTATTTTGGCGCGGCCGTAGCCGTCAGTGGCGACAAGGCGATCATCGGAGCGTATCAAGATGACGACGGCGGCGGTGACTCCGGTTCGGCGTATCTTTATTCCAGCGTGCCCGAGCCCTCTACGTTCGTTCTGGCGACCCTTGGCCTGTTGTCGCTAGGCATGCGGCGACGGAGACGACGACGCAGGTAGTCTGTTCGGGCTGACCGTATTATCTCCCCTTTTGATCTTCACCTGGTGAACAATTTACCCAGGAGAACATTAACGAAGAACAAAAAATGATCGGGTAGCACCGTTGATTTTGCGGTGAGGACTTGACTACCTGAGCGAGTAAGAACGCAAAATCGTCGGTGTGGCGCAGCCACTCGTGGAGCCCAAACCACGAAGCTCCTCCCGTGATTGTGTTACCCACCCGCGAAGAACATGAAATTGGGTGCTGACGGCCAGCGTTGTCGGCAAACGTAATTGGTTTTTTTGGAAAGTTTGTACTTTCCGTAATGTTTTTTTCCTTTCAATACAGGAGACGCGCTCATGTCATGCAACAACGATCAACGACTACATTCCCCCCCTTTCGGCGCAAAGATGTTTCTGTTTGTACTGGCAGTTGGAATCACTGCGGTGCCTTCCGATGCCCGAGCACTCGTGGTAATTGACTTCGGAACGACTGCTCTAGGGTCGATCCAGCAGTACGACGAAGACGGTTTTCGGTTCGACGCGATCGACAACAGCACGCCGGCGACGACCAATCACTTCGATATCCACGATGTTGGCGACTCGAATCTGGGCCTTCATGGCGGAGACGTCACGAGCTTCAATGCGGAAGAGGTCCGGCTCACAGCAATCAGTGGTTCCCCATTCAACCTGCTGGGGTTAGGAACATTCACGGAAGACGCCGGGCTGTGGGAGATGGTTTCGTCCAGCGGCGGGCAATATACGTTTGGGGCCAGTGGCAGTCCTATCATTCACACGCCGGCAAACTACGGTTCGCAGTTCTCCAACGTGACTTCCGTCACTTTCCGATCCAACACGATCCCCCTGACGCCTGTGACCAAACAGTTCGCGATGGATCAACTCAGCCTTCAGGAGGTACCTGAGCCGGCCAGCGCGTTGCTGTTCGGGTTAGGAGGAACGATATTGATCGGCCGGCGAAAACGGAATCGCGGCGAGAGGCGACGCAACTAATTCGCCGGTGTGGCGCAGCCACTCGAGGAACCCAAACCGGGTAGCCCCTCCTGTGACTGCGTCACCCAGACGTTTTTCCGGGATCGTTGGTTGGAGTGGTGCAGCCTCAGCGGAAAAACATCTGGGCCACCCGGCGCATCGGGTAGCACCGTTGATTTTGCGGTGAGGACTCGGTTATCCGAGTGAGTAAGAATGCAAAATCGTCGGTGTGGCGCAGCCACTCGATGAGCCCGAGCCACGAAGCCCCTCCGGTGACTACGTCAACCAGACGTTTTTTCGGAATCGTTGGCCGGAGTAGTGCAGCCTCGATGGAGAACATTTGGGTAACCCGCGATAAAAGAAGTTGCCATGGCATATCCTCGAATACGTTTGCCGCGATTTACACTACGTACACTTATGCTCGCACTCGTGCCGGCATCAGGGATCTGCGCGTACATCGGATATCATGTTAGACAGAACCAAGAAGAGAAATCAGCCATTGAGCAACTGCGCTCGCGGGGTTCAGGCGTGGTGTATTCGCCCTCAGAGAACGGAGGAGATTCAGAACTTGCGGAATTTTTTTCCGGACGTAGGACTCGCATTCAGGTACGACGATCCACAAGCGATCCGACTCAGCTTGCTCTGCTCGCCGATTTCCGTCGGCTGGAAGAGTTGATCGTGATTGGGGGTGACGTACGCGGAAAGAAGTTGACACCGATTTGCGGAATGACGTCCCTTACAATCGTAAATATGCAATGGTGCAAAGTCTCAAGCGACACTTTAGAGTGCTTGAGTCTTTTGCCAAACTTGGACTATCGTGACTTAGGTTTCTCGACGCTAGACGACGACTGCATGGTTCATATTGGGCGGATGGAGAAGTTGACAATTCTATTGCTTACCGGTACTCAAATCTCTGACGAGGGAGCGAAACATCTATTTGCATTGACAAATCTTGAGGGCCTGGATCTGAGGGACACCAATGTCTCAGATGAAATGGCAAGGAAATTGGCAGAAAAGCTCTCCGGCACTGTGGTTTGCGACGCTACCGGTGTCGCTATCAAAAACCCCAGCCGTGTGGAGTGACGGCAACATTTTGTGTTGCCGATGACGAGCAGAAATTCAAGTTGACGTACGCCCAAGCCGAATTCGCTCGTAAAATCGTGCGAGTACGCCGAACTCTCGCCATCAGCGCAGACAGCCAGCGCAGAACAATGAATGACGCTCACTTGCAACTCGCTAAGGCGCACGACGTGTGTAGCGATGATGCAACCCGCCGAGTAACGCCCCAGAACTTTTTTCATTTGCAAAAGAACCACCTCGCTGCTAGGTTGGAATAAGACACGTAGATTCGCCCGTTGCACGCCATAAACACGGTTCGCGGCACCGGGGAGAATCTACACCTTCGCCGCCCAACCAAACCCTTCCCACCGCGCCCCAAATCGATGCTTCAAGAAATCCAACACACGGTGAGAAACCATTTGAAACTAGTGCTTTTACCCCATGCTTTTTCAAACAGAGATTTCGAGAAGAAGACCCCTTTCCGAACACAATTGGGGGTCCATCTAGGGGCGTTTGATATGCACCCGACTTCTCGAACAGGGGGGTCCTCACAGCAGCTTGGCATGGTGATTGCCGTGGTGGAGCCGGGCGGGGAATTCACGCCGTGGGCTGATGGGGATCGGGGGAGAATGCAGCGCCGGCGGCCACTGCTGAGCGAGAATCCGTGACTCTTGTCGACCGCCTCGCCGGCCCTGACCTAGCAGGAATCAGCGCGATCAAATCTCGCCTGACCGAACTGGAGCGCCAGCAATAAGTCCTCAAGTCGCAGATCTGGCACTCCAGATCCGCGAACGTCGGGACCAGAAACTCTCACTGGACGAGATTCGAGAGGCGTTCAAGCACTTCGACGAAATTTGGGAGGAATTGGATTTTGAGGAACGGCAGTACGCCGTTCGGTTACTTGTGAAGGAAATCCAGCTCAACTTTAGGAAGGGTCAGAAACAAAGTGAAATGAAGATTCAGGCGTGGGGCCGGCGCCCCACGCCCTTATCCGTCGAGTTACGCGACTATCGCTCTGCAAAGTCGCGTAACCAGTAGGGCAAGTACGCCCGAGAGGATTCGAACCTCTAACCCTCGGTTCCGAAGACCGATGCGCTATCCAGTTGCGCCACGGGCGCTTCTCGCCACGAGATCGAGTCGGCGTTCACAACAACGCTAACTTCCGAAAACGCAGCCAAGCAAAGGCCGTAGTCTACCGCCACGACAGAAAAACCGCCAGACCCCGAAAATTTCCGAAGACGTTCATTCGGGCGGCATTTCGAGGTCTGCCGTGGCCCGAGATGATCGTGACCGTTGCTATGACTATCTTGGGCCGGTTGCCTTGACATGGGCATCGGAATCTGCCCATAACTGCCAGCGGGTGGGCCGATTCGGGCCCTTGGTGCAAAACCGGATATCTCTTTAAAATTTGCCTGGAGGATTAAGTTATGTCACAGCGTGCCATCATCTGTTTCGGACTGATTGCGGCAACGTTTCTCACTTTGTCGTTTGCCGTCGCCAAGGAGAAAGAGATTCGACCCGAAAGTCTCTATGGTACGTGGCACCGCGAGTTCCAGACCAAAAGCGGGTCAACCGTACGAATCATGAAGATCATTACTCCGACTCACTATGCCGTTTTTCAGCAGGCCAAGTTGGAAAAAAGCCACGCGCTAATCCAGGCTCACGGAGGGCCGTACGACCTCAAGGGCAACACTTTTACCGAAATTTACGAATACAGTTCGCGATCAAGACTCTTCGGACGGTCCATCCCGTCCGAGGTGCGGTTGGTCGACGACAAGCTTCATCAGAGTTGGCGCCGAAGTGGCGGCGTGCTGGCGACCGAAGTCTGGACTCGTTCGACCGGCAAGGAAAAGCGAGTCGAGAAGACCAAGACAAAGGCCCGCAAGAAGGGGAAGACCAAACAAAGCGATAAGGAAAAGACTGGAGCGGCCGACCGTCGCAAGCGGTCCAAAGAATGACTTGATCATCGTCAGTCATAGCTTTCCGTGTCAATTTCCACCAACGCCGTCGGGACGCACTGCGGCGTAGTGCCGCCTGTTTCGCACCCCTGATCGACTCTTGACCGGGGTTTCGTCCGCATGTTACAAACGCGGGTAGAAAAACCGGCTGTTATCGCGATGTCGCTGGCACACAAGGCCGGCGAAACCTCCTCTGTGACCTTCTTCTTGCGACGCGTACTATGGCGGAAATCACGTTGCGAGTTCTGGACGGCGCCGATCGCGGTCGGTGTTACGACGCACTGCAAACCCCCATCACGATCGGTCGTGAAGAGGGCAACGCGATCCAGCTCAACGACGAACGGATCAGCCGCTATCACACCAAGATCCAGGAAGATCAAGACAAATTGATCCTGACCGATCTGGAGAGCACCAACGGCACCAAGGTCAACGGCGAAGAGGTGCAGGTCCGCATTCTTCGATACGGCGATATGATCTCACTGGGGCGGTCGGTGCTGGTGTTCGGTTCTCGCGAGCAGATTGCCCGCCGACTGTCGACGCTTCGCGATGCAGAGTTCGTGACCCACGGCGGCGACGATGACTCGGAGAAGCTCTCTGGCGACGCGGCGCTCGATTTCGAGTTGAAATGGCGGGACGATCCCGATGTTCAGGCAACGCTTCATGCCCTGCTGCCGCCCGACTTGCCAGAAGGTCTGGGACCCGGTCAAACGGCCCAGTTGGCCGAACTGCTGGAGTTTCTGCACGTCCGGCTCCGCGAACTGCTGAGCACCGTGTCGGCCGATGAAGCGGCGGAGGCGATCGCGCTGGACGCTCGGCAATGGCAGAATCTGGTCGATCTGCAAGCCCGAGTGGCCGAATATCTGCGGTCGATCGGCGATCCTAGTGATCCGGCATAACGAAGTCTTTCGTGCAAGTGCCGCAACAACCCGGTAGAATGACCGGCGCTTCATTGTTTCGATATTCAATTCTGTAGGAGCCGACTGCCATGCAATCCAACGCCAATCGCCAAGTTTCACGTCGAAGGTTTCTTAAGACTTCTACCGCCATCGCTGTGCCGACGATCGTGCCGGCTCGTGTGTTCGGAGCCGACGCCCCTAGCAACTTGATCACGATGGGTTTCATCGGCACGGGTATTCACGGCGGCGGTTGGAACATGAACGGTTTTTTTCGCTGCAAAGACTCGCGCATCCTGGCGGTTTGCGACGTGATGGAGTCGCGCCGAGATGCGGCCCGCAAGAGGGTCAACAAGAAATATGGCAACTCCGACTGCAAGAGCTACGCTGACTGGCGAGACGTTCTGGCGCGCAAGGACATCGACGCGGTGATGATCTCGACGCCCGACCACTGGCACGTGCCGATGGCAGCCGCGGCGTCGAAGGCCGGCAAGGATGTCTGTTGCGAGAAACCGACGCTCACGATCGCCGAAGGCCGCGCGCTGATCAAAATCATTCGCGACAACAAGACTGTTTTTCAAACCTCGACCGAAGATCGCTCGATTCCCGTCTATCATCGCATGGCAGAGCTTGTGCGAAACGGTCGGATCGGCACGCTAAAAAAGATCCGTGTTACCTTGCCGAGCGGCGGCGTCCCGCCAGATCCGCCGAAGGTGGCACCGGTGCCCAAGGGATTCGACTATGACATGTGGCTGGGTCCCGCACCGAAAGCGCCCTACTGCACAAATCGTTGCGGGGCGCAGCAGTGGCGAAATATCTTTGACTACTCGGGCGGCAAGTTCACCGACTGGGGTGCTCACATGCTCGACACGGCCCAGTGGGCCAACAACACCGAGAGGACCGGGCCGGTCGAGGTTGACGGCAAAGGGGTGTTTCTCGACAAATCGAGCATCTATACCGCGGCCGACAAATATGACGTGCGTTACAAATACGCCAACGGTGTCGAGCTGCAAGTCTTGTCCGGCGGTACCGGGATCCGCATGGAAGGGACCGATGGCTGGATCGAAGTTCCCGCTTGGCGGCGCCCGCTGAAAGCCAGCTCGAAGAAGATCCTTGCGTCGAAAATCGGCCCCGATGAAACGCATCTGTTTACCTGTCCCCAAGGCGAGCATCGGAATTTTCTTGATTGCGTTCGCTCGCGCAAGGATCCGTACTTCCCGGTCGAAGTCGGTCACGCGATGGCGACGCTCATGCACATCGGCAATATCTCGATGCGACTCGGCCGCAAGCTGCGGTGGAATCCCGAGAAAGAGGCGTTCGTGGGCGACGCGAAAGCCGATTCGATGCGCTCGCGCGAGATGCGCAAACCGTGGACGTTGGGCTAGTAGGTATGAATGAGCATAGCGAACGTAACAACAACGTTGACCCGTATAGGATATGCTCTTTGCTTATGCTAACGGTCGCTCTGCTTCTCTCCGTCTTCGTAGCGTATCGTATTCTCCAATCACGTGAGAGTTTCTACGAATTGCTCGCCGGTTTTGATGCACTGCCACCGCTGTCTCGGATTGTGCTGTCTCCTTGGTATGCTTGGATCGTTCCGACGCTGGCTGTGCTCAGCATCATCAAAGAGGCACTGATCAAGAACCGTCGCACCACTTTGATCTGTAATGGTGTCCAACTGGTACTTGTGATTGTTGTCTGGCAATTGTATGTGGATGGTGTGTTTGTGCCCTTTCTACAGCTAATACAAGGCCTTCCGTAGCCTGTCAACACGGTTCGGTCACGGTGCGAGTTGCCTTCCTTTTTGCGCAAACCGTGGACGTTGTAAGCGTCGACGGTCGCGCCACGCAGTGACGCGCGGTGAGCGGCACCGCACAGAGCCGTTTCAGGCAGTGGTTGGACCGGTCGGGTCGTAACTTGCGTGTGGCGCGGAACTTAGTTGCGATCAGGGAAAAAATTCGTTGCTTGGCGCGGCAACTGCACTATCACCGGATAGACAGGTGGAGGTTGCCTGTCGGGACCACTGCGATTGTGATGCGTAGCGGGGTCCACCGAGTGTGCGTGTGATGCGCTGGCGTGCACTATCGGGTGGCCCCGCTGCCTTTTTGCGCGGTCACCTTTTGCTTAAGAGGCTGACATCTCTGCCGCCCACGCTTCGAGCATGGCAAACTGCGCGGCAAAGCGGTTTTCTTCGACGCCCATCGGGCTTTTGAAGAAGCTGGATAGAAAGCACAGAATACCGGTCTGGCCGGCGCGTTGGGCTCGTTCGGTCAAGCGGACCAGATCCAACACAAGCGGAGCGGCCAGCAGCGAGTCGCAGCCTTGCCAGGTGAACTGCAAGGTCATCGGCGTGCCGAGGAACCCCTGGAAGTGGATATGATCCCAGGCAGTTTTCCAATCGCCGAGGCTCTTGATGTATTCGATGCTCACGAGGGTTTGCGGCTGATAGCCGAAGATTTGCCCCAGCAGTTGATCCTTGCTGTCGACCTTGGTCGCTTTGTTGGCCGGATCGTTGAGCACGACGCCGTCCATGTTGCCGAAGATATTGTGGCCGACCCAACTCATCACCTGCAGATTCCTCGCGGCGAACATCGGTGCCAGCGTGCTCTTGAGCAACGTTTCGCCCGTCTTACCGTCACGACCAACGTGACACGCACCGCGCAGATCAGCCAACTCACAGATCGCGGCGGGCAGAGAGCCGAGTGACGGCGTGAAGTTGACGTAGGCGTGGCCTAGATCGAGCGTCGCGATCGCATAGATCGAACTCGCCGCCAGCGGACAATCGTCCGCCGAATCAAGTGTCCCTGAGAGTTCGTCCCAGGTTTGAGGTAGGCTCTCCAGATCGACGGGCGGTTCGGTCGAAGCGACGTTCACCACGATCAGCCGGTCGAGATTTTTGCTGGCGACAAATGCCTTGAGATCGCCTTGAATTCGCTCGACCGCTGCGCGGGGCGTTTCGCTGGTCTGTGCCTTTGGATTGTCGGCGATATTTTCGATCGTCTCGCCGACGTTGACCAACGTGCCGGGCCGGATCTCGGCGTCGATCGCGCTGAGATCGTCGCGACAGGCCTCGACCAGCGAACCATCGAGCGCTCGTTCGCCGGCTAGCCGCATCGCTTCGTCTACGAGCGAGATATCGCGGATATCGTGTCCGCCGACCTCGAAATCATCCCAGCCAGCCAGCCCTAGACCGGCCAATTGCGGCAATTCTGTAACCAGACCGGTATTGCCGACCAAGCCGCGACGCATCGCACAGAGGCCCAGAATCGTGGTCGCAGCGACCCCTCCACGGGCACCCAACAGCCAAATTCCAATACGGGGAGCGGACATTCGAAACGATTCTCGTGGGCGGGAGTGGCAAAGCAACACGTGGCCAAGAAACGTTTTGGCGTCGCGCAGGGCGGGTAAAGTTCTGTTCAGGCGGGACCGGCCCCGGACGAGGAGCGTGAAGGACCACGCGATCCACCAACTCGTGGTCCTTGCCGGGGTTACTTGGAGGCGAACCTCCGAGAAACTACCATTGTCGCACGTGAAGGTTGACGTCGTCAAGCAGCGGCGGATATCTTCCAGTCGTGAATCAGGATCTCTGCCGTTTTACTCCCATTGGTATACAGACGTGTTTGAAACTGTTGAAAATGCCCCGCCTGATGCAATCCTCGGCCTTAGCGAAGCCTTTGGCAGTGACCCCAATCCCGAGAAGATCAATCTCGCTGTGGGGGTCTATAAGGACGAAAATGGTCAGACGCCGATATTGCCGTCGGTTCTTGCCGCTCGAGATAAACTGGTCGCCGCCGACGCCAGCGCCGGCTATTTGCCAATTCCCGGGGCCCCGCAATATGCGGCAGCTGTGCAGGAACTCTTATGGGGCACCGATCACGCTGCGGTCACGGCCAGGCGTGTTGTCACGGCCCACACGCCCGGCGGCACCGGGGCCCTGCGCGTGGCGGGTGATTTTATCCATAAGATCTTTCCCGACGCGACGCTCTGGCTGAGCGAGCCGACTTGGCCCAATCATCCGCCGATTTTCAAAGCGGCCGGCGTGCCGACGAAGACCTATTCGTATCTCGACGCCTCGGCCACGGGGCTCGACTTCGAGGCGATGCTTGCGGCACTCAAACAGATGCCCGCCGGCGACGTCGTGCTGCTGCACGGATGTTGCCACAATCCGACCGGGGTCGATCCGACCGCCGAACAATGGACCCAGATCGCCAGCGTCGTTCGAGAGCGAAAGCTGCTACCGCTGCTGGACTTCGCCTATCAAGGATTCGCCGAGGGGATCACGGAGGATGCCGTTGGGCTCAACGCATTGAGTGACGGTGGCGAGTTGATCGTTTGCAACTCGTTCTCAAAAAACTTCGGGCTCTACCGCGAACGTGTTGGTGCGATCAGTCTGCTGGCCGATTCGCCGGAAGCGGCTGGTGCGGTGATGAGCCAGGTCAAAGGCTGCATCCGCACCAACTATTCCAACCCGCCTGCACACGGTGGTGGGCTCGTGACGACCGTGCTGGGCGATGCGGCGCTGCGCAGCCAGTGGGAGAATGAGGTCCGTCAGATGCGCGATCGGATCAACGGCATGCGAACTGAGTTCGTCGCAGGGCTTGCCGCTCAAGGTGTCGACCGCGATTTTTCGTTCATCCAGCGACAGCGCGGGATGTTCTCGTTCTCGGGTTTGACCCGCGAACAAGTCGATGTGCTTCGCGAGAAACACTCGATCTACATCGTCGGGTCGGGGCGAATCAATGTGGCGGGGATCACGCCAGCCAATATCGATCGACTGTGCGAAGCGATCGCGTCAGTGCTGTAAAACCGTGTGGCCGGCGTCACAAACATCCTCACATTTAGCCGGCAGGCCTGCCCGCTGGTTGCGGCTGGGGCGTTGCGCTTCCGTCGGGCAGGCCCGACGGCTAAATGATGAACGTGATGGCTAAATGATGAACGTGATGGCTAAATGATGAACGTGATGTTGCCGATCGCGCTGCACGACTGACGTCGACTACCGCTTCGGCGTGATCTCGACCAACAACCCGCCGACCCAGTGTTTGTGTTCATCGGTGTAGTAGAGATACGCACGACTTGCCGGGCCGGTGTACTTGCCGGGTACGGCTGCTACGAGACTCAGCGATAGATCGATCCGTTGCTCGGCTTTGATCGTCCGCCAGTAGAGCACCACTTCGCGACCGAGCACCTCGTACGCCGCGATCTTGCCCTCTTTCACC
>Ga0114996_10005523_pt1 | contig 14810 bp, 28 predicted proteins | sample ArcticOcean_MG_C_4_FD_87039 | JGI IMG/M metagenome (GOLD analysis project Ga0114996, IMG submission 87039) | Marine microbial communities from western Arctic Ocean - ArcticOcean_MG_CB4_134 | ecosystem: Environmental > Aquatic > Marine > Oceanic | place: Arctic Ocean: Canada Basin | collected...
AAGGTGTAAGAAAGGAATATTACATGAACACCTTTAACGATGGCGGAAGAAAAGAAGCAGGATACAAAGGGGCTACAGGAGACTGTGGTACAAGAGCAATTGCGATTGCTTGCCAACTCCCTTACCAAGAAGTTTACGACATGGTGATTAAGCACTCTGGTCGTGAGCGTATTAGTAAGCGCAAGAAGAGCAAGTCTCATCCACGAACAGGCATCTATATGGTAACCATGAAGCGCATTATGGAGGCTTTGGGATGGAAGTGGAAGGCAACTATGGGCATAGGAACAGGTTGCAAGGTTCATCTTAATTCAGATGAGTTACCTAAAGGCAGGATTATCTGTCGTGTTAGCAAGCATTATGTTGCATTAATTGATGGGGTTATTAACGATACGCACGATTGCTCAAGAGATGGAGGTAGGTGTGTGTACGGATACTGGTATAATTAAAATGCATAATCTAATCTAACAACTAAGGTGTAAGAAAGGATATTACATGATAGGTACATTCGAAGACGTTACTGACACAATAAGAATGGGACAACCAAGAAAACCTTCCGAGTTTATAAAACTATGGATGTCTAGAGGTTGTACCAGAAAAGAAGCAAAGCAAGCATATAGTTCACTTCAAAGTGCAAAGGTGTATCAAAGCGACCATTACATCGTTCATGTTGAAAAGAAAGATTTAGGATGGATTCACTTAAGTATTAGAAATGCAGACGGCTCCTCTAGGCATGACTGGAGGGATTTTCAAGAAATCAAAAACACATTGGTTGGCAGAGAAAATGAAGGTATTGAACTGTATCCCGCTGAGAGTAGAATGCTTGATGAATGCAACCAGTTTCATCTGTGGGTAAGGGAAGACCCAGAAGATAAAGTTCCAGTAGGAAGAGACCTAGGTAGAAGAGTTAGCAATAAACCAGATGCTCCAAACACATTTCAACGTGGCTCAGATGATATAGAAAGAATGGCTGATTCTCAGGGAAAAGTCGTTACAAACAATAAGATTAAGGAAAAGTCATGAATAACATTAGTGAACTAATGAATAAGAAAGAAAAACTGCACAAGGATCTTCAGCCATACCTTTGTTTTGAAAAGGGTATTGGGGCTATGTCCCTTAAGCATCCTTTGGTGTTTCAACTTTTTTATAGCCCGGAATTAAATGCTATGTGCAATAATATCTACAAGCACAAAAAGGAATGCATTGAAGAATATACTGAAGAGAAGAACTACTCTCAACTTTTGTGGATGTACGAGAGACCGCATCGAATTGATGCTTTCCTAGAGCATATTGCTCCAAACCTCTCGTTCCGAACTGATGAGTATTGGGATATTTTGAGCAGTCTAATCGTGGATAGTGAAAACATTTGGCAGTGGAAATCAAAATATGAGAATTTGGTTATCAATGTAGATGCTGAACATGCTCGCAGAATGATGGATGATGAAGAAAGAGAATTCTTCGACAATCTCCCTGATGAAGTAACTGTATACAGAGGCGCGTTAGAGTTTAAGGATGGAACTTCAAATATCGATGGCTACTCCTGGTCTATTGCTCGCGAGACGGCAGAATTCTTTGCAAATCGTTTCGTAAGAGACGGTGTTACCCCAGTTGTTGTCGAAGGCACGGTCGCCAAGGATAAAATCAGATCATACTTTTCTGGTCGAGGCGAGAATGAGATCATTGCAGACTACGAAGATGTGAATTTGTTAAAAACTGCTTGATTCAGAAAGAATTTGTGCAAAAAGATCGCCCCTACTCTATGCTAGAACGTGAGTTATAGACGATAAATGAAATGTGAATAAACCAAGGACGGATATGAATATGGATATAAACGATACTGAAAAATGGCTAAGAGAAGCTAATCGTTGTTGCAGCGACTCTTCTATAGAAGATTCGAAGCAGACAGAAGTTACAAAAGAAGAATTAGAAAAACACCAACAGGGCAACCCTGATGGCGAGTGATTTTCCTGATTCACCTTGCAGACAATCAAAAAATTAGATAGAGTAAGACATGGCAGATACAAGTATTGTTTTATATAGAAAAGCACAGGCATCCATGGGGATATTTTGGGATTACAAAAAAGATGCAGTAACCCATCTATCTAGTAGAGATGATTCAAACACAACACATTGTGGATTAAAGATCTTATGCCCATCTTACGGATGGAGAGAAGAAGAAAAAGCTAAAGAACCGACATGTTCAGCGTGCAAAGAAGAGTTCTTGAAACTAAAACAAAAATTAGTTACATCTACTGTCATTGCCACTTCCTGAATGCATAACTTGTTTTATCAAAGTTAATAGAACGCATTAGGGGGGCGTAGCTCAGTTGGTAGAGCAACCGCCTTTTAAGCGGTTGGTCGCGAGTTCGAGTCTCGCCGCTCCCATTAAGCCTAGGTGGCGGAATTGGCATACGCGACGGACTTAAAATCCGTTGACCATAATGGTCGTGCGGGTTCGAATCCCGCCCTAGGTATTTTTAATAAAAACTAATGCACCATATAGGAAGAGCATCTATACTATTTTATAAGAAAGGTAATATATGGCTAAAAAGAATGACATTAGAGTTGCAGGCATGAAGTGCACAGGCGGACCACGAAGTAGAAAACGTAAAAAAGGCAATGCCCCAGCACGTACAAGCAGAAAAGGTAATGGGGCAAAAGTCAGATAGACTGCATGTTGCAATGCGGGTGTAGCTCAATTGGTAGAGCGTCAGCCTTCCAAGCTGAATGTCGAGGGTTCGAACCCCTTCACCCGCTTACAGAGTGGGCCCCATCGTCTAGCGGCTAGGACACCAGGTTCTCATCCTGGGAACGGGAGTTCGATTCTCCCTGGGGTCACTTTAGCTCCCGTAGCTCAGCTGGATAGAGCAACGGTCTTCTAAACCGTAGGTCACAGGTTCGAGTCCTGTCGGGAGTGTTTTAATTTATTAATTGTGCAAAATGCATAATCTCACTACAATACCATAGTAATGACAGAGATTAAAACATTATCAATGAGCAGACAAGAAGTTCTTGACTATATGACAGAACACGAAATTGAAGTTCGTCTCGTAGACAGTAAAGAACGAGATGGTGAGACTATTGAATTGTGGGGATTTCAGGGCAAGACAGGGTTCTCTACATTTGATATTATTATGACAGAGGATGACGCGAAGTATGCTTCCGTTCTATTCTATAGATTACACAATGAGTGTGGAGTAGACTTTGGGAGTGCAGAGAGGCTTGCTCAAGCATATGTTAAAGCGTATGTGGTCATGAGGGAACCAATGACAGAAGAAGAACAAGAATCAGTTCGTAAGAGATTGCTTGGTTGCATTGAGTCGGGTAATTTTGGAATTGCTGATCAATAGAGGCTTTTTTACTACTCTTTTTATGATTACATAAATGAGTCTAAAAATGTTAGAAATACCTTGCTTTGTATTTTATGAGAAGTATAATGTATTAATGAATTTAAAACGTGAATCGTGAATATTGAATCACACTAACTGTTAAAAAGATTTACTTTTTGACCAAAGAGAAGAAAAGACAAACCTAATGAACTACTTATCAGTATGAATCCCCATGGGGGGTTCAATATTTTCTTTTTCCTGCCAAATGGAATTGGCAATTTGTAAAAATAAGAGTCAGCATAGACGGACTTAGCACTGACAAAGTATTTGGAGTTTTAAAATGACTATGCAAGATACAAACACTGCACGCCCAGTATTTAACGTTTTTCATCAGAACGCACTTTTGAATAATAACATAATGATTGCGCTCAATCCACAGATGGCTGAAGAACTCATTAGTCTCGTACGTGATTGTTGTAGCACAGATGATGGATTAGAGAATCGCAACGAATATCCCCATCTGTACGGATTGTCGGATCGACTTCAGTCAAACTTGGACTGGTCAAAGATGCAGGCACTCCGTAACTCTGAACGGAGAAGTGAGCCAAGAGGCTTTAGACAGGGTGGAGTGGGTTCTTTCTTAAACAATGTTGATACAGAAGAACACTTCTCATCTGTTGGATAATTGAAGAATAGAAAAACCGATTCGCAAAAAGAGAACGCATTCCACTTGTGTTCTCTTTTTGCATTAAAGTGCAAATCTTATCTGCTTTGGTACTGATTTTTTTCTATAGTAAAGTGTCACTATTCTAGAAAAACAATAACCCCCAACAGGAGAGTCCTTCATGGCACGTACACCACGCAACAGAATCAATACAAACATAACAGATGAAAACAATGTTATTGAGTATCTTACTCAGTTTTCCAAGATGAACATCCAAGCCGCAGGTGGGTATTCGAAGAACATAAATAACGATGGTTGGGTAACTCAGTCAGGTGGACTCGAAGTTTCAAACCAAGGTCATATGAAAGCGATGGCTTGGTCAATGTCTATTCTTTCTCTTCGTGCAGGACACGATGATGATACAGAGGCACGTACAATTGTTGCAAACATCTGTTCAATAATGACTGCTGCTTCAAAATTCAATTTGGCAGATCTTCATTCTTTTTCAGTACCGTCTATCGTTACTTCAAGCACAGAAGTAAAACCAGAAGGTGATGCTGTCAAAGTTGAGAATGTAGATAGTCACGCTCATACGTATCAACCAAACAACTAAATTTTAGGAGGACAGAGATATGATAATATTAGCAACAGTAGAGGGCTTCTTCGGGACAGTTTTCGGTCTTGCAGTCGTATTCATAGCAGGCGCATTCATAGGAGCCCCGCTCTGGAATTGGACTAAGCAGTTCTTACCTTGGAACAAAAAGTAATCTTAAACGTATAAAGTTTAAGATTGTTAACATAGAGAACAGAGTGGTTTCGACTACTCTGTTTTTTATTTATTAATAAATTTGCTCAAAATGCATAATTTCACTAGAATGATAGTATATGAAGATAATAAAACTACCCTGCTATGGGTTCGTAATCGAGCTTTCTGATGATGAAAATAGTGGAAGTGTGAAATCTCGCCTTTCAAGCAAGATGGACGATGAGCCTTTTGAGCAATCTCCAATGGATTTTGTACCAGAGGATAGTTTAAACGAGTATCATTTTTATGTAAATGCTATTGAGTCATTAGTGTTGGCTCATGCTTGTGCTGGAATAGACATTGAGTCGCCAGCATATATAGAAGGAATAGAAACGGCTGTTGAAGCCGCTAGTAACAAATTATAGGATTGTAAAATGCACGCAACTTTTGTATTTCTAATTGATGGTATTGAAGGTAAGTCCGACTCTTCTGATATGAAGGAAGTAGTTGACGAAGTAGTTACTACCTTTGAGTCTCGTTACGGTTATGTCTGTGATGAGAATAACTGGTGGCAAGCAGAGGCGGTGCTTTTTCAGGATGGCACAATTGTAAATGCTTGTCTTGGGGGAGAAGATGATTGGCGTGGTAGAGATAAGTTTGCTGACCATGTAATGAAGAAGTGTCCAGAGGATTCCGAGCGATGGAAGTGGGGCAGGGATTTTGCGATGCAATGCACCGCACTGGAGATGGAACTTTACGGTTCTGACAGTTTTGGTCTTGTCGCTAAAGGCAGTGAAAGGGCAGAGAAGAAGAAGAATGTAAGCGAGTTGTCTTACGATGAACTCGTAGATGCGGTAAGTAAGGAAGTACCCAATGCATTGTCTAAGATGTATGCCACTGTTTCTTCTGGCGATGTATCCATGCATGGTCAGCATCTTTCTAAGCGGACGGAAGATAATGAATATTTAGCGGATGTTCGTATGAGCAATTATGTTAGGTCGAAGATTGCTCGTACTTTTGAACTGTTTGTGGAGTCTGATATTAAACCTTTCACTCGCTACACTGAATCACCCAATACCTATCGTTGCTTTGACCTAAGGCACGATTCGTACGGAGTTGATGTCACCGATTGCACTGTTATGCTCTTCGTTGACATCCACACATAAGGAGAATAAAAATGGAAAAGAAAATAAAAACAGACAAAGAAATTGAAGATGAATGTAGAGATATGTTGGAAGGTTCTAGACTCATTGATAAAATGATAGAAGATGGTCGTCTTCCCCCTGACTTTAACATGGATGGTAATATTATTAGAGAAATTCGTGCAAGCGCTGATTCCGATAGGGAAAAGAATATCAGGTCTTCCTCTCAGTGTGCTGTGCAAAGCATGAATCACCATACTGACCTTGGCGGGAAAAATACATCTGCTCTTGGCTTCCAAGTAAGGGCGGCTATGTACAACGCAGGGAACAATAGTGGTAGACCATACAATCCATTGATGGTTAACGGTGCAATAGCGAATCTTGAAATGGATTTAATGGATCAAGCCGGAGTTCCATACAACATTGCATCTCCTTGGGAACAGTTGTAAGAAAGGATTTATTAAATGAGTGATACACTTCTTGCCGATGGTTTGGAAGACGCCTTCGTTGGCTTCTTTCAGCGAATTAACGAACCAAAAATCGTAGTTTACGATTATGAGAAATGCATAAACATCCTTGTAGACAGGGATGGTATGACTGCTGACGAAGCAGACGAATATTTGCAGTTCAATACCGTAGGCGCTTGGGTGGGAGAATGCACTCCTGCCTTTATGTATCCTATGGATTTAAAAGAGTTCCAAGAAAGAATTGAATTAGAAGAGAATGAAAATGAATGAATTTGAAACCAATTCAATGCACTTAATGAAAGCAGGCTATATCTTTGCAATGGCAAACATCATGGATGGATGTGTCGTTGGATATCCTACTTGCCTGATGCCTATGTGGGTTCGCGAAACAGACAAAGATAATATGGAAAAAATTCATGCCATCTTGGGTTCAGAGCCGAAGGTAGGGCAGAACTCCGAAGTGGAATTAGATCGTACGAAAATGGAATCCCTAGTTTTTGCTCCAACGATGGATGTAGACAATGAATAATGAAAAGAATATACAAGACAATATTGGCAATGTACTCGCTGAACTTTTAGAGGACGACCTTTTAAATATTTCTGTTGATGCTACGGGAGAATTCCATTACAGCCTAAACGAAAATGGCAAAAAGATCGCTGAGTCCATTCTTGGGATTGATAAAACTGACCCGGAGGTTCATAATGCCTAGCCATTGTAAAAACACTAACTGTCCTAATTGTTGTGAAGTGATACACAAAGAAGACACCACACATAATCATATGTTCTCTTTGGCATTTTCTGTGGATTCTAAATTTAAAGACGGATGGGATTGTCTTGAAAATGAATCAGAAGAAGTGTTATCTAGGCTCATGGAGCGCATTGCAGGAATAATTCAGGAAGGTGTTGCCAAGTCAGAGGCTTTCGGATGTGATGATACATACGAAATCCCTGGAAAAGACCACAATCGCAGTAAGAATGCATAATCTTATAATACTATTACATTGAGGTTATCATGGATAGAGTGGTCAATAAGCTTAATGCTCCGGAAATCGCTAGTCTATCAGATCGCATAGACATGTCAATCTATAAGAGCCTTGAGAATAAATTGGCTACACTGATTGCTCATCGAGTTGCTTCTAAAGCAGGAAATAGTAGTATAATGACTATTGATTTTCTTGTTGAAAAACTAAGAATAGCAAAAGATGAGTTAATTGATTTTCTGACGGAAAGAAAAAACCTTAATAAAGTAAGAAGTATGGTTTCAAAGAGAATGTATGGGGTTAAAATATCTTTCGAAGGAGACTTAATAGCTGTGAAAGCAGCAAGATAACATTTATTAATTAGTTGTACAAAATGCATAATCTCATAAGATAACTAACAAAGTAGAGTTGCGAATTCTACAATTAACTTTGGTTTGTTTAGAAAGGCAAATAATATGACTATTGGACTCGTAAAGAAGAAATACACAATCCGAGGAACTGCTCCACTGATGCTACATAATGGTCAGTTGGCAAATCCATTTAATGAGATTACTCAGGAGATGAAGAAAATCTCAAGCAAACGCAAGAAGACAGAAGATGATCTTCGTGACCTTGCAAATCTTGAGTGGCGAGGTGGACTGTACATCAATAGTGATGGATTCCCCTGTATCCCCTCAAACCTTCTTAAGGCTACACTCGTCAATGGTGCGAAGAAAAGTCGCCTTGGGAAACAATTCACGGCGGGCTTGTTCATTTCTGACAATCCAATCATCAAGCACAATGGCAGTGGTAAGACGATTGATGAGTTGTCTAAAGATCCGCAGTATCGTGACCAACGAATGGTCAAAATACAGACGAGCAAAATCCTTCGCACTCGTCCTGTTTTTCCGGAATGGGAATTGACCTTTGAAGTGGCATTCCTTCCAGACGTTATTGAAGAGCGAGACATTGACCAAGCCATCGAGACTGCGGGGTATATTATTGGCTTGGCTGAATATCGTCCCGAATACGGTCGATTTGAAGTTATAGCGAGCAGTTGATACAATGAGGGGCGGTCAATATTGACCGCCCCTATTCTTACTTTTGGTTTGATTTGGTTTGGTTTGGAGTGTTTGAAAACAACGTGTTTGAAAACAATAACAACAACAACGAAAATGGAGATATGAAATGAGTTTATTTAAAAAGACATACACAATTAAGGGTTGCGCACCGTTGATTATCAATAGCGATGCGATGGCTGACCCACTGAACCCCATGACAAAAGAATTGTCAAAATTGACCGGAAAGCGAAAGAAGACAGCCGAAGACCATTCGGATATTTCCGATATTCAGTGGAGAGGGAAATTCCATGTCAATGTAGATGGTGTCCCAGTTGTTACTTCGGGTATGCTAGAGGCAACATTAAGAGCAGGAGCAAGAAAAAAGAAACTTGGTAAGCAATTTGAAGCCGGTGTTCATGTATTTGATAATCCGATAATCAAGCACAGTAACGGAAAAATGACTGTAGATAATCTAGAAAAGCACCCTGAGCATAGACTCCGCTCTATGGTTGTCATTCAACGTAATCGTGTCGCCACGACGCGACCTATTTTTCCAACTTGGGAATTGACGTTCGATGTAATGTACTCTCCGTCTATTGTGGATGAAGATCAAATCGACGAGGCAATTTTAACAGCCGGAGAACAATGTGGGCTTGGCGACTGGCGACCAAGATTTGGCAGATTTGAAGTTTTAACAAAAAGTTGATACACTGGGGCGGTCGCATGACCGCCTCTTTAACTATATTAAGAAAAGGATTTATTAAATGGATATCCCTAACAATGCTGACAATTACGAAGTTCAGCGACAAAAGAATATTACAGACGAAGAACAGCGATTAAGAACTAAAGCAGACGAAGAATTCAGTGAAGAGATGGAAGAAGGCATGGAAGAAGTGTCATCGGTTACACCAGTTCAGGGTGCTAGTGAAGTTCCCATGTCGTCTGGACTTCATGAGGCTCGGCGTCATCCAATTGACTGTCGCGATTTAACTCATGGGTCTGTTATCTCTGCTGAAAAGATCGAGGAAGCATATAATGTTTCCCGCAAAGATTACAAAGAATTTAATCTCGCTAAGTTAGTGATGAGAAACTTCATTGAGAATAATCTTCCTGATGTTCTCGGTACTAGAATATTTATTAAGAATGCTGGTGACGGTTTGAGGGTTTTACTTCCAAGTGAAGTTGCTCAAGAGATGCGAAAGCGAACCAAGAAGGCTATGAGATCGATTCGCAAAAGCGCAGATGTAGGAACAGATACTGCTAGATTGGAAGACTTGACTCAATCCCAGCGAGCAGAACTTCACGGTGAGATGGCTATGAATGGCATCATTCATCTGGCTCACATCAAAGGGTTGAAGAGGAAGAGAAGACTTCTGCAAGCCCCTGTTGAAGAGTCTAAGTCCTTTCGCCCAGAGGAGATGCGTAAAGAACATAGTCAAGAAGACAGCAATATCGAAGAAAACGACGATTAATCTTGCATAATTCTGTTCAAAAAGATAGAATATATAAAACGAGGCTAATTTAGGTTCAGTTGAAAATGCATAATCTTTGTGGAATCATACAATGTAACAATCGTGTGACCCACAAACAAGGAGAATAACAAATGGCTCACGGAATCATGGAATCAGATCATATCCTAGTAAAGGATAAGCAAGCGTGGCATGGCAAGGCTCATGTCTTCACAGAAGATATGTCAGGGAAGAAGGCTCAGGTAGAAGTCGCTCCGTACATCATCGAGAAGCATCCTTCTATGGATATGAATGGAACTGAGATTCCAGACTCGTATTATCTTTCACGCAGTGACACTCAAGAGCCGATTGCAGGCAATTTAGGCTCAGACTACTGCCCGATTCAACCAGAAGAGATTGCTGATATTGTTGACCAAATTGTTGTAAATCCTGGTATCGGTAAGGTAGTTTCTTGCGGAACAGTTAATGGTCATCAAGATTTTTGGATTGATTGCGAACTCGATAAGGAGTTTCGTGCAGGAGATGACGTCAATAAGCCATTCATCTCTTTTAGCAACAATAATACAGGTAGACGTAAATTTCTTGCAGGAGCACATTTGTATCGAGTTGTCTGTGCTAATACGCTCAATCTTGCTAATCGTGAGATGAAGAATAGTCCACGCTGTGTTGCGATTCGCCACTCACGGAATGCAACTGAACGATTGATGCATGCTCAGAAGAGTCTTGGCGTTGTTCTCGCAACTTTTGACCAGTTCGATGCTGAAATGCACCGAATGATGGACGTTTCTTTGGATGCCTCAGGTATCAGTCGATACTACGATGCAGTCCTTCCTTATCCAGATAAGCCAATTGAAGAGAGCGGAATAGACCATTATGACCGACGATACAACAAGGTTCATCGTATCCGTCAACAGTGGCTCGGGGTACTTCATCACGAATCTGATAAGTTGTCCACCCCTGCCAATCTTTGGCTTGCACTTAACTCGGTCACTAAGTGGCAACAGCACGACAGTTCTGTCCATGGCTCAATGACGAATCAGTTGAAGCGTGAAGCAAGCAATCGCTTTGGTGCGAATTACAATAAGACCAATAAGGCTCACGACATTGCTTATACAATGTTGACGGCTTGAATAGTCCACATTCGGGAGGGTCGTCTGCAAGGACGGCTCTCCCTTTTATTAGGCGAGGTGAGAGAGAATTAAGTAGAGGTAAGGTAAGTTTAGGTCAGGTGGGGTTTGGTCAGGTCGGATACGGTTCGGTAAGGTATGGCAACTTTTTTCTTGTTCTTAACGGAGCAAGGGAGACTTATTATGGTAAGGCTAGGCAAGGCAAGGTCTGGTAAGGTGGGATATGGTGCGATCCGGTGAGGTATGGCAACTTTTTTCTTGTTCTTAACGGAGCAAGGGAGATTTATTAGGGTGGGGCTTGATCCGGTATGGTTTGATTAGGTGGGGTGGGCTCTGGTAAGGTAACTTTTTTCTTGTTCTTAACGGAGCAAGGGAGAATTCTTTTGGTTCGGTGGGGTGGGGTGCGGTATGGTAAGGTCGGGTAAGATCCGGTCAGGTCAGGTAAGGTAAGGTAACTTTTTTCTTGTTCTTAACGGAGCAAGGGAGAATTACAATGGCGAGGTAAGCTTCGCTCTGGTCAGGTGCGATGGGCTGCGGTACGGTATGGTATGGTAATTTTTGTTTATTAATTAGGCATTATTTAAAATGCATAATCTCATCAGGAGTATAGGGTATGGCAACTAAGAAGAAAATTACTCTAGAGTTTGACCACTCCATGACTTACGAACAGAAGCAAGTTCTAGTAGAGAAGGGGACTCGGGGCAAGAGGTCAACGGTGAGGAGTTACAAGAAAGTGGCAGTCAAAAATCCCAAGGCTTGGGAAGTGATTACAATAGAGAATTCCGTAAAGTATACTCCCGGAGAGCGACTCGATAAGTCGGCTGTTGACCGTATGTGTTCTGGAGCGATGTGGGAAGTCTTGGTTGGTCAACCGGGGCAGTTCAAGACTCAACACGGCAGGTATTGAGCCATGGCTAATAATTATTTACAACTCAGTACGAGTATTGAGGATATCACTCCAGAAGAAAAGAAATGGATTGATGATAATATTGAGAAATTCTCCCAACGGGATGATGATGGTGATGACTACACCACTTTTCAGTGGGATTTGGAACAGGATGGCTCATACCTCTGGATTTATGGAGAAGAATATGCAGAGGTAGATAATGTTGCAGATTTCATGCAAGCGTTTCTGAAAGAGAACCGCCCAGAAGGTTCTCTTTACTTTTCGTGGGCAGAGACTTGTAGCAAACTGCGTATTGACAATTTCCACGGCGGTGGATATTTTATAACTGCGAAGGAGCAGAAGTCCGTTAGTAGTTTTGCATTCATCTCGAAAGAACTTGACTCTAACGGTAGAAGTTGGCAGACACAGTAGGGGTATCGAATATCTTGCGGTTAGGCAAGGTCAGGTCTGGTGGGATAAGGTGCGGTGTGCTCCGGTAAGGTTAATTTAGGTAAAGGATAACAAATGACAACATACAATCAAGTAATTTTCTATGACCCAGATAGTCGTGCTATGAGGCTTGCTGTTTGTTGGACTTTTGAAGGTAATAGTATGCTAGGGTTCATGTATGGTTACGAAGGTGGTGGAAGTTATGGCGAACATTACTTTAAGGCAGTATGCAAGGACGATAAGATTATAAAGATATACTCTACATCTGACATAGAGACAGAGGTTTGTTGGGAGAGTGATTGGATGTCAGACTGCGTAGATTTGCCAAAGGTTCTCCCAAATGATGAGAAGAAATGTTATGATTCAACGTGTTGTATTATGAACGATTCCATAATCGACACTACAGATAATGTAAATTGGGATTGGGTGATACCAGAAAACAACTTCCAAAAAATGGAATTGCAAGATAATGGTACACTGATTTTTATAGAGATTGAGGATAAGAAGCAACTAGAGTTGTATAAACAACTACAACCCTGTTGGAATTTCTTATCTCATATTGAGTTCCACGACACAGAAGCAATAGAAGAGATTGCTACCACTGAATAGGGATAAGAAGAATGTTTTATGTAGATAGTGAAAAGGCAATGGAAGATGCTATCGTTATTGCCGGTAGTTTTTCTCGCAACTCAAAAGACTCTGAGTTTGATATTTGTTTCCCGAACAAAGAGATGTGTCATTTATTTATGAAACAAAGCGTGAGAGAACTTCGAAAGAATAAAGACACAGCAAGAAGTAATCTGAAGGTCAATATCCATATAAGGAAGATGAATAATGCACGATAGTTTAGAGATTACCAACAACCCAATGATTAGTATAGGTCGAAAAGACAGCTACGAGTTGTGGGAACATACTGTTGACGTACCTATAAAATCATTTATTAAATACATGAATGGAGAATCTGCAAAGCAAGCATTTCCTAATCTCAAAAAGAGCGATTATGAATTTCTTGAGAGGGGACAACTTCCGGGTAAACAAGAAGAATACTTTATAGAATTATAGGATTACTAAATATGATTAAGAGAATACATATCAATCAGCATGTTATAAAGCGGAACAAAAAGACGGGGGAACGCGAACCTGTCATCACGGTCAAAACATATAAAAGTAATGACTACGCTAGTTCTGTGGATATATTGGGGACAAGCAGGCTTATCTATAGTCCTGACAAGCCTTTGCCTTGTGGGGCGACCGTGTGGATAGAAACTGATGCGGAAGTTAAAATTACTCCATGAAGATTTCTTTATTAAAGATTGAAAATGCATAATCTTACTTGTTTGCTACACTGAATCATTGCATTGTGTCGGGTAAACCGATATAGTGAATTCGTCAGAGCAGGACGCTGGTCTGACAGTGAGTGGCTGAATAAAGATCTGTCAGGGTCTTAAAGCACGCGTCGGGTTGTGGTGACCTTGCCAACGGTCAAGTGACTGAGGCAGTCTCCTACCAGAGATGGAGCGGTACAATTAGGGACAAATCAACTTGATCTGACCCCGAAAGTTGCAGGTAATCAAGTATTCCTGCGTCACAATGACCCCTCTCAGGGAAACCTGAGGGGGGTCACTTATTACTAAAGAATAGATGTAAAAATTTGCTCAAAGAAGAATAAATTACTATAATAGAATATGATTATTGAGTTATCAAGGATGGACGGCTTGACTATCAGTCTTTGCATATTTGCATTTTTTGTATGTTTACTGATTGCGGTGATGAATGACTCTAAGTGCAATTAGAACTAAAGGAGACCAAATTATGAGTCGTTGTTGTCTTTCTGATACCTTTGCACGTATAAAATCACTGGTTGAAGAAAAAAGGTTTATAGACGCCAAGGAATTATCCTTTAAAGTCTTAAGAACAACGGGTGGAATCAGTCCTTTTTGGACAGAGAAAGAAAGCTTATTCTTAAAAACAATAATAGAGTCTACTTCTGATGAGGCTCTAGAATCTCTTTTAGAGTGGGTTTAAAGAAACCTACTTTTCTCTTCTCTACAGTGAGGCATCTTATGGGTGTCTCACTGTATTTTTGTGAATGCATAATATCACAAGAATACTTCAGTATGAAAACTATCAAAGATGGCAGTTCTGAATCCTTAACTTTCGAGACGACTGTGGCTGCGTGGGATTCCTTTAAGCAGGCAATTTACCTGGAAGCTTTCAATAAAGGTGAGGATTCACTTGATGATGAGAAATTCTTGAGTCAAGTCGACAAGATGGACGAATTGATTATGGAGATGATGGATTCGTTTGATATATTCAAGAGCGAGAATGCATAATCTTTGTGGAATCATACAATATGAGCATTCAGGATATAAAGTCAACCCCCTTATCTATTTGGGTAGAAGAAGAATATGGCTACCGTGACTTTATTTGGCACTCTCCTTTTGCCACTATTGAGGAATTTGTTCACTGGTGGGAAACTTTTGACTTGTCAAAAGTGCATGAGTTGGTCTTTG
>Ga0114996_10005525_pt1 | contig 14798 bp, 11 predicted proteins | sample ArcticOcean_MG_C_4_FD_87039 | JGI IMG/M metagenome (GOLD analysis project Ga0114996, IMG submission 87039) | Marine microbial communities from western Arctic Ocean - ArcticOcean_MG_CB4_134 | ecosystem: Environmental > Aquatic > Marine > Oceanic | place: Arctic Ocean: Canada Basin | collected...
CCGAAGGTCGATGCAAACGCAAGGGATATGGCACTGATTACGCTGTCATTGCGCGGTGGTGGATTAGCTACAATCGAAGCCTATGTTTCAGCGAGTTATGGGTATGAAGTGTCAGCGGAAGTGGTCGGCGATGAAGGGACGATTATTCCCACTCAGCCCGATCAAGTTCTTATACGAACAAAAGGAGCCCGCTTAGTTAAAGTCCCTGAGGAATGGTTGGCTCGTTTTGATTTGGCTTACATTAATGAATTGAATCATTGGGTGAAATCCCTGATGGAAGAAACGACAGTGGGTGCGAATGCCTGGGATGGGTACACGGCGTTACTTGTTGCCGATGCCTGCATTCAATCACTGAACTCGGGACAACCCGTTAGAGTTTCAATACCTGAGAAACCAGAGATTTATCATTAATTAAGGGGAAGAATAAATCTCCGGATAATGGCAGATCACACGAGAGGAAAAAGACGTCAGTTGGTATAGCACTATACTAAGCATTTAATAAGCGAATATATCGAAAATAGTCAGTGCTTACCCTGCGATTTCGCTTTCATCTTTGAGCATGCGTATAGTTTGACGAAAAGCATCGACCGTTGTTTTCCTGTCCTCGTCAGTGTGAACGGCAGAGACCGGTGCTCCCGGCCAAGACTGAATTTCAACGCCGTGTAAAAGTAAACCGACCCGTAATTTTTTTAACAGGGTTGGCTTCGCCGGGGCGCGCAAGGTAAAATAATCATATTTACCTGACTCAATTTCTTCGCGGCTCGTATCGATATTGTCAGGATTGAGAAAGACATGGAATCCGCCGTACGTTCCATAGGAAATCCAATTCAAAGCCTCTTCTTTGAAGACTTGGTTTAATTCTTCTTGCAATTGATTTCCGTAGTTTATTGCACGCTCGCAAGCATCCGTGGATTTCACAATTTCCAGTGCCGCAATCCCAGCAACGCAGGAAGTAGGCATTGCGTTATAGGTGCCTTGATGTCCGATCTTTTCAATATTCGCTTTTTTTGTGTGATTAAAATCAAGGAGATCGAGAATATCTTTTCTTCCCACGATAGCGGCTCCATGCATTCCAGCCGAGATAATTTTCCCGAGCGAGGTCAGGTCGGGTGTTATTCCCAATGCACCTTGAAGGCCGCCAGGGGAACAGCGGAAGCCGGAAATGACTTCATCAAAGAAAAGTAGGATATCTCGTTGTGCTGTTATCTCGCGCAACGATTGAAGAAAAGCCGGGGTTACTGGTACCTGGCCCCAGCTTGAACCTGTCGGTTCCAGGATCACGGCTGCGATATCATCCTGTGATTCAATAATGCGTCGCGTCTCTTCGATGTCCCAAGGAGGGGCGATAACTACATTGTCCGCAATTTCGGGTAAAATACCAGTCGTGGGTGTACCATCAAAATGAGAGGAACATCCGAATGACACATGGTCTTGCCAACCGTGAAAATGACCGGTGAAACGAAGTATTTTATTGCGACCGGTAAAAGCGCGCGCCAAGCGCATACCTAAAAGCGTTGCTTCGGTTCCTGAATTAGTGAGGCGCACGCGTTCGGCGCAGGGTATCATTTCCTGGATCATCGCTCCCCATTTAACTTCTAATTCATGAGAGGCCCCGTAGTGTGATCCCTGGGCTATTTGCTTTTGAACGGCTTCGACTAAGGCTGGATGGGCGTGGCCCAGGAGCAAGGCACCGTGGCCTCCGGTATAGTCGACATATTCGTTTCCGTCTACATCCCACTTGTGTGATCCTTGCGCGCGGTTAACATAGATGCCATACGGCTCGACATTGCGCACATCGTGAGTGATGCCGCTGGGAAAAATCTCCCTTGCGCGTTCAGCTAACTGCGCGGATCCCGGTGTCTTGCGGCAATACTCCTCGACAATAGGAGAGTGGATTAAATCTTCCGGTACCAGTGGGGACAGAGGTTTTGTGATTGAAGCCATGACGGGTCCTTTATTTGCCAGCTATTTGTTTTTTAATTTCCCCGATGAGATTTTTAAATTCGTCGCGCGCCGCAAGGCATTTTTCTTTTGTGGGGTTATCACTTTTTACCGTTTCAAGGATTACTCCCTCAGCAGCGATAAAATCACCCGCGACATCGGCAACTTCGGAAGCAATCTCAAGAGGGATTGTCGTGACGCCATTATGATCACCGTGGATAAGATCATTGGGATTGATCACCGTGCCACCCACTTTGATTTGCACACAAATTTGAGGTATCTGTCCATAACCATGGGAGCAATTAGTGCCATTGGTGAATACGGGAAAGCCAATCTCTCTAACCTGATCTAGATCACGACCTGCTCCGCTCGTTATGAGCCCTACGGCGCCAAAAGCTTTATAGGTATTACACATAACGTCACCAAAAGTCGCGGCGACGGTGGGTACATCCAAGTCCTGAAAGATAATGACCGCGGGCCCGGATAATTCTTCGAACCGATCGATCTGTTCCAACAATTTATCATAGGGACCTCTATCGCTATGAGGCGCGGCTGAACGGTAAGTTGCGGTAGAGGCAAAACCTACCATAGGGGGGAGTTCATGAAAACAGGATTTTATGCCCTGGTCCATGTATCCCACAGTAAAGGGTCGGACATCGAATAGCTCGATGACGTTACAAATCGTGGCGGTGTCGATCTGGCGTAATTTATCTAAAACATTTGTTGCGATCATTAAGTGGATTCAAATAGGCACGCATTTTATATTCAACACTAATATTTTTTCCCATGAACAATGGGATAATTTGCGTCTGAGCTGTATCCATTTGCTCTCCCTCCACCACTTATTCCGGATAATATGCCAAATATTACGCCGACATAGTTACGTTCAGTTACTAGTTGAGGGTCCTGTTTCTTGTTATTAAAACCCCGCGCGTACCAGTCGTTTCCCGATTTTCCCTGTAATAAATGCCCGACCAAATCACCATTACTGTCGCGATAAATGACTGACATGCCCATTTGCAGTTTATTGTAGGAAGCGGTTTCTACGATGAGGACACTATTGTCACCATAATAAGGCAGCATCGACCTTCCACTTCCGTTCCAATCATTATTGAGAGATACCAGTCTTTCGGCATCGATGATTGCTCTTTCGAAAGTAACGATCGTATTTGGAGTAATCGCGTCAGACAACGCGGGTGCTCTCCCTAATAAGATTATGGTGAATATTAATGTTAATCTGAAAAAATACCTTATTGCTCGGTGCATACATAAGGTAACGTAATTAATGCGCTCGTTACTTATCGGTCCATCACTGTAATCTGATAAGTTAAATCATGGATATCCTGTCCGGGTTTTCCTGTAGGGAGGGGTACAATTGCGGATGGCGGATGACGGAATGCGGATTGAAACTGGATATAATTTGGCTACGTTTGAGTCTGTCTCTTCTCATTGTCCCCTACTATTTTATGAACATCTACTTAGGATGTAGACGGAGACGCGGACGAAGGTGACTGCAAGCAATGCAGGTCACCCTCCAATCCCTTAACGCTTATTTACTTTTACTTGAAGGTGAGGATTTATTATCCTTGGTGACGCGCTCGAGGATATCGTAAACACGGTTGACCATACTACGCGGGTCTTCAACAAAACCAGCGGCCACCATCGCATTGTCAAAAATCTGTTCTACAACCATTTTCGCTAGCGATTCATCCTTTCCCTTAAGTGAAGCCAAATTTTTAATCAAGGTGTGACGGGAATTGATTTCCAGATTTACCAAGGGAGCGGTGCTAATATCCTGTTGCATGGATTTCATCATTCGTCTCATGCTCGCGGTCATCATCTTATCGGCGTTGAGAACGACGGCCGGGCTATCAACTAAGCGTTTGCTTTTGGTTACCTCCTTTACCTTTTCGCCTAAAGTCCCGCTGATGAACTGACACAGATCATTTAGCTTGTCCTCAGCTAATGGTTTTCCCTTGGTGGGAGTATCTTCAAGTTCCAGATCAGCTTGATCGGCGGAGACAATCTTTTTACCGTCAAACTCATCAAGGTGCCCCAGGGCAAATTCATCGATCGAATCGTAGACGAAAAGAACTTCCAAATTACGAGCTTTAAAAGTTTCGAGATAGGGTCCCGCTTCGATCGTGCTTCGGCTGGGCGCATGAATATAATAGATCTCTTTTTGGTCTTCCTTCATCCGTGAAACCACATCAGCTAAACTGGTGAGTTTTTCAGGATCGGTTAAAGATGACTCGTAGCGTAAGAGTTTACCGAGCTGCTCACGATGATTGGTATCAATTGCGATACCCTCTTTGAGGTAGACATTAAACTTGGAGTAAAACTTTTCATAACTTTCAGGATTTCTTTTCGCTTCTTCATCAAGAAATTTAAGAAAACGTCGTGTAAGCACCCGGTTTAGCTTCTGCACAAGAGCACTGTCCTGCATTGTTTCTCGCGAAATATTTAATGGGAGATCCGCACTGTCTACGACCCCCTTGAGGAAACGCAGCCATTCCGGTAGTAATCCATCAGGTTTACTATCGATAAGAATTTTCCTGCAAAACAGTCCGACCCCCGAATCAATACGGCCGAAGCCCCAGCGTTCAGTGTTCTCCTGGGGAACAAAAAGCAGAGCATTAATAGCTAAGGGCGCATCGGCAGCGAAATGAAGATGAAACATCGGTTCGTCAAAAGCATTTGCCTGAAATTTATAAAATTCAGTATATTCCTCGTCTTTGATTTCATTCTTATTTCGCATCCATAAAGCCTGAACAGTGTTTACTTTTTCACCGTTAAGATTAATAGGAAACTGAACAAAACTGGAGTAACGCTCGAGGATACCTTTAACGCGATCTTTCTGCGCGAATTCTTTATCCTCATCCTTGAACTTAATTACGATTTTACATCCACGGCGCTGTCCGTCCACCGTTTCAATGGAATAATCTCCGGCGCCCGAGCTTTCCCAGAGTAGATGCTCGGCATCAGGTTGCCACGAATGCGTATAAACTTGTACGGATTCAGCCACCATAAAGGCGCTGTAAAATCCGACGCCAAATTGACCAATAAGATTAGCGTCCGCTTCCTTGTTTTCCTTTATCGCCTGGAGAAAAGCTTTGGAGCCAGAGTGCGCGATGGTTCCGAGATTTTCCACCAATTCTTCCCGGGTCATTCCAATACCAAAATCATGGATCGTGAGCGTGCCTGCGGTTTCATCGCTTGTGATATTAATTTCAAGTTCAAGTGCATCATCGAAGATCTCTTTTTCAACAAGTTGTGTGTGCCTAAATTTCTCCAGGGAGTCGGAGGCATTCGATACCAGTTCGCGGACAAAGATTTCCTTATCCGTGTAAAGAGAGTGGATGACAATATCGAGCAGCTGTTTAACTTCTGCTTGAAACTCGTGTTTTTCAGGGGTTGTGGTAGCCATATTCAATAGTGGAGATTTGATCGTTTTGTTTGAAAGTATAGATGGTATTTGAGATTATAGAAACCTGCCAAAGTAACAATCGCGAATAAAAAATCAAGTTCATCGGTCAGGAGATTCAATGGCTTTCTAACTGGACAGTAGATAGAGAGGGGATAATCGGGTAATCTTCAAGCCTGTATTTTTCAAAATTATTGGGCTGTAATATTTTATAAAATAATCTTTCGTCTAAATAAGAAGATAGTTATTAGATAAAAGGACGCAGACGAAAAGACAGACGAAGACGAAACATAGGGGACAAGAAAATCAGCATTTCTAAACGCATTCAAATCAAGCGCATCTACGAGGAACCCAATGAAATAGAAGGTTTTAAAATTCTTGTTGATCGCTTGTGGCCGCGGGGCTTAGCAAAAGCGGATGTAAAAATAGATCTTTGGCTCAAAGATATAGCCCCTTCAAAAGATCTTCGAAAATGGTATGGTCATGAGACAGAAAAGTGGAGCGTGTTCAAAATTCGTTACTTCGAAGAATTAAACCACAATCCAAAACAGGTCGAAAGACTGATCCATGAAGTAAATCAGAGACCTGTTATCTTTCTTTTTTCATCAAAGGAGGTAATATTTAACAATGCTGTTGCCCTGAAAGAGTATATTGAAGGAAAGCTGTGAGAGGAAATGGGTGGAACGTTCTGTCTTTTTGCAATCCTCGTCTTTGTCCGCGGTCCAGGTTCCCATATTATTAAACAATTATACTCATGCTGAAACGATGACGAAGAGGCAGACGAAGCTACATAAGTCTTAACATGACTCGAAGTCGAGAAGAGTAGCATTATTCAACTCGAAGCTACAAGCTGTGTGTGGACTACCGAGAAAGATTAGGCGTTCCTTCATTTCGTTTAGAGCTGAGCGAACGGAGGAGAAAGAATTGGAAAGGGTAGAGTAAATGCGATCGAGGTGGTAGGTCTGGGCGAGATTATGACTGCTCGCAGCGTGGAATTGCGCACTGCCAATCGACTCATAATAATTCAAATTTGGAGCCGCTTTCATTTTAGCCCGGTATTCAATATGGTCGGGAAACACACCCGTGAGGATGAGCGCGGAATTCCCCAGGCTGCTGACAAGATAAAAGCGATTATGGAAATCCGCACACTCGATTTCGCCCAGGACGTCGACCGCGTAGAAAAATGCTTCGCGCGCATTCGAATTTGCTCCGGGCTGCTGACGCACAAATTGCGTCAATACGCTGGCCACATAATCGGCGAGCTCATGGTCCTCGAGATCAACTTCTTTAAGAACATGATGCACGAGGTATAAAAATAAAAGTGCAGAGAAATGTGAAGTTGGTCAGGTGATTCAATGATAGCATGAAAGAGCGCGCTGTCGTCAAGAATCAGATCCCTTGTACTTTCGTCAAGCAGGAGTGACACTAACGCCTGTTCATCTTTCATATCAACACCTAATACTCCGAATATGAATTCTATATCAGCGTGTGTCAGTTTTGAACGGCAATACGGCTGTATAACTTTCATAACAAATTAAAGTCTAAAGACAAACAGGAGAAGAGGCAAGGAGTATCTGAAACCGTTCACTGCAAGTTATCATTTAAATATGTTCCGAATTTATCTTGTAATTTCGTGCATAGATAATAGTCGGATAAACAGGTTGTAACTTTAATCGAGAACAGTAGATGATTAGCTTGTGAGCACGAAAAGGACACCGCAGCGAATACTTACTTTTTTGGGATTAGTTTTCGCAAGTTTAGGAATAGCCTGAATAATAAAAAGTACATTGCAGTTACAACACTGCTCGCAAGATAAGATGCTCTGGATATTAGGGGTTGGTGTGCTTTTTACGGTTGTGGGGATCGGCTTATTCATCGGAGGCAAGATTGCGAAAATAGATAATAGTGAAAGGGAACGGCTAATGGCCATATATCCCGATGAGCCCTGGAAGTGGAAAAAGGAGTGGGTCAATGGTCGAATCATTGGTAACAGTAAACAAACAATGCTGATCATCTGGGCCTTCGCACTTTGTTGGAACGGGTTCTCTATTCCCCTGACTTATATCTTGATTCCTCGCTACCTCGCCCAAGACAATAAGCTGGTCTATTTGATTTTGATATTTCCCTTGATTGGAATCTTTATTTTATGGAGCGCAATCACGGCATTTTTGCGCTGGAAGCGATTTGGACGATCGCAATTCGAGATGGCCACCGTTCCCGGCGTAATCGGAGGTGATCTCGGAGGGATGGTCAATACGAGCGTAACCATACGACCTGAGGGTGGATTTCAACTCCATCTTAAATGTATTAACCGTTATCAAACTGGAGGTTCAGACAGTCGGCGGATTGAAGAAAAGACACTGTGGGAGCAATCTCAAGTGATGTCTCACGAAGTTCTTGAAGATGACCGGAGCCGTTCGGCAATTCCTGTTTTCTTTCATATACCCTATAGCTGTAAACCGACGGATGAAAACGATCCGAAGGACAAAATTATCTGGCAGTTGAAGATTGAAGCAAAATTACCCGGCGTAGATTATATGACACAATTTGAAGTCCCGGTGTTTCGGACTGAAGCGAGCCGGGAAGATCAAGCAGAATCAGAAGAATTGCCTGATCCCCTGGCTGAATATAGGGAGCATGAGGATCCGACAAAGCGACTGGAAGCAGTCGGAGTCAGGGTGATGAAAAACCTTCAAGGTGGAACGGTATTTAATTTTCGTTCGGGGCGAAACTTGGGCACGTCGCTTGGAGTGACATTCGTTTTTATTATTTGCGCGGCCGCGTTATGGGCTACGATTACCTATGAAGCCCATTGGATTGGAATTGTGATCGCGGGTTTTTTACCTTCATCCTGGGGGCGGCATTTCTCTCGACTTGGTTTTCCAAGGGCACGGTCACCGTTTTTCCGGATCGCGTTGAGTTAATTTCTAAATTTTGCGGCCTGGGCTCGAAGGTAAACATTCCTCGTGGAGAAATGAATTCTATCGAGCTGACTGAGGGAATGAAGTCTGGCGACAGGGTTTTTTACGATCTAACCTTTCACCGTAGTGATGGATTAAAGAAACAGGTGAGTTCACAAATCGATGGACTGGTTGCGGCCGAAGCGCTGAAAAAAGCGATAGAAGATTGTATCGCTCAGAACATTTGAATCCGATTGGAGCAGAAGCAACTGTCAGCTCATTCACGCTACAGTTCCAATGAATAAGCCTGGGATTAATTATCAGTCTGAGTAACTGAAGACACATCTAGGCGATAGAGCTCCTGGGCATTCTGATAGAATATGCGCTTTGCCAGTTTTTCGGGTAGCGGAGGCAATGCTTTTGTCGGTGAGTCAAAGTCCCAATGTGGGTAATCGCTGGAGAAAATGACGGTTTTCTCTGCCTGCATCATTTCAAAGATTTGCAGCAAGTGTTCCGGATTATCCGGTTCATCAATTGGCTGGGTGGTGAAACGCATGCATTCGACAATATATTCACTCGGGCGTCTTTTAAGCCAGGGTGTTTGTGAGCGCAACGATTTCCAATTTTTATCCAGACGCCACATAACGTGCGGTACCCACGACAGACCTCCTTCTACACAGACAAAGCGGAGGGTGGGGAACTTCTCAAAAACACCTTCACAGATAAGACTGGTAACTTGCCCCATATAATTTTGCGGAATGCCAGTATGCCATTCCAAATAGGTAGAGGGATAACCAGCTGAGAAACTATTAGCTATGCCTTTGCATTCAGCACCTGGATGAATTGCTACCGGGAGATTCATTTCGCAAGCAGCTTCATAAATGGGCCAATATTGAGGTCTTCCGAGAGCGGTATTTGTCGCTGAAGCCATCAATACTTGAACGAACTGGGGGTTTGATCCCAGGCGTTTAATTTCCTTCGCTGCGGATTGAGCGTCTTGCGGGGCAATCAGTATCGCCGCCAGAAAACGAGGATCTTCGGGCAACCATTTTTCGACTACCCAATCATTATAGGCGCTGGCAAACGAAGACGCATAATAGGTGTCTGGAGAAACACAGATCGTTAAACAATTTCCACCTAGTAGGATGGCATAGTCCACATTAAAGGCATCGAGTAACTGCTCACGCATGGTAATGGGACAGGAACCGGGAGACCCCCCCGAGGCGGGAACGGCGTCACGACGAAGAACACCGTGTGGATTGGTTATCCCAAAGATACCGGGTAAAATAATTCCACGTTCGCGCAGAGCCTTAGGAAGATACTTTATAATGTCCTGCGGTGAATTCCAGTATTGATGAACATCACAATCAATTAAGTTCAAATTGGCGCGGGAATTTAATTGAGCGGGTGAATTTACAGAGCTTGCGGTTTTCATGACGAAAAAACAATTTACAGTATTTAAGCTAGAATTTTAGATAGGCTTTACAATTATATTTAACCTGACAGTCTGTCGTGCCTACGCATTTACACATTAAATTTGGAGAAAATTATGTCTAATCGAGTCGTTTATTTAAATGGCGAATATGTCGCTGAAACTGAGGCGCGGATATCTATTTTTGACAGCGCCCTGATGTATGGGGATATGTTGTTTGAAATGACCCGGGTATTCAACCTGAAACCCTTTCGTTTGCGTGAGCATCTCGAACGCCTCTACAGCTCACTCCGCTACGCGGAGATCGACTGTGGGTTGACAATTGACGAGATGGAGGAAGCTACCAATCAAACGATCGAAAAAAATCTAGAGGCGGTAGAGGGCATAGATTTTCAGATTATGCACAATGTTACCCGCGGGGGTATGGCTTTTTATGATACCTTAGTAAAAGAAGGAACTTCACCCGTCGTCACGATAAATGTTTTTCCTCTTATCCGTCATCAGGGGGGCATGGTGGAAAAATATGAGAAAGGAGCCCATGCACTTGTTCCCGCCCAGCAATCTGTTCCCTCGCGATTCATTGATCCGAAATGTAAAAACCGCAGTCGGATATTTTATAAGTTAGCGGATCTTCAAGTTGCTAAAATGGATAAAGCCGCGATGGCGCTACTGACGGATGAGCATGGATTTATTACCGAAGGTACGGGGAACAATTTTTTCATGGCTAAAGACGGAGAACTTTATACCGCAAAACCGCAGAATGTATTGCGCGGTGTATCGCGCCAAGCCTGTATGGATTATGCCGCCGAGCTTGGGATCCCGGTTCATGAAACCGATATAGAGCCCTATGATGTGCGCGGTGCGGATGAAGCCTGGTATACCAGCACGACGGTTTGTATGGCACCTATCACTCGATTTGATTTTCAACCCGTGGGTGAGGGGGTACCGGGCCCTCTCTACAAGAAACTGATTCAAGCATGGTCGGATGATGTCGGCGTTGATATTATTGGACAGGCCCGTGAATACGCGAAAATAAAGGATAAGTGGATACCGTAGATCGGTGAACCCTTATGATAAAGGCCTGTGACGATCGATATTAAAACCTTTTCAAGATAATAGAACCGTTAACGCAATGAAGGAGGGGAACTATATAGACCCCAATTAGAGAATGAGTTTAATCCAGCCGGGGTCAGACACCAATTTACATTTACCAGACGATAATTAGTGGATATAGTGGCGTGTTAATTATCGTCTGAATTTAATACTCCCATATGATGGTAAAGCATACCCTGTAAATGGGACGATGAACCTAATGTTTAAATGAAACCCTTGACCATAGATTCTGCGCCAAAAGAAGATTTCACTGAGGTGCTATCTGGTCATCCGTTATGGCGGGGGTACTTTGTGATTCTCAGTTTTTTTATGCTCACCGCCTGTGCTACGAATAAATCGAAAATTGCGCTAGAAATCCCACACTATGAGACAGCGGATGAATATTTTCAGGAGGGAACTAATCTGGCGAGGGCTGAAGATTGGGAAGGGGCAATCGCGCACTATTCAGAAGCGCTCAGATTGAATCCAGCATGGATTGAAGTCTATTTATTGCGTGGAGTGACAAAGTATAAAATTAATGATGCACCTGGAGCGATAGCAGATTTGTCCGAAGCAATTCGCTTAAGCGAAGATGCGATAATTGCCAGTGGCCGAAGTTTAAGCAGAGAGGGTGATGAGTTAGACGGCAAGAGTGAAGCGATGGAGTTCGATGATTTTGCACATGGCACTAGACTGCCCATGACTTATTATTATCGCGGGCTTGCCAAAGTCATTATGCAAGACTGGAAGGGATCAATTGAAGATTTCACGGAAGCGGTGGAGCTCAATCCCAGATTAGTAAATGCCTATTCACAACGCGCTCTATCTAAAGTTCAACAAGGCGATATCAGCGGTGCAATTGATGATTTTACAACGACACTTCACCTAAATCCAGTTGATGCAAATTCACACTTGCGTCGAGGGCTGGCCAAAGCGCAAGTTGACGATTTAACGGGTGCTTTGATAGACTTTACCCGTGTCATTCATTTACGCCCCAACGACATCAACGCTTATATTAATCGTGGTAACATAAAATCGGAGTTGGGGCACCTCGATGGGGCGGTAGCAGACTATACCGCAGCGCTAATTCGTGGTCCGGGAAGAACAGATGCATTGCTGAAACGTGGATTTGCTCTGGTGAGAATGGAGAAATACAAGGCGGCGACAGATGACTATGATCTGGTAATTGGCCTCGAACCCGAAAATTCCATCGCTTATGTGGGACGGGGATTTACCCAAGTAAATACCGGCCAATTGCAGGGTGCACTGGATGATTTCACGAAAGCGATTGAATATGATTCTGATCTTTTGTTAGCTTACTTATACCGGGGTGGAGTTTTCCGGCAGTTAAATCAATTCGCTGATGCGATAGCAGACTTTGATCAGAGTTTGAAGCTCGACCCCGAGAGTGCGGATACCTGGTTTTTTCGTGCGCAAAGTAAGTCTAAGCAAGGTGATCTTAAGGGAGCGCTTGAAGATTATGATGAAGCTGAAAAGTGGAATCCCGGCAGCGTTAATATTTATTTAAACCGGGGATCGATCAAAGCTGAAATGGGTGATGCGCCGGGTGCGATTGCCGATTTTTCAACGGCAATCAAGACTGCACCAAACTTATCACTCGCCCATTTGGACCGCGGCTTCTATTTTTATGTTGCCGGTGATGATAACGGAGCGATTGAAGATCTAAGAAAAGCCATCGAGCTGGTTTCTGAGCATGAATCGAGAGACTATCAAAATTCGATGGACTATATGACTCTTTGGGAGTGGCTGGCACGGTATCGCCTGGGTGAGGAAGAAGCGGCTGACCAATCAATAATAAATCATCTCAATACGCGATCAGAAGAAGCGAGTGGTGATTGGTATGAGAAAATAGCACAATTTCTCCTCGGTAATATAAGTGAAAGCGAATTTTTTAACGCGGCAGATATTCATAATGATCCGAAAAAACGAAATGGCCAGCGATGCGAAGCCTACTTTTACGCGGCGAACAAAAACCTTTTAAAGGGCGATTTGGAGAAAGCCATTGTCCTTCTAAAACAATGTATAGAAACCGGGTATCGTGAATTTTATGAATTTAAAGGGGCAAAAATTCAGCTACAAGTACTCAACGATAAAAATTCATCTCATACTTTTTAGCGTATCTGAACACTTAATTCATAAATCATGAAGGGATATAACACGAGCTAACAACGAGGGTGATGAAGCAAAACGCAGATGTAATAATAATTGGTGGAGGGGTAACCGGATTAAGCACCGCTTTACACCTCAAAGAACTCGGTGTTGATGATGTATTGATAATTGAACGGCACTATATCGGATCCGGTCAATCGGGGCGCGCTGCGGGCGTTATCCGAGGAACTGTTCGGCACCCCACGGTTTCAGAAACACAGCTTGAAGGGCAGGTATTCTTTCAGTCCTTTGAAGAGCGTTTTTCTATTCCCATTGATGTTAATCACATCGGATATATGCTCGTGGGCTATAACCGTGATAGAGAGCATATTGAAGAGACAATAAATGTCGCCAGGAGTGCAGGCTGTGATTTGAAAGAGATCGATGCTAAAGAGGCAGAAGAACTGCAACCTGGTTTGGGCACGAATGATGACTCCATTTATGTTTATGAACCCGGTGGTATTTATGTAGATCCTATGTCAGCTACCTACGCCTTGTCCCTCGCCGCAAAAAAACAGGGTGTGAGATTCATGGAAGGGTGTGAAGTGGGAGATATTCAAGTAAAGGGAAGCAATGTAATTGGTGTTAAGAGTGCCGCTGGAAATTTTGATGCCCCTAAAATCCTTATTGCGACCTCGGTTTGGGGGCAACCTCAACTAGCCAAACTTGGGCTAAATGTCCCTGTCCGCCCGCATATCGCGGAAATGGGTTTTTTCCAGGTCGGACCCGGTTCACAAGACAGGCTTCGCCGCATCATTTTTGATTCAAGAGCAAAGCTCTATATGCGGCCGGAAGGTGAGCGCCAAATGTTTGTCGGTCGCAGAGAGGATTATTATGAGCAGAAAAATGGAGATCCGATCGACCCTGACAACTATAAACAGACGGCAAACTTTCATTCAGTCGACGAGATGCACAAGAATCTAGAGATAACACTTCCCTTCATGAATGAAGGGTTCGTGCACCGAACCTATGCCTGTACTTATGACATTACTCCCGATCACATGCCCATACTCGATAAGGCCGAGGCGATAGAGGGCCTATACTATGCGGTTGGTTTTAGTGGTGGAGGGTTTTCCACTTCTCCCTGGGTGGGGAAGCGTATGGCCGCGTTGATTGCCGATGGCAACACAACTCATGATTTAGAAGTTTTTAGATTGGGACGATTTGCGGCGGGAAAAAATATTGAATGGGACAATACCCCGGCCAGTTATAATTAGAGTAGACGGTGGAAATTACAGAAAAGGGTTTCACTCCTACAAAAGAAGATATTGCTGCCTATTGGGATCGCGGCTATTGGATTAGTCCCAAGCTCATCAGCGACGAGCAGATTGCGAGTCTGCGTAAAGCTGTATTCCGTATTATTGATGGTGATATCGATGGCGATGGCTTTTACTATTTAGGACCTTGGAATAAACCGGATGATGAGACAGCGATTCGCAAAATTCAAAACGGCTGGTGGATAAATAATGAAGTAAGGGAGATTGTTACGTCTGCACTTATCGGGCGTATTGCGGCAAAATTGATGAAAAGTGATGAAGCGCGACTCTGGCATGATCAGGTAATTTTAAAGCCGGGATCGGGTAGTGAAGCTACCGACGCGGGAAACGTTGGCTGGCATCAGGACTATGCTTACTGGCAGTGCACAAACACAGATAATCTTATAAGCGTATGGATTGCCTTACAAGATACGGATTTAAACAATGGTGCGATGCGAACACTCGCCTGTTCTCACAAACAGGGAGTCATCGAAGATAGCAATACTTTCACGGAAAAGAATCTCGACACATTGCGTGATCGGTTTGAAAAACAATTTAAAATGCCATGGCTTGATGAACCCTGC
>Ga0114996_10005527_pt1 | contig 14796 bp, 13 predicted proteins | sample ArcticOcean_MG_C_4_FD_87039 | JGI IMG/M metagenome (GOLD analysis project Ga0114996, IMG submission 87039) | Marine microbial communities from western Arctic Ocean - ArcticOcean_MG_CB4_134 | ecosystem: Environmental > Aquatic > Marine > Oceanic | place: Arctic Ocean: Canada Basin | collected...
ACTGAGCGCATCATCGACAATATATGCAAAGTTATTGTAAGCAAAGGTGATGCGATAAAATTGAGTGTAGCCGCCCTGATTACCGGTGGGCACATCCTGATTGAAGGCGTCCTTAGCGTTGGCAAAACTATGCTTGCCAAAAGCTTGGCTCGTTCAACCGAATGCACATTCAGCAAAGTGCAGCTTACCCCTGACATGCTGCTCAGTGACATAACTGGTATATCTGTATATAACCAAAAAAAACAGAGGTTTGAGTTTAGACTAGGTCCAGTCATCGCTCAAAATTATGCTAGCGGATGAGATTAATCAGGCTACTCCAAAGACACAATCAGCATTATTAGAAGCTATGGAAGAAAATCAAATAACTGTTGAAGGAGTTACTTATTCTTGCAGCGCCTTCCAGAATGCAAGGTCCAACAGCAAGCTATTGATAGAGGAAATTTTCGAAAGCGTAGAGGTGCCTAGATCACGCTTAAGCAAGCGAGCTAAAAAGTAAGTTAACATGTCTGATACTTTATATTTCGACCTGTTTGGCACTACGCTCGGTTGGATGGGAGCATTAGCATCTGAACAAGGGCTACGCAAGTTAATTTTACCAAAAACTTCACCTGAAGAAGTAGTTAAAGATCTTAAACTTGAAATCGTTGGTGCAATTGCCTCTACAAAAAAATTCAGGAATTTAAGGAAGCGCCTTGATCTCTACTTCTCTGGTTCGCTACAAAATTTCGATGACCCTCTTGATTTGAGTGGAGCTCCTGACTTCTTCCTGAACGCCTGGCAGGCCTGTAAATCTATACCAGTTGGCAATGTTAGATCGTATAGGTGGCTCGCTGAACAGGCCGGAAACAGCAAAGCAGTTCGAGCCGCTGGGCTAGCAATGGCCCGTAACCCAGTGCCGATATTCATACCCTGTCACCGTGTGATCGGAAGCAACGGTCGTTTACATGGATATGGAGGCGGGTTAGCAATGAAGCAAAGATTATTGGAGATAGAAGGGGTCACTCCGATACAAAGCCAGTTGACACTTTAAGGGAACAAATGGCATTCTACCGTAAAGCTTCCGAATCCAAATTTTCTTGAATGAACTGACTTGCATCCTCAAGATTAGACTGGTCAACCAAAATTCTGGTTGGGCCTGCAAAGACACCCAAGTAAGAAGCTGTGTCGCCAGCACGCACCATAACAGTAAAGCCGTTAGAACTGAGCAACTCCTTCCACATCTCGGCGGTTAACTGATCAGGAGCAGTCGTCAAATACACCCAGTGAATCGGCTCAGTCATTTAATTCAACCGCATCTTATTTGACCTTCACCAAGCAGAGCGTTAAGTTTTGCTTCGAGCTCAGGACAAAAATTAGTAGTGACCTTAGGCATTTGAAGGCGTACAACTTGATCTGTTAGGTCTATGTCAACAAAAACAACATCATTGCCCTTGTATCCCAGCAACAATTCTATCGCTGACTTAAGTAGGTAAGTGTCCTCAGAAAAGTCCCCAGTGTCTTTGACGTTTATCACAACTTTCTTACTCACGCCCACCAATTTGGCACCGTTCGTCGAATTATCACCACTGGCCTCACCATTAGATGGAACATCCCTAGGAACATTCGCGTCCGGGTCAGGGGGTTTATTCACCCTCCCATGGCCGTTGGCTTCCGCGAGACTAGTTATTATTTCAGTAACAGCCTCCAAGTTCGCTGGTGTAGCGTCGGCAATGAGTCCCGTCATCGCATCATTGTCTACATTCATTTGAGACGACACATCTCGGTCAGGGTCGAATATGCCCGCCTTCATAGCCCGTATGGACATTTGGCCATCATTGTTTCTTATTTTTCCTTCGACAGTTATGAGAGAGCCCTCAATCCATACATCTTTCGTCTCTTCATAAATTCTATCCCACACGAATACTTCCAAATTGCCACCCAACATCTCCAACACAGCTATTAAATAAGGTCTTCCGTCCCTGCTTGCCCTATGAGTAACATGAGCTAATTGGCCAACCAGCTCCACAGTCGAATTATCCGACTTACCCTCCAAGTCACTCTTCACTGCTGTAGCAGTGGTCTTGGCAGCGAAAGCTATCTCAGTTAGTGGATTGTAGCTTATCCTCTTGCCGAGAAGCTCTCTTTCCCACTCCGCTATCTCCCTCTTTGTAACTGCGTCTCCAAGAACAAGTTCTATCTCATTTAACGGAGCCTGTGCGGCCTCACCGAACAGATCAAACATGTCGATTTGACCCGACTCCCTTCTGCTCTTCTCTTGTTGACTGACGTTCATGATTCTTTCGACTGTTGCCAAAAGATCCGCCCGAGAGCCAAATTCATCTAGAGACCCTACTTTTATCAGCCCCTCAAGTGAACGCCTGTTCACCGCAGAAAGATCAGCATATCTACAAAAATCTGAGAGTGATTGGAACACACCGTGCTCTAATCTAGAATTTATCAATGCTATCATCGCACCAGTGCCTACATGTTTAACTGCATCTAGCCCAAATCTTATGGTTTTTTGATTCTCGTAATTTTCCTCGATGGAAAAACCTACATCACTACGATTTACATTCGGCGCAAGGACCTTTATATCAAGTCTTGTACATTCATCCACGTCAACGGATATTCTTTCGTGCTGTCCTATATGAGAATTCAACAAAGCAGTCATGTATTCGACGGGATAGTTTGCCTTGAAGTAAGCTGTCCAGTAGGCAATAACCGCATAACTTACGCTGTGTGCCTTATTGAAAGCATACCCCGCAAACGGCTCTATAAGAAGAAACATTTTTTCGGCCAAATTCTGATCATACCCTTGATTTAAAGCCCCTTTAATAAACTTGTCACGTTCTTCTTCCATTATGGCTGGGATCTTCTTGCCCATAGCCTTGCGCACGATATCTGCCTCACCCAAACTATACCCAGCCATCGCCTGAACAATTAACAACACCTGATCCTGATAAACTATGACACCATAAGTCTCTTCTAGAATGTCCTTCAATATAGGATGAAGATACTCCGGGGTTTTTTGCCCGTTCTTGGCTTGGATGAATGAATCGATGTGCTCCATAGGGCCAGGTCTATAGAGTGCAATCATTGCAGCAACATCCAGCAACGAGGATGGCTTCAACTCTTTTATATAATGACGCATGCCCGAGCCTTCAAGTTGGAATACCCCTGTTGTCTCCCCAGAAGACAGCAACTCGAAGGTAGCTTCATTATCGAAAGAAACCTTGTTCAACTCTATTTCTACACCGGCACTATCTTTTATAATCTTGATGGTCCTATCTAAGGTAGAAAGATTGGCCAAGCCAAGAAAGTCCATCTTGAGCAATCCCATTTTAGCGATATACTCCATAGAGAATTGCGTCATGGCAATATCTTCAGCATTCCCTTTCACAGGTCGCTGTAAAGGCACGTATTCCGCAAGTGGCTCCTCAGATATTACGACCCCAGCAGCATGTGTACTAGAGTGCCTAACCACTCCCTCTAGTTCCTTGGCACTCTCAATCAGGTGACGTAACGTCTGATCTCTCTCGTACGCCTCTTTCAGCTCGGGGACTACATCAACGGCCTCAGCAAGAGAGTTAACTCGAACAGGCACTAACCGGGCCACTCTGTCAACATCCCCATAACTCATGCCTAGCGCCCTCCCGGTATCACGGATCGCCGCTTTCGGTCCCATAGTTCCGAAAGTTATGATTTGAGCAACGTGATCATGTCCATACTTGTTCTTTACATATTGCAGGACCTCGTCTCTCCGATCGTCCTGAAAGTCCATGTCTATATCAGGCATTTCCTTTCTTTCCAAGTTAAGAAATCGCTCGAAAACCAATCTATACAGCAGAGGGTCAATATCAGTGACTCCTGTAACGTAAAGTACCAAGCTCGCTGCGGCGCTCCCCCTAACTCCAAGAATTATGTTTTGTTCACGGGCAAACTTGGCTATATCCCAAACAACCAAGAAATAGTTTGGGAATTGTGTCTTATTAATAACATCCAGTTCATAACGCAATCGTTCCTTGTAGCTATCATCAGCATCGGGAATTCTTTTATTTAGACCGTCCCAACACAATTTCTGCAAAAATTCTTCAGCCGTAGACCCATCGGATGGCACATATTGAGGTAAATGCAATGATGAAAAATCTATTTCCACATTGCACTGTTCTGCTATTACCCTGGTATTCTCGTAAGCCTCGGTCAATTCTGGGAATAAGGCCGCCATCTCCTCTGAGGAACGCAAATAGAACGAATCATCCTCCATGCGAAGTCGGTTGGCATCATTTACATTTGTGTTCGTATGAATACAAATCAGTAGGTCTTGAATAGGTGCGTCTTCTCTGTTTGTATAGTGACTATCATTGGTCAATACAAGAGGTACCCCTAGTTCATTTGATAAGGCAATTACACCATTATTTATCTGTTCAAGTTCTGGAACATGATTATGGGCTTGAATTTCAAGATAGTAGCCATCAAAGACTTTATTGTGCCAAAGCACCGCCTCTTTGGCGTCATCAAGTCGATTTTGCCTGATAAGTTGTGGTACTTCTGCGGAAGGACAACCGGAAAGCGCTATGATGCCCTCTCCGAGCTGTTCGAGCAGCTCTTTGTCGACTCTTGGTTTGTAATAAAATCCTTCCAAATGCGACTTACTGACCAATTGGATAAGATTTCGATATCCCGTATTGTTCTTGGCAAGGAGAATCAAATGATACGGGGTCCTGTCTGCCGCTTCTTTAGAATGTCGACTCCCTGGTGCAACATAAACCTCACATCCTAATATCGGCTTTATACCAGCTTTTATGCATTCTGAATAGAATTGCACGGCTCCGTATAGCCCGCCATGATCGGTTATAGCGAGGCTTTTCATGCCCAGTTGTTTAGCGCGGCTCACAATCGCAGGTATGCGACTCAAGCCATCTAGCATACTGTATTCGGTATGAACGTGAAGATGGACGAACGATTCCATTAAAGCTTATTGTGAACGGTTTCCCTAAAAGTAACCAAGACAAAGATCAGACAATTTTGAGTTTTATTAGAAGCCTTCTTAGGGCTACTCGGCACATAGCCCTGAGCCTCTCGCCTGTTGGTAGATTGTACTACTTAACTTCCAATTTTCCCACCGACAATAACTGTTGTTTGTTCTACTTCTGAATGTTACGGTTGAACTAGGTATTCTGATAGCTGCTACTCTGCCTAATAAACTCATACAATGCCTAGCGAGAAATCCTTGTTGCCAAATGTTTGATTACAATCAAGCTCTTTACAAGATGCTAAGCCTTACAGATTTGGAGCGCGTTTCTGGGCAAACTCAGAGTACGGGTCGCTACGATTTGCGAAGAATTACTACGCTCTTGCATCGTCTAGGTAACCCTCATATTCAAATCCCTACTGTCCACGTAGCCGGGACTAAGGGGAAAGGCAGCACAGCTGCTATGATCGCTTCAATATTATCAGCACAGGGTTACACAACCGGGTTATTCACATCGCCACATCTGCATAGCTTCAGAGAGCGAATTCAGCTAGATGGCGTCCCTATTAATGCGAGTGGTTTCGCAGAGCTTATTGAACGGCTGTGGCCTGAAGTATTAACGATGAACGCTCAAGCCTCATCAGGTCAAGTCACAACTTTTGAGTTGCTAACCGCTATGGCTTTCCTGCATTTCTACGAAAAGGGTGCCGATTTTCAAGTGATAGAGGTAGGTTTGGGCGGAAGATTAGATTCCACCAACGTGGTGTTGCCTGAAGTCAGCGTCATTACCTCAATAAGCCTAGATCACACCAAAATACTCGGGGCAACACTCAGGAAAATAGCTGCAGAGAAGGCTGGAATTATCAAGCCACACACACCCATTGTCACAAGCCCTCAAAGACCAGAAGCAATGGGGGTTTTGCGTAAATCGGCACAAGCCAACAATGCACCGTTCATCCTCGCTGCGGATGAATGCAATGTCACTCCTGTCTCTCATGAGTTGAGTAGCCAACTAATCAACGTTTCCTCTACATGGAGCCCATCATACTTGTCTATACCATTCCTAGGACAACATCAAATCGAAAATGCCACTACAGCTCTCGTCACTACCAAAACACTCATCGAGAAAGGGTTCGATATTTCCCATGACTCAATAGCTCTGGGCTTCAGCAAAGTCAGTTGGCCATGCCGAATGGAGGTGTTAAGTGAAGAACCACTATTTATCGCAGATGGCGCTCACAATCCATACTCTGCAAAAATTTTGCAACAAGCAATAACCGAATATATACCAAACCATAGACTGATAATTCTCGTGGGGCTTTCTAATGACAAGAATATATCTGGAATTGTGGATGAGTTGGCAAAAGGTGCAGATCTCGTAATCCCAACGAAGTCCCGTCACCCAAGGGCAGTCTCTCCTCTCCATATTTCAAAGCTTTTCACACAGAAAGGAGCAAAAACAGTAACCACTCAAAGCGTTGAAGAAGCGACCAACTACGCATTTTCTGAAGCAAGAGCAGGAGATCTCATAGTGGCCACCGGGTCTCTTTTCGTGGCAGCAGAAGCACGAGAAACCATCCTAAACATCTCCCCGGAAAGGTATGACTTCCTATAATAAAATTGCTGCGAAGACCCGTCGGCTCAGAAATCAGCCACTGATAGCCTAGGCGGGCTTACCTGAAGTCATACCTTCCATCATCTTTTCTATAGCCATTGTATGGCTGCAAAAACGGTCCGTAACAAAATTCTTACACGAGCAGTGCCAACTTCCCTCTTCGTATTTGAGCTCATATGTGTCGTGGTCTCCCTGAAAAGTAGCCTTAAGATCTGAAATGATTACCCGCCCTTTCTCCTGAGCATAAATCTGAGATTTCTGAACTTTGCCAATGAGGCTCGAGTACATATGGCCTCCCTCAGTGAGTTTGATTTGAAGCTGACGGAATCGTACATCTACTTCAGTTGATCGTCAATTAATTATTGTGTCAACTTTCCACGAAATCGCCTGTTTTTGACGGTCCTTATCTAAGGTGATAGGCTCAAGTCTACTTTCACGAAGGATATCAGATGCCCCTGTACGAATACTTTTGCACATCCTGCAATTGCCGCTTCGAACTCCTATCTGGATTCAACTACAACAAAGGGACGGGCTGCCCGCAATGTGGCACAATTTCAGAAAGAGTCCCCTCCACTTTCTCAGCAGTTGTCTCAAACAGTGAGCAACCCACTAGAACACTTGGAGGTGGCTGCGGATGTGGATCAACCAGCATGTGCGCCTGCGCAAGAACTTAAATAACTCTACAAGAATTGCGGCTTCTTCCTTAGCGCTATCCTGTCCCTACTTATTTGCCACCACTTAACCAAATTAAGAAACAACATTATAGCTGTGGCCTCTCCCAACGTTGCCACAGCCACTAACAGAGTTGATTCAAGCCAAAAGCGCTGGGGGAACATTCGGACAAGCAAAGAGGTTCTTTGATCCAACAACCACAAATCATTGCTGAAGCTAATCTCGTGAAAAAGTCGGAACAATGGATCAAACTCTATTAAAGAAATCCCCATCGCAACCACAATGGCACCGAAAATAAATACAACGCCTTGAACAAGCAACTTGCGTACAACTCTGGCGAAATCATTTCCTACGATCAAAAATCCGAGCAAGGAAACGGCAAATAGGTATAGAAACATGCCTTCTTGAATCCTATAAGTCGATTGCAACAGGTGCTTCACGTCACGCATATGCTCAACTTCTCGACCATTAAAAACAGGGTGCGATATTCCGTTTGAAGTTACAATGATTGCCAATAATTCTTCTTTTGAATTAAAGTAGTCTTTTATTTGTACAGCTGCTTCAGAAAGTTGCCCTTCAGTTAAGCCTGTAGTTTGTGAAACGCTTTGTCTTTCAAACTGAAGTTCCATCAAGGTAATGGAACTGAACGCAATGCGGACATTGCTGGTTATCAAAAACACCAGAAGGGCAAACGCGAATGTGGTCGCCAATATAAACCTAAGAAAACGCAAATTATCACCGTTGACGTTGATGGTAGACATAATCTTGATCTGTTGTCAACGTCGTTTATTGCTAACTATAATTTGCGCTAGGAGCCGATAATGACTAAAAATCCTTCAATAGACCTCACATACTTAGTCAAACTCATTGCAGATTTAAGAGGCGCAAATGGATGCCCTTGGGATAAGCAACAGACTCACGAGTCGTTAAAGCGATATTTGCTTGAGGAATCTTATGAGGTCTTCGACTCAATTGATCAAAATAAGAAGGGTCTAGCCGAAGAGTTAGGTGACGTTTTGTTGCAAGTCTTGCTCCACTCCCAAATCGCTAGCGAGAAGGGAACGTTTGCTATCGATGACGTTCTTACAATTCTGGGTCGCAAGCTAATTGAGCGACACCCCCACGTCTTTGGGAAGGACGTGGTGCGGGACGCGATCGAAGTCGAGGCAAAATGGGAACAGATTAAACAAGAAGGGAAATCTGATACAGATGATGGCTCAATATTGAGTAGCATTCCTTCGGCTATGCCAGCCCTAGCTTACGGCCAACTCATGCAGGAACGTGCATCACGTAATGGATTCGATTGGGATGAAATTAATGGCGTATTAGACAAAGTCAGTGAAGAAATTCAGGAAATCAAGGAAGCGAAATCTGAACAAGAAAAAATAGCAGAGTTCGGAGACCTATTGTTTTCGCTTGTCAACGTGAGTCGCTGGATGGGAATCGAAGCAGAAGATTCCATGCGACAAGCGAGCAGTCGCTTTAAAAAAAGATTCTCGCGCATGGAGGAACTAGCTAAGAATAAAGGGACGTCTTTCTCACAATTGCAGCAAGTGGAAAAAGATATCTTATGGGAACGAGCAAAAATCTTAGAGTGTTCCTAGTGCGCCCTTATATGAAACCCTAAATTACTCGTAATAAGCTCTATGAAAAGCCGACTAAACTGTTGGCTGAGTCAAATAGTACGGTGGATCCAACTCAGAAGGTAATGCCACTTCAATTACAGTGGGAACGGAAGCTCTTATACTATCCCCAATCGCTACCTCAACTGCTCCGAGATCTGAAACCTTAACTCCTTTTGCGCCAAAACTCTCTGCCAGTTTAACAAAGTCAGGATTGTGAAGTTCAGTGCCAACTAAACGACCCCCAAATCGGCGATGCTGGTCACGATAAGAAGCTCCATAGCCGCCATTATTGAAAATCACTGTGACAAGATTTATATCATATTGAACAGCCGTAGCCAAATCAGCCATTGCATAAGCAAAGCCGCCATCTCCAGTTAAAGCCACCACAGCCTTATCAGGATTACCCACTTTAACGCCAAGCGCCGTGGGAAAACCAAACCCTAGATTCCCCATGTATGAAGACGTAATAAACGTCCTCTCCTTCATCGCAGGATATGCCAAATAGCTCCAAGCCCCGATATTAGTAATGCCGCCCACTATGAAACCATCTTCCGGCACGGCCTTCCTTATACTTTCAACCAATTCGACCTGTATAGGCCCTGCTGCTTTAATTTTAGCCTTCGTACTAGACTTTATATTTTGGAGTGTGTCTTTTCCCCATTCGTTATTAACCGAACGACTCCCAAGAGCTGCCACGAGCATTCCGAGTCCCGCTTTTGCGTCAGCTGGTATACCAATTTCCGCATCCATTGTCTTACCAAACTCACTTTCATCAACGTTCATGTTAATAAGCTTCTGGTCACTACGAGGAGAAGTCCCTATTTCTGGGCGATAGCTACCTAACCTACTGCCTACTACTAGAATAACGTCTGCTCTAGGGAAAAGTTCCACCCCAGGCCCCCACGCGTAAGCAGTCGTGCCCATCGAAAGCGGATGAGTCTCATTTATCGCTCCTTTCCCCTCAGCCGTACTTATTACAGGCGCCTCTATGAGTTCCGCTAGTTGTGTGAGTTCCGTACTCGCTCCCGATAAATTCACTCCACCACCAGCCCAAATCAGTGGTCTTTTTGCAGTTGCCAGCAAATCAGCCGCAGCCGAAATCAAACTAGCGCTAGGCTTCAGCCTTTGCCAGGACTCAGGCTCTATCAAATCTATCTCAGCGACCGAACTCAGCGTGTCAGGCGGTATTTCAATCTCGACAGGCCTAGGCCTGCCAGTCTTAATCTGATTCATTGCTTCATGTATGGTTTCAGGTATCGCTTGAACATCGGTTACTAAATCGTTCCACTTCACAACTGGTTTCATAAACTGTAGTTGATCCGAAATTTCATGGAGCTGTCCAAAATCCTTACCTATCTCATCACTTTCGATCTGCCCAGATATCAACAAAACAGGTGCTGATGTCGCATAGGCATCAGACAATCCTGCCGCCGCATTGTAAGCACCAGGTCCCGGCACAACTAATGCAACCCCTATCTTCCCAGTGGAGCGCGCATACCCATCAGCCATATAAGTAGTGGTCTGTTCATGCCGGCAAGTGATTACGCGAATGTCTGGATTATCATAAAACGCGTCGTAAATGCTCATTATTTGGACGCCTGGTAACCCGAACACAACATCGACCCCTTCCGCAACTAGCGACCTTACAACGGCTTCACCCCCACTCATCTTAGGCATAAAAACCTCCCGAATCTAGCTGATGTACTACGCCACACCACGCCTTAAACAATCCTAACCTCCAGTCCGAGTCGCACATAGACAGCGTTCAAGACTACGTGAAATCCGTCTAATCCTTCAGATTAGGCCGCTTGGAATGCCAAGGGGTGGCTTGCTCATAATTAAAGGCTGTACGCAAAACGACTCCTTCTTGAAAAGGCTTCCCAATAATCTGTAGTCCTACCGGTAGGCCATTCTCGTCAAACCCACAGGGTATGCTGATTGCAGGAAATCCAGTCAGATTGAAAGGGCGATTAAGCGCCACCATCAGGTTCTGTGTCGCCTCCTCAACTCCATCAATGGTGACCACAGTTTCTTCTATCTTAGGGGCCGTCAATTGTTCTGTAGGGGTTATTAGAAGGTCTACTCCTTCCATCGCCTTCAAATATCCTTGGGTGAACCTTGCCCTTGCTTGATGAGCCTTAATGTAATCTACCGCAGGCACGAACATTCCCGACTTTATCCTTGTTAGGACTTGAGGAAAATAATCTTTCGGGCGTTCTTCTATCCATTTCCTATGATAGGCAGCAACTTCTGGGCCCAAAATTCCAAGCGATATAGCCGCTGCCTCATCCATACTTGGAACGTCTACTTCCTCTACCGAAACACCTAGCTGCTCAAGTACTTTAATAGCCTGTTCAACCTTTTCTCTAACACCACTCTGCAGCCGGCTATAAAACTCCTTAACTGGCAACCCCACCTTTAAACCTTTAATAGGCTGCTTCATCTCGGCTAGGTAATTTGGTACTGGAATATCCCTAGAACCTGGATCTTTAGGATCATAACCAGCCATCGCCTGCAACAATATTGCGCAGTCTTCCACGCTTCTTGTCATAGGGCCAGTATGATCTAACGACCAAGACAAGGGTATTACCCCATGTTTGCTCACCCGGCCATAGGTAGGCTTAATTCCCACCACGCCGCAGATTGATGCTGGTATGCGGATTGATCCTCCAGTATCAGATCCAGTTGCAGCAGGGATCATGCCAGTGATCAAAGCAACTCCTGATCCGCTGCTCGAGCCTCCGGGTATGCGTTCAGTACCCCAAGGATTGGGGGGAGTTCCATAGTCAGGATTTAACCCAATGGCCCCATAAGCAAATGGATGCAAATTCAACTTCCCTAATATCACTCCTCCCGCATCGGTTATCTTAGTAACTGCTGTGGCGTCCTCTTCCGGTATGAAATCGGCAAGGATAGGAGAACCTGCAGTTGTAGGAACACCTTTTGTATAGTACAAATCCTTCAAGCCTATAGGTATTCCGTGCAATGGGCCTTTATATTCCCCAGATGAAATCGCTCGTTCTGCCTTCTTCGCCTCGCTTAAAGAGGATTTTTCCATAACATGAATAAATGCATGGAACTGAGAGTCAAGTGCATTTACACGATCTAAGCAGGCTTGAACCAATTCGACTGGAGAAATCTTCTTATCACGTATCAGAGGCGATAGCTCTGATATCGGCAAGTAGTTTAAGATTTGCTGTGACATAACAACGTTGATTGTATTTGGGTAAAATTAGAAGGTCAACTAGGCAATCCGTCGCGCTTTTGAGGACAGTAGTTACCTTAGCCCTTTTCGGCAGTTGTTACAGCTCACAATAAATTGCCGTCGAGCTGCCATTTACGGCGGGATGGTTCCTAGAAAACAAGCCTAAGCTGTGCTCCCTCTTAGCACTTGTTTCATTACTTCACCCAAACTCTCTACGGACGGTGCGATAGTAGTGCCTGCCTCAGAAAGAGCTCGTATCTTTTCCTCAGCGGTACCAGATTTACCAGTGACAATAGCCCCTGCATGCCCCATGCGCTTCCTAGGAGGGGCAGACTGTCCCGCTATCAGACTAACTATTGGCTTACTGACACCTCCCGACTTGATGAATGCGGCAGCCTCTTGTTCACGATTGCCGCCAATCTCACCAATCAAGACTATAGCCTCAGTCTCATCGTCGTCCTCAAACATGGTCAAAACATCAACGAAGCTTGTACCTACTAACGGATCGCCTCCTATCCCTACACATGTAGATTGGCCAATGCCAAATTGCGTTAGAGCATTTACCGCTTCATACGTTAAGGTGCCACTACGGGAGACCACGCCGACCCTGCCAGGTGTATGTATTTCAGACGGCATTATCCCCACTCGACACAAACTCGCTGGGGATATCGCACCAGGACAATTGGGGCCGATCAAGCGGACATTCGACCCACGTAGATAACTTAATACTCCAATCATGTCCATGGCAGGCACGCCTTCAGTTATGCATATCACGAGAGTTATCCCTGAGGCAGCTGCCTCGAGCACTGCATCAGCAGCCCCTGGGGCGGGAACAAATATAATAGATGTATTAGCACCAAGTTCTCTCACGGCAGTTTCCACGGCGTCAAAAACTGGCACAGCTTCATTAAACTTAACCCCGCCACGACCAGGCGTAACACCAGCAACAATATTGCTGCCATATTCCAACATCTGCATGGAGTGAAAGGTACCCTGCTTTCCAGTGATACCCTGAACCACAATTCTCGTATCTTGGCCTACAAGAATACTCACTGTATCGTTATATCCTGCAAAACTTTGGTCGCCTCTGAAATATAATCCACAAAAATGGTGTCGGGCTTCGCCTCCTTGAGAATTCGAATGCCCTCATCCTTATTCGTACCTAAGAATCTGACTACCAACGGCAACTCCTTCCCGCTATCTAAGTAAGACCTCACAATGCCTTCGGCTATGTCATCACAACGGGCTATTCCCCCAAAAACATTTATCAAAACCCTTTTGACCTGAGGGTCAGCAAGTATGATCCCCATCGCCTCAGCTACCCTGATAGGCTCGGCTCCACCACCAACGTCAAGGAAGTTTGCAGGGAAACATCCGCTCGCTTTTATGGCATCCATAGTAGCCATAGCTAATCCCGCTCCATTCACTAAACAACCTACATCACCATCCAACTTTACGTAAGCTAATCCTGCCTGACCAGCTTTTGCTTCCAAAATGTCTTCCTGAGTCCAATCTCTTAAACTTGGCATATCTGGTTGCCGGAATGCAGCGTCGTCATCTATGGTCATTTTCGCATCCAGTACCATTACTTGGCCGCTTTTGGTTATTACCAAAGGGTTAATTTCAACAAGTGAGCAATCTTTATCCACAAAAGCTTTATAAAGTCTCATCATTTGATCCGCCACAGGATTAGCCAAATTACTTGGTAATCCCATAGCGTGAGCTAGGCGCCTACCCTGATATGCACGGAACCCCACTGTTGGTTGAACTACCTCTCTAAGTATTAAGCCTGGATGCTCGAGTGCTATTTCCTCTATTTCCATGCCTCCAGCCTTGCTCGCTATAACAACGGGGGCTTGAGCTATCGCGTCAATAACTATTCCCAAGTATAGCTCGTACTCAATATCCAAGGATTCCTCAACAAGTACTATGCTGATCGGTGCGCCAGTCAAACTGGTTTGAGGTGAAATTAGTCTGCTCCCAAGCATTGACGCAGCCACGTCCTCGGCCTGTTCAGCACTCTCAATGAGCTTGATTCCTCCGCCTTTTCCTCTACCTCCAGCATGAACTTGAGCTTTCACAAAAGCCGGGGTTCCAACATGGCGGGCAACGTCACGTGCCTCTTGCGGAGTAGTTGCCACTCCAGAGCGCGGCACAGGCATGCCGTAAGAAGCTAGAATCGATTTGGCTTGGTATTCATGCAATTTCATAAATTTTCTCGGCGGAGGGAGTGGGATTCGAACCCACGATACCCTTGCGGGTATACCGGTTTTCAAGACCGGCGCCTTAAACCGCTCGGCCATCCCTCCAATAACCCCATTATCCGGTCAAAGGTGATGGCCGGCACAGATAGGATACCTTAGTACTCCAGTTCTTGACTAGCGGGCTTTTCCAGGTCTGATCAAGTCCGTTCCTAAATAATTGCGTAGAACCTCCGGCACCACCACTGAGCCATCTGCCTGCTGATAAGTCTCCAGGATTGAAATCATTATTCTGGGTATAGCCAAGCCGGAACCATTTAGGGTATGCAAGTATTCCGCTCTACCGCCTTTTTCATATCTAAATCTGATATTGGACCTTCTAGCCTGAAAATCTGTGCAATTAGAGCATGAGCTAACCTCAAGCCATTCATTTGACCCAGGCGCCCATACCTCCAAGTCATACGTCTTTGCAGATTGAAACCCTAGATCTCCTGTACACAACTGAACAACGCGATATGGCAACTCGA
>Ga0114996_10005529_pt1 | contig 14790 bp, 10 predicted proteins | sample ArcticOcean_MG_C_4_FD_87039 | JGI IMG/M metagenome (GOLD analysis project Ga0114996, IMG submission 87039) | Marine microbial communities from western Arctic Ocean - ArcticOcean_MG_CB4_134 | ecosystem: Environmental > Aquatic > Marine > Oceanic | place: Arctic Ocean: Canada Basin | collected...
CCATTGGCTTCGATGGCTTCGTGGATCTTCTCCGGAAGCGGGCCGCTGTTTCCGATGCACGTCATGCAGCCGTAGCCGACGACGTGGAAGCGGAGCTTCTCGAGGTAGGGCAGCAGTCCTGCCTGAGTCAGGTAGTCGGTCACAACGCCACTACCCGGCGCCAGAGCGGTCTTGACCCAAGGCTTCACGTCCAGGCCCTTCTCCACCGCCCTCTTGGCAAGGATGCCGGCCCCGACCATGACGGACGGGTTCGACGTGTTGGTGCAGCTCGTAATCGATGCGATGACGATGGTGCCGTCCCCGATCTCGTAGCTCTCACCGTCGGCTTCTACGGTGCACGCGCGTCCTGGTGCCGCCTGAGCGACTGCGACAGACCGCTCGGCTTCACCCTCACCGTCCCAGCTCTCACCGGGACCCTCGCCACCCTCTGCGCCAACCACGGCCGCGTCAGGCAGTTCGAATCCGGCCGGCACGAGCGCCGGCAGGTCCTTCTCGAATTGTGACCGCATGTCCGCCATGCGAATCCGGTCTTGCGGGCGTTTCGGCCCGGCGAGACTCGGCTCTACGGTGGAGAGGTCCAGTTCGAGCGTGGACGTGAACTGTGGATCCGGCGTCTCGTCTGTGCGGAAGATGCCGAGTTCCTTTGTGATTGTCTCAACCCGCGAAACCAAGCCTTCTGAGCGACCCGTACCGCGCAGGTACTCGAGCGAGGACGCGTCCACCGGGAAGAAGCCGATCGTCGCGCCGTATTCCGGCGACATGTTCGCGAGTGTCGCCTTGTCGGGAAGCGTGAGGTTGCTGAGCCCAGCTCCGTAGTACTCGACGAAGCGGCCTACGACGCCGTGCGAGCGAAGCAGCTCGGTCACGCGTAGGACCAGATCAGTCGCGGTCGCGCCCTCCGGGAGCGTGCCGGTGAGCTTCATGCCAACGACTTCAGGCAGGAGCATGTAGTAGGGCTGACCCAGGACCACCGCTTCTGCTTCAATCCCGCCCACGCCCCAACCCACGACACCGAGTCCGTTGATCATGGTCGTGTGTGAGTCGGTACCCACCAGGGTGTCCGGGTAGGCCAGGTACGTGCCCTCATGCTCACGACGGTGAATCACCGACGCGAGATATTCGAGGTTCACCTGGTGAACGATTCCGGTGCCAGGAGGCACCACAGAGAAGTTCTCGAATGCTTCACCGGCCCAACGCAGGAGCGCGTAGCGTTCGCGGTTCCGCTCGAACTCGCGCTCGACGTTCAGACGGAAGGCGTCGTGGAAGCCCGCGTAGTCCACTTGCACGGAGTGGTCGATGACCAAGTCCGCCGGAACGACAGGGTTGATGCGCTGCGGGTCGCCCCCGAGTGCCTTGAGGCCATCACGCATGGCTGCCAGGTCAACAACCGCGGGTACACCGGTGAAGTCCTGAAGCACAACTCGCGTCGGCATGAATGGTACGTCGGCGCCTGAGTTGGTCGGCGACCAATTGGCGACGGCGCGCACGTGGTCTTGCGAGACGTAACTACCACCGGCGTGCCGGAGGGCGTTCTCGAGCAGGATGCGGATGGAGAAGGGAAGGCGGTCGAGAGAGTCGACAATGCCGTCCTCCTCGAGTTTCCCAATTCGATAGAAAGACGTCGGCCCCTCGGGGAGGTCGACCGTAGTAAGCGCCCCAAAGGGGTCGATCCTAGGGTCAGCCAAGTTGACTCCTGGTTCGTTCGTTGATCGGCTACGAAGACCAATATGATGGTCGAAGTCCTGTGCGATGTCAGGGCCAGGCCGACGTCCAGCTGATTGTGCTCCGTTAGCCCCGTGTTCTCGCGTGCCCGTGGCGCATCGCCGCAGCGGCGCATCCCAAGGCCACACCCCCGAGCATCGACCAGTAAACGAGCAACGTTCGCATGTCAGCGCCCCCCGCCCAGGACACGGCGGGGGAGAGCATTGCCACGACGCTGACGATGAGTCCACACGTGTGTCCAACCACACCACCGAAGAAGAGGCGCTTGGCCAGGCGAGTGCGCTATCGGAGGCGATGGCCCACGCTGAGGAGCACGATCGGCGCGCCGAACAGGCCCGCCACGAGTGCGAGCTGGTGCATTAGCCGGCCCTCACGCGAGGGTACAGCCACAACCAATAGCCAGATATCAGCGCGAGCAGGAGGAAGAGCGCCCCTGCATCACTGAGAAGTGTCCACAAGTCGCCGAAGATCTCGCCCGAGTGGAGCTTCTCGAGGAAGACGTCGTTCCGTTCACCAATGCCGAGCACTGTGCCCGTCGTCAGGTCGAGCGTGACCTCGGTGACGGCGGAGTCATCGAAGCGGACCTTGATCAGACCGTCTTCTGGCCGCACGTCCATCCGGCCGACACCGGCCGCAGCGACTTCGGTTCCCGCAGCCGCTTTTGCCGCGCGCACGAGGGCGCTCAAGGAAAGTGCCTCGCTGAGTTCGCGAGGCGTGGCATTGGATGCCTCGGGCATCAAGCCGAGCGTGCGCTTGTGGTTCAGCATCACCCCAGTGACGGATACGACGAGTAGAATCCCACTCGCTAAAACGCCGAGCCACAAATGGCTGTAGAACATCCAGCGTGCCAATCTTCGTGCCCTGGCCATCGACTTCCTTTTCGGTGGGGTAAGGCGGAGGGTAGAGAGCCCCTACCGGTAGACGTGACAGCCAGCCCCCGAGTCCTGTTGTATTCCCTGGCGGCACACAGGTCCCCGCGAATGCGGTTGCCTATCTTGGAGAAGGTGTAAGATTGTTTGTCTCACGCACATTGCCGGGGTGGCGGAACGGTAGACGCGGCGGCCTCAAAAGCCGCTGTCCGCAAGGACATGCGGGTTCGATTCCCGCCCCCGGTATAACAGAAGGAGTCTCGGATCTCAGTTAGGTCCGAGGCTCCTTTTGTGTTGTAGCGGGTCCAACACCCGCCGCACCGTGAAGGCTCAGCGTTCTCGGGGTGGTGTTCGGCCTGCAGGGGAATTGCTCGCACCTAGCCGCCGTTTGTACGACAGGCAGCGGATCGCTGATAATGCATCCTCGTACGCCCACAGGGCACGGAGAGGAGACCTTGGATTCAAGCGGGATTCATCCGCGGTCCAAATGTGATGCACCGGACGACGCGTCCCCTTGGGACGGCTGCACCGCGTCGGTATAATAAATGGCTAATAAGCTAGATAGACGCCGAGTAAGCTCGGCCCTGTAGGAGGCACCATGTCAGAAGACGGAAACGAGGGGAACAACACCCTCTCGATCCGAGACAACCGGACCGGAAAGAACTACGAAGTCGACATTCAGAGCGGTGACGTGATCCGAGCCATGGATCTGCGCCAGATTAAGGTCGACGAGTCCGATTTCGGGATGATGTCTTACGATCCTGGATATACGAACACTGCCTCGACGCGCAGTTCGGTCACGTACATCGACGGAGGGAAGGGCATCCTCCGGTATCGTGGCTACCCGATCGAGCAGCTCGCCGAGCGTAGCACGCACCTCGAGGTGTCGTACCTGCTCCTGAAGGGAGAGCTCCCGACTCAGAGCGAGTTGGACAGCTTTGTTCACGAAGTGACGTTCCACACGTACGTCCACGAGAACATCACCGACCTTCTGTCGGGCTTCCGGTACGATGCCCATGCCATGAGCATGGTCATGAGTGCCGTGACTGCTCTTTCGACCTTCTATCCTGAAGCCCGGGACATTGAAGATCCGGAGAATCGTTGGCGTCAGATCATTCGCTTGGTGGCGAAGATGCCAACGCTTGCGGCCTACGCGTATCGTCATCACCGGGGGCTGCCCTTCGTCTACCCGGAAAACGAGCTCTCGTACACGGCGAACCTGCTGAACATGCTGTTCCGCATCGGTACTCGTGAATACAAGCCAAACCCGGTCCTGGAGAGGGCGCTGGATGTTCTCTTCATTCTGCATGCGGATCACGAGCAGAACTGCTCTGCGACCGCGATGCGGGTGATTGGCTCGTCGCACGCGGATCCATATTCGGCGCTAGGTGGGGCAATGGGCGCTCTGTACGGCCCGCTTCACGGTGGGGCGAACGAGGCGGTTCTGCGCATGCTCCGTCGGATTGGGAGTGTCGAGAACATCCCAGCCTTCATGGAAGGCGTGAAGAACCGCGAAGAGCGCCTCATGGGCTTCGGCCACAGGGTCTACAAAGCGTATGATCCGCGGGCCAGCATCATCAAGCGCACAGCTGATGAAGTATTTGAGGTGACGGGCCGTAACCCGATGCTGGACATCGCGTTAGAGCTTGAGAGGATCGCGCTGAATGAGGACTTCTTCATCGAGAGGAATCTCTACCCCAACGTCGACTTCTACTCGGGGATCATCTATCAAGCGATGGGCTTCCCGGTCGAGCTCTTCCCGGTACTGTTCGCGATTCCGCGGACCGTCGGGTGGCTGGCACAGTGGCAGGAGCATCTGAGCGATCCGGAGCAACGGATTGCGCGTCCACGCCAAATCTTCACCGGCAGCGACGAGCGGGACTTCGTTTCACTCGATCAGCGTGGCTGAAACGGCTGACCGTTTTTGAAGTCTGTAGTGAGAGGGCGTCCGCGAGCGGGCGCCCTCTTTCGTATCTGATATCCAAAGGAAGTCGAGGCATGGGCCAACCAACCTGCATTGATCTCAACCATCTGGAGCTCGAGGGTGCCATCGCCTGTTACTTGGTCGATGCCGAAGAGCCCACGATCGTGGACCCAGGCCCCACAACGTGTTTAGAGCTCTTGGTCGACGAGCTGGCCTCGCGAGGAGTGGGCCCGAACGACCTTCAACACGTTCTCTTGACCCACATTCACCTTGATCACGCGGGCTCATGCGGGCACCTGGTCGAGATCTTCCCCAATGCGACCGTGCATGTTCATGAGGACGGCGCGTCATACATGGTGGATCCGGAGCGGCTCGTGTCGAGCACACGTCGGACCTTCGGCGATGCGCACGACAGGTTGTGGGGTGAGATGAAGGGGGTGCCTGCCGATAGGATCGCGGCTTGGAGGCCGGGAGATTCGGGTGCATGGGCGGGAATCCGGCCGATTCCCACTCCCGGACATATCGCGCACCACCTGGCGTATTTGGATGAGCGAGATGGCACTCTGTTCGCCGGTGATTCAATGGGGATCGTGCTCTCTGGAGGCCCAACGCACCCGGCGACACCTCCACCGTCGGTTGATTTGAGGGCTTGGGAGGGAACTCTCGTAGAGATCGGAGTGATTGGTCCGGAGCGATTCGGCGCCACGCATTTCGGGATTCACGAGGGCGTGGATGCACGACGAGAACAGATGCAGTCGCGCTTGGCTGCCCTCGAGGCGCGGGTGAGGGTGGCATTGGCCAAGGACGACACGTCGGACGCCGAGCGGTTCAACGATGAAGTGATGGAAGAATTGGTGCCCTACATGGGAGAAGACCGTGTGACTCGGTACTTCGACATGTTCTCGGCAGCGACGGATTGGGCTGGCGTGGCGTTTTACTTGAAACGGAATTCCTGAGGCGGTTCGGGCGCGAGTTGCGGACCTCCCCTTTGAAGATCGGAGAAACATCGATGGTTCGAGTCCCCTCGATTGTAGGTGCGGGCCTGTTTGCGGCGCTTCTAGTGACCGCACTTCCGGGCCAGTCTGCGGCACAGACTGGCGAGACGCGCGTTCGGCGACCGATTCCGGCCCCGATCGTACTCCCGGCCAACTACCAGCAGGCTATGGAGCGCGGCTGGCGGAGCGAGGACGGGAGCCCTGGCCATGCATACTGGCAGCAGGGCATCACATACGACCTCACGGCTCGGCTCGACCCTGAGACAGGTAAGGTCACCGGCACCGTGGCGATCGAATACGCGAACAATGCGCCCGCGAGGTATCCCACGCTGTGGCTCCACCTGCACCAGAACCTCCACAAGGAGGGTGCCCCACGGAACGCATCCCAAGAAATCACGGGCGGCATGACCCTGACTTCGGTGTCGGTGGATGGTGAGATGATGGAGGAAGTCGAGCTGAGCGATGAGCCCGGATACGAAATCGACGGATCCCTCATGCAGATTCGGCCTGAGCTCCAAATCGAACAGGATGACACGCTGGATCTCGAAATCGAGTTCGAGTTCATCGTTCCCCAGAACGGATCCGGCCGGATGGGCCATTCTGACCGCGAGATGTACTTCATCGCCTACTGGTTCCCGAAGATGGCGATGCTGGACGATCTCCGTCTCTGGGATGCGCAGCCGTACCTGGGTTCGTCGGAGTTCTACGACGGCTTCGCCAACTACACGGCGGAAATCTCTGTTCCTGATGGTTGGACGGTTATGGCGACGGGAGATTTGACGAATCCGGACGAAGTATTCTCGCCGATCACGCTCGAACGATTGGCTGAAGCGTCTACTTCGGACGAACTCGTGACGGTTGCTGGCCAGGCGGAGCGAGACGCGGGCACGGTGACGGCCTCCGGGACGGATGGGTGGCTCACCTACCGCTTCGAGGCGGATAACGTCCGTGACTTCACTTGGACGACCTCGAACATGCAGCAGTGGAACGCGACTTCGGCTCTCGTACCTGATCGGGACGAAGACGGGACCGATGATCGAGTGATGATCCATTCGTTTTGGCGTCCCGAACGTGCTCCCCTATGGGCCGAGCAGTGGTTGTACGGGAAACAGTCGATCGAGCACCATTCTGTGCGGACCGGCTTTGCTTACCCGTGGCCGCATATGACGTCCGTGGAAGGCGCCGACATCATCGATGGCGGGATGGAATTCCCCATGCTGACGCTCATCGGGCCCTACGAAGACAGTGAAGCTCAGGCCTTGTTCAGCGTGACCTCGCACGAGCTAGGCCATATGTGGGTGCCGATGATCGTGGGTTCGAACGAGAAACGTCATGCATGGATGGATGAAGGGTCGACGACCTTCCTCGAGGACGAGAGCAAGATGGAGCTCTGGCCTGGTGTTGATCATCATCGGGTCGAGGCGGCCAACTACATCCAGGTAGCGGCGCTCGGGCTCGAGCAAAGCATGATGAGGCATGGCGACTGGTATGAGCCGGGCCCGGGCTATGGCACCGCTTCGTATCCGAAGCCCGCCACGCTCATGGCCGCGTTGCGCGAGCTCATCGGTGCAGAAACCTGGGATGAGGCCTACCAGGCGTTTATTTCCGAGTGGGCGTACAAACACCCGACCCCATGGGACTTCTTCTCGACGTTCGAGCGGTTCGCTGAACAGGACCTCGATTGGTTTTGGACGTCGTACTACTTCGAAACGTGGACGCTGGACCACGCCGTGGGCGATGTCGATGGCCACACGGGTGGCGGAGCAACCGTGACGATCGAAGACCGTGGCTTCGCACCGTTCCCAGCCAAAGTGAGTATTCGCACGACGAATGGAGGCACGATCTTGCACGACGTGCCTGTGGATCACTGGTTGAATGGGAATACGAGTTACGACATCGAGGTGCCGGCGAGCGCTGGGTCGGTGACACGGGTGGAGATCAACTCTCGTGGTTATGCGCCTGATGTGAATCGGCGGAATAACATCTGGCCGCGAGGCTAGTTGGTGTTGGTGGGGCGGCCCCGAAGGAATCGTTTCTTTTCGGGGCCGCTCGCCTAACTGCCGTCGGCGGCTTCGGGGCTCGCTAAGCGACGGCGCGCGTCGGGTTCGTCGAATCTTAATTTCCGAGCGCTGCGCGCCGTCGATTACCCCGAAAAGAAACGATTCCTTCGGGTCGCCCCAGCACTCTTGGTCACAACATCCGACGGAGGCTGGCCTTTCATCGCTTCGGCGCTGGCGCGACCCGTATACCTCCGGGCTGCCCCTGGGTCCTCGGCGTCTTAGGCCTGCCAGGGTGCCACAGAGGGGGCCCTGACGAAGACCTCATCCATGCCGTAGCAGGTCTGGCGGCGTGGGACTAGCGTTTCTGCGCCTTCGGTGGCCTTGATCGCCTCGTCTAGGTCATCGACCTCTACGAATACGGAGGCATGATCCCCTTCGTCGTCCCAAGAATCAACCCAGGCACCCCAAAACCACCCCATCACACTGAGTTCTGGGGGAAATCAACTCGATGAAAGGCCCCAAAGCCCCAATCGTGCCACCAAATGTGCCGGCGGGAGCCGCGGTGACGGGCCTTGAAGAGGTATCGAAGCTCCGCTTCGCATAGCGAGCGACAGAGAAGTAAGAACCCCCGAAAAAGCCACCAAACCCCCCACAGACCCCAAACCGCGCAAGCGACCTCTTCAATGCGCGTCACCGCAGCTCCCACCGCAACATCCCATCTACCTCCAGCTCTTAGTGCCAGGAGCGTGCTGCCGAAGCGCTGTCAGGTAGCTGAACGGTGTCGGACCCTTCTGGTCCGGGTCCGCCCAGGTGTCCATAACAGGGGGCAGGGCACCCGGAAGTTCTTCGATGCCCGACTCGGGGCCTTCGTGGACCATCGAAAGGCCGTTTTCCACATTCTCTGAAGTAGTGAGCCCAGCACCCTCCCTGGAGGTTTCGTAAGTACGCGAAAGTCCCCGGCGCCGTATGGGAGTTCCGGGTACTCGGAGAGCCTCCACTTCGTAGGCGATCACGTTGAGGGTTCCGCCATCTTTTTGGAGTTTTCCACGTACCGAAAGGAAGGGCTCCATACGCACTTGATTGCGGTCTCTTTTGTAGATATCAGGCTTCACAATCACGTTTATAGGACCGTACTCATCTTCCATCAGGACAAAGACATAGCCATTTGCAGTTCCAGGCCTTTGGCGTGTGGTTACGAGCCCCGCAACACGAACCGTGCTGCCCTGCCTGAGGTGTGGAAGCCGGTCCGAAGTAACGGTCCCAGCCGGTAATGAAGATTTGATCAGTGTGAGCGGGTGGAGGTCGGCACTGAAGCGCATAATGCGGTACTCGGCGACCATTTGGTCTGTAGGGTTCAATGCCGGAAACGCCAGGCTCGCATAGGGGTCCGCGAGGGCTAATTCAGTCTGTGCATGGTCGTCTCGGCCTCCGGTGCGGTCATTGTCGGTCTCGGGGCCGAGCCAAAGGCCTGCTTGCCACAACAATTCGCGCCTGGTCATACCGAATTCTTCGAATCCGCCCACCCAAATGAGGTTTTCGATGGCTGGCCGCTTGAGCGAAGCTGGTGTTCGGCGCAGAAAATCCGGCAAAGACATGTAGGGGCCTCGTTTGTCGCGCTCTTCCACGATCCGTGTGGCGATGTCGGCGCCCCAATTCCGCACGAAACCGAGCCCGATGCGCAAATCGTCACCTTCCGCCGCGCACTCGACCTGGCTGCGGTTGATATGGGGCAGCATCGTCTTGATGCCGTTCCGGCGTGCATCTCGGCCCAGGGCATCCAGCGAGTAGAAGCCCATGGGTTGGTTGTTGAAGAGCCCCACATAGAACTCGACGGGGTAATAATGGCGTAACCACGCGGATTGGTAGGCCAGGAGGCCGAACGCTGCAGCATGTGATTTCGGGAACCCGAACTCTGAAAAAGCCGTGACTTGCTGAAAGATCTCTCGAGCCGTGGTGTCATCGACCCCATTTGCTGCTGCACCGTCCCGAAACTCCTCCCAATGGGCTACCAGAGCCTCTTTGGAGCGTTTCCGGCTCATCGCGCGCCTCAGGGACTCGGCCTGACCGTCCGAAAAGCCTGCCAATGCTTGGCAAACGGTCAAAACCTGGTCCTGGAAGATGATGACGCCCAGCGTCTCCCCGAGCGGCTCTTCGAGGAGCGGATGCGGGTAGGGGATCTCATAGTTGGGATTCTCTCTGAGCATCTCCCGGCGCCGGACATAGGGGTTCACGGCGCCACCCACGATGGGCCCGGGGCGGACAATGGCGACCTGAACCGCCAAATCCTCGAGATTCCGCGGTCTGGTGCGCCTCAGCATCTGGATTTGGGCTCGAGATTCGACCTGAAAGAGCCCCACGGTGTCTCCAGAACAGACCCGATCGTAGATGACCTCGTCTTCGAAGTCGATTCGGGACAAATCAGGCGCTTCTCCATGCCGATCCGCGATCAGATCGATGCTCTCCTCGATGAGCGACAACATGCCGAGCGCGAGGAAGTCGATCTTGATAAAACCCGCGTCCTCACACGAGTCTTTGTCCCATTGGCACAACACGCGGCCTTCCCAGGCAGCGGGCTCGAGCGGGACAATTTCCACGAGCGGACGGCTGGAAATGATCATTCCGCCCACATGCTGCGAGATATGGCGGGGCAGGCCGGCTACGTCTTCGGCCAATTCGCCCAAAAGCTTCCAAAGCTGAGCGTCCGCGCGCTCTTTGAACTCGGGAAGTGAGGCGATTTCGTCAGCCAGGCCTGACGCGGAACGGTGTTCGGCCAGTTTTGAAAGCTTTTCGAGTTCTCCCATAGGCAAATCAAGGGATTTCCCGATCTCCCGGACCGCCGATTTCAGCCGATACGTGGGAAACGTGCACACGAGGGCCGTGTGCTCGAACCCGTATTTCTCATAGACCTTAAGAATGAGCTGTTCCCGAATGTCCCTGGGGAAGTCCAGGTCGATATCGGGGACGCTGCGGAGTGCTTCGTTGAGGAATCGGCCCAAAAACAGGTTGTTTTTGACCGGGTCGATGTGTGAAAGGCCAATCAAATAGCAGATGATCGACGAAACCGAGGATCCTCTACCTCGGCCTGGAGGGAGGCCAGAACGGGCCCGCGGGGCCTCACCGCGAACGTCCCGTGCGACGCTGACGGCTAAGTCCATGATATCGCGGTACACGAGAAAAAATCCCGCGAGCCCGTGGAGATCCACGAGCCTCAACTCCGTGTGTAGACGGTCTTCTGCGTCTTGTTGTTCTTTGCTGCCGTCTTTGTAGAGGGTCGTGATTTTCGCCAAACACATCGCGGCGAGTGATTCGATCGCTCCACCACGAGCCGATCCCTCGAAATCCGGGAATTCATAGCCCAGATCTTCGGTGAGATCGAAGGCGGCGCATCGTTCGGCGATAAGAAGTGTGTTCGTGAGTGCTTCGGGCCGACTTTCGAAGCGATGACGCATATCCCAGGGCTCGGGGAGGTGGAAGAGTTTGTTGGCCCTTCGGGCCCCGTGTGCTCCATCGAGCGTCGCGCGGTTCTTGATGGAAACGAGCACATCCTGCAGGCGATGCCGCTCGGGGCGGTGGTAGTGCACGTTGCTCGTTGCGACGACACCTAGGCCCATTCGGCCTGCCAGCCGCGCGAGCGTCTTGTTACGGGCGGTATCTCCTTTCACCGCATTGTCTTGCAGCTCCATGAACATGCTGCCGGGGCCAAAAACGTCGAGGAGTTTGCGGGTGAAGGCCTCGCCGTCCGCGACGGAGGAGCGCATGGCAGCAGCAACCGGGCTCTTCGTGCATCCCGACAGCAGAATCAGCCCTTCGGAGAGTTCCAGCAGGGAAGGCAGGGCCAAACGCGTGTCGCCACGCTCCGAACCCATGTGCGCTTCGGTGAGCAGGCGGCACAGATTGGCGTAACCCTGGGGCGTTTCGGCCAAGAGAGTGACGTGGTGGCCGCCTTCCGGCTCTTCCACGCCAGGAAAGCAGTCCCGAAGCGTGACTTCGGCGCCTGTGATGGGCTGGACGTTCACGCGCCTTGCGGCGTGAGCGAACTCCATGGAGCCGTAGAGGCCGTTGTGGTCGGTGAGCGCGAGGGCGGGGTAGCCAAGCTCGGCTGCTCGCACGGCCAGTTCTTCAGGGTGCGATGCGCCGTCCAGGAATGAAAAGCCCGAGTGGCAGTGCAACTCGACGTAAGGAATCGACAAAAGGCCCCACTTCCGCACAGGCGCCTACCATCGGCGCGTCATCATCTGAGCGATTCTGGCTTTTGGCCGCTTGCGATCGCTCCCTCACTCTCCCCGAGCGCGGAAACCGAAGATAAACCGAAGGTCGAGGAAGGGCAAGAAAATGAGTCCTCGCGCGATAGGCAAGCGGGGCGCATCGTGAGCGCTGCTGTCATTTGACGCTCGCTGGGCCGCAACGGGGCACCTGGTCTATGCACACACGAGCGGAGCGCTGTGGGCGGTTCCATTCGATGAGCAGCAGGCTACCGTCACCGGTCCGGCGATGTCTGGATTTTCGATTTGGACCGGGGCTCCGATACCCGGCCCTCGGAGGGTGCGAGCGGGCAACACAATCCGCCGGATGGCACACGCGTCGTGTCCCGCTCGGACGACGACGTCAAAGCGCGTGTGGTGGCCTTTTCCGCGGAGGAGACAACCAGCTGTACGTGCGCAGCTGGCCGGACATGCTGGGCGAGACGTTGGTCTTGGATCAAGACGGGCAGTTGACCGGCGTGATTTACCCCCAGTAGTCCCCGGATGGGTCGGTCCTCTATTATCAGAAACGCAACGAGGGTTTTGCGGCGTCGGTGAGCACGGATGATGGTTTCCGAGTCACCGCGACCCGCAAACTGCCGTTCACCGTCAGCAGCATCCGGACGGACGGCTCCTGTTTACGGATCCTGTGGGGGTTCAGGCCGAAGAAGACGGGAATGTGCCGCGTCGACTCGTGGTCGCGACCAACTGGGTCATGGAACTGCGGGCGAGGCTGGGCGGCGGGGAGTAACTCGCAGGTCCGCTGGGGTTCGACTCCTCGCCCTCTTTCTGTGGGGGTGTGCCGGGCCTATCATCGAAGCTCATCTCACACAGGAGCCTTATGTCCGACGTCGTCTACACCGCCGACATCAAGATTGAGCGGTTGAAGGGACCTCACCGGCACGCCTGGCTGCCCGCCAACGACAATGTCGTCGAGTTCGGCGTGCACAGCGCGATCGCCGAGCACTACGGGGTCGACCCCGAGCGCCAGATCACGACCACCCTCGACTACATGATGGCCGCCGCGGGTGGCTGACTAGCGGGGACCTTCGGAGGCGCGCTGGAGGCGCGCGGGATCAATGCGAGTGACGGTGCCCTGATTGGTCAGGTAAGGGGCGAGGTCGAGAAGGAAGACGACGGCGTGATCGTGGTGAAACGCATCCACGTCACGTACCACCTCAAGGCCGGGGAGGAGCATCGCGAGACGGTGCAGCGGGTGCACGACATGCACGCGAACAAATGCCCTGTGTATCGATCGATGTACAAAGCCATCGACATGACGACGGACTTCGTGCTCGAGGCGTAGGCGACCGCTGGTTCAGGCGATGCGGGGCGGGCTCCAGAACGGGGCCCGCCCTTTTTTGTATCCGGGGTGCTCGTTCCCCAGGCGCTCCCGCAGCTCTTCGATCCAGTCCTGGGCCAGGACGAACTCCGACGGCGCCGTGCCAACCTCGGTTCCGCCGACCGCGGCCAGCTTGTGCTTGAGGTCGTCCGCGAGGTAGGCGGTGGCCATCCCGCCTTCGCCCAGTTCCCCCTCAATGACATAATGGCCTGAAAGGGCTTCGTTCAGGCGCTCGATAGGGGTCGAGCTCATATGTGTTCTGTTGTCATGGCCCTAGGTAAAGGGCTATTGGGGCGGCGGACCACTGGGGCATTCACTGCCCGTTGGCGACGCGGGGGATCGGCTTCGCAGGGTGGTGCTGCAAGCAGGTTTGAGCTTGAAGCTGCGACCTGCGCTTCACATGAGCGTTTTCGCTCAGACCTGTCCGAAGAGCGTCTTCCCAGAACTCAGCAGGTCTTCACAGGCCGTGCATACCCGTGCGGACATCGCTTCTTCGCCGGCTTTTAGATACGAACGAGGGTCATACAGCTTCTTATTGCCGATTTCCCCATCAATCTTGAGCACTGCGTCGTAGTTGCTGAGCATGTGGTCCGCGACAGGGCGGGTGAAGGCGTACTGGGTGTCGGTGTCTACGTTCATCTTCACGACACCGTAATCCAGAGTTTCTCGGATTTCCGAGAGCTGGGATCCACTTCCGCCGTGGAAGACGAGGTCCATTTCGGCGTCCGCGCCGTACTTGGCGATGACCGCAGCCTGACCGTCCTTCAGAATCTCCGGCCGGAGCTTCACCGCGCCCGGCTTATAGTGGCCGTGCACGTTCCCGAATGTGGCCGCAAACGTGTACTGCCCAATGCCTTGCAGCGCTTCGTAGACGGTGACCATGTCCTCGGGAGTGGTGTAGAGCATGTCGTCGGGCATGTCTTCGGTCCCGGCCGCCCCGTCCTCTTCACCACCAACGACGCCGGCTTCGACTTCAAGCACGATCTCGTTTGCAGCACACAGACGCAGATATTCGTCGCAAATCGCGATGTTTTCCTCGAGTGGCAGGATCGATGCGTCAAGCATGTGGTTCTGGAAGAGGTTGGTCTGACCCTTCGCTCTGCGCGCCGCGGTGGCTTCGATGAGCGGTTTCAGGAAGCCGGCGGCCTTTTCGGGCTGACAATGGTCCGTGTTGAGCGCGATGAGGACGTCGTACTGCTCCGCGAGCATATGAGCCGCTTCCGCCAGCACGATGCACCCATAGGCCGCGTCCTTGTTGGCCAAGCCCGAAGCAAACTGCCCCGCACCCGTCGAAAACTGGATGATGCCGTCGGATTTTGACTCCGCGAAGCCCTTCATCGCCGCGTTCAGCGTGATGATCGACGAGACGTTGATGGCTGGGTAGGCGTAGCTCGAGCCCTGAGCGGCCTGGAGCATCTGTTTGAACTGCACGGGGGTCGCGATGGGCATGGCTAAATCAACTGACGTTGAGATGGGAGGTGACTCTGATCCGTCACCCAATTTAAGCAATTTTGGAGTGGGCTGCCTGACGGGGATGGTTCGATCCGGACCTATGGCCCTCCGCCTTCGTCGGTACCAGGTCCATCTCTTCATCGGTGTAGTCGAGCAGTGGTTTCCGGACGTTGATGGCTGGCGTACAGACCACGACGTCGAGCGAGCCTCTGTCGTTCGCGACGCTCTGGAATGCGCCCGTAACC
>Ga0114996_10005531_pt1 | contig 14787 bp, 21 predicted proteins | sample ArcticOcean_MG_C_4_FD_87039 | JGI IMG/M metagenome (GOLD analysis project Ga0114996, IMG submission 87039) | Marine microbial communities from western Arctic Ocean - ArcticOcean_MG_CB4_134 | ecosystem: Environmental > Aquatic > Marine > Oceanic | place: Arctic Ocean: Canada Basin | collected...
GGTTGGGGTTCTTAGGGTCCATGGGTCCCTTAGCGATCCCGATAGCCTGCAGGTTGAGCCAGTGGACGTCACCAGCTACAACTTCCTGACTATACGATCCACCATCATAGAGAGCCATGTAGTGACCCAGACAGCGAAGCTCCAGACCACTAGCGTCAGCACCAACGAGGCTAAAGCCATCGCCTGCAGTATAAAGCCCACGGAACTCAGCACCGTATGCAGCAGAGACAGAAGGCGTATTCGCCACATTAGGGTTGCTGTGAGTGCAGCGCCCAGTAGAGGCACCATTTGTCTTAACGCGACCATGAACTCTTCCATCATCCTTAACCTTCCTAAGTATAGCTTGCGTCCCGTGGGACAGTTGACCTAAGCGCTTAGCAATCACAAGGTACTCTCGGAGTGCGGCGATAGGTGGGTAGCTTAGCGTAGCGAGGATCTCATCAGTACATGATGGCTCACCAGTCGCAGACACTACCTCAGGGATCCAGTTGTACAGGGCCATCAACCTAGCGGCTATCTGTGCAGTGGACCCAGCGTTAAACGTACAGCAGCGTACCTTAGTGAACTCAGCGCCTGCAGTCTCGTTGCGCGGTCCGTTCTTGACCTTAGGGCACCTGTGGGCGGCCTCCGGGATTGCTCCAGTTGAGTCAGCCTCATACCAACGCGGGAACTGCAGCTGTAACTCCTCCTCGAGTTCAGCCTGTCGCGTTAGCAACTTCTGCTCCAGTCTGCGTCCTGCTTCCACGTCTAAGGTGAACCCACGGCGCTCCTGTCGGGCCATGATGATAGCAAAGCTATGCTCAAGGTCTAGGCACTGGGGGCTGTAGTTCTTGCTCTCTAGGAGCTCCACAAGAGCCGCAGTGACCAGTACATCCTGCACACAGTAGTCATCCATGCGCTCAGTCCAGCCTACGAGTTTCCACGCCATTGATACGGACAGGTCTAAGCCAGTCTCGGTGCGCGGGTCGTAATCATCCTTAAACTCACCCAAGCGGGTGCCCCAAGCCTTAAGGCTGTGGCTACCAATGATGCCGCCCATCTTCTCAGGGACAGGTGACCATTTGCCGAGAATCTTCCAGCCACCAGCTTTACGGGCCATGAAGTCTTTCTCTTTGAGGTCAGGAAAAATTACAGAACTCATTACGACTGAATCTTCCAATTTCGGTTTTGGTCCATTTTTCCACGAGGGGTATAGCTTGTCTAGGACCTGATAGTCGTAGCCAATGCCGTTATGGGCTAATACCCGATCTGCAGCGCCCAAGCGTGCAACGCCCTCAGCCACGGTGCCAGCGCACTTGTAGCCATGGTCGTTATAGCGCTCTACGCCGTTATTGCCATCAGTGTCCAGTATGTGGACGCAGTGGATGAACTCAACGGTGTCTAAGAGACCGTCTGTCTCAAGATCGAATATTAGCATTTCCTTAACTCCTCAGTGAGCCGTCACTCCGATACTTAGATCGTAAGTTCAGCGAACGTGTAACTCTAGCCTCTATGGCCTTCTTAGCCTTTAACCACTGGTCCATAGACACGTAGTCAATATACTGCTCATTCATTTCCTGTACATGGGCGTCATACTCTGTAATGAGTATATCAACGACCTGCCCCTTGATGCTCACCATATCAGCATCGGTGACTACCTCGTGGGACCGGTTATGGTACTCCACGAGGGCCGCCTTATGGTCCGACTTAAAGGTCATCGTTGACCTCTTTGAAGATCGTATACGTGAAAGAGAAACAGATAAGCGCAGCCCACGTCAACGCAACGTATGTCACTGCAGGGGGGTATACTATATAAGCTATAATGCCGATTGCTAGAAATATCATACTATCTTCTCCTTAGGTGGTTTGGATGCTGCCAGAAGCTTCGACAGGAACGCGATCTGCGTTTGCATGATCTTACGCTGCCGCCAAGCGCCATAGGCTGCTATAGGACTAGGGATAGCCATGCCAACCGCAAAAGCGAAAGACAATACGAGCCACATGGGGTATTCCTGTATATCGTTGTATATCTGCTCTACCGTGTCAGCCTCATACTTAGAGGTTGTGGTGTTGCCCGTCTGGACCTTAACCATGTTGTCTTCCTTGAGAGTCGTCTCACGGACACCGCCCATCTGCGAATCAACGCTGATAGGGGTGAGGCTCATCTTAGGAAGGGCACCACAGGCACCCATACTAACGAGAACGGCCACTAGAGCTAATCTAAGCCACACCACGGTCTTCCTCCCGAGCAGGCTCATACTGCGATATGATGGAGCCCTTAGGATGCTCAAGCGTTAGCTTGTCACCGCCTACAGCCGCATCACAGAACTTATCCCACGACTTCATCGCGCTCTCACGGGTTGCGTACTGAATTGACTTTGCTGCCTTACCTTCGCGTTCATACTTGATTGTGTACATTAGAACTCACCTCCGTATGAGACAGCATCATTGCTATCTCCGTGGTACTTAGCGATCTCCTCAGGCCCCAGTTCGTACTGCAGCCCCCTGTCCACGTCATAGCCAAGTAAGATAGTAGAGCCAGTTGCCTGACCCGTGTACCTGTCCTTAACCACCCGTAGCGTAGTGACCGTCTTAACGAACGGGTCCTCAGCCTGCGTGTTGCGTTCAAAGCCGATCATATAGTGACCCCACTGGGCTATAGAGCGGGAGCCCTTGAAATGCCGTGCCATTACCCTGCCGCCTTCCTCGTGAGGTTTACCCTCGGGAGTGGCTAGGTGGCTGACTACGTAGAGGTTGATACCGCACTCTTGACAGAGGCTGCTCATCTCTTCGGTCATGGCTTCAATGGCTCGCCGCTCGTCTTCCGCGTGAGCTACAAGTGCTGTGATGTGATCTACCCAGAAGTGCTTAACGCCCTTAGTAGATAACCATCTGATGTTATCCGATATGGCTTCCCAGTCCTTTCCACCGAAGTGGTCGTACAGGTCTACGTCATACAGGTTAATAAGGTCATCCACTGCAGAGTCTAACTCGGCTTGGGTGTAGTTACCGGCGTCAGGTGGAAGGTGAAACATCTTACCCGCCAACTTACCGGCTAGGCGCTTACCAGTTTCGACTACAGGCTGCTCCAAAAGGAACAGGGCTGTCTTCTCACCTAGCTTAGCGTCCTCTACGATCTGTTGTAAGCACCAGTCGGTCTTACCGATCCCAGTGCCAGCCCCGATGAAGTAAAGCTCACCAGCGCGCCGTCCGTAGGTCAGAGCGTTCAACTGAGGCATACCCCAAGGTAGCCCCCACTCAACCGGCTTAGACATCGCTTCTTTCAAGCTGCTTAGCTTAATGATCCCATCGGGGCTCCAAGGCTGTGCATTGAAGATCGCATTGATGATCTCTTTGCCACGTCCCGCCAATAGCATCTCGTTAGGATCCTTGAGAGGAAGACTAGCGATCTTAGCGTTGGGGAACAGGGTAGTGAGCTCACGAGCGCATGCCGCACCAGCCTCATCCTGATCTAGCATAAGGATAACTTCCTTAAAGCTATTGATGTAGTCACGAGAGCGACCACACACGTCCATGGCTGAGTCCACGCCGTTAGGCAGGGATACCACGGGGTACTTATTGCTCTGTATCTGGCTTACTGAGAGGGCATCAATTTCACCCTCACAGATTACAAGCTTTAGGCCACCAGCAGGCCATACGTTTTGGAATATGAGCCCAGCGTTCTTAGTATCACCAACGTACCGGAAATCCTTATTAGCCATCCTAACCTTGGAGGCTACAGGCTTACCGTCTTGGTCCGTAACGTGAACTATCTGGGCCGTCTTTGGTACCCAGTTGTCATCAGCACCCTTAACGAAGTAAGAGCCAACGCTATAGCGCATCTTCTTACAGGTCTCGGCTGAGATGCCACGGGCTGACAATGGGAGGTAGTCGCCTAGGTTTGGAAGCTTTGCCTTCTTCGTGGCGTTGCCTTCGCCTCCAGGTGGTACTACGTAGTCTGCATCTGCAGGCTCCCAGTGTTTACAGGTGCCTGTGAAGCAGTGAGCTCCGCCGTCAGCGTAACGTGCAAGGTTGTCCTTACTGCCACACTTGGGGCATGGTTCATGTGCTATACAGGCCATCGTAGGCTCCTTAGTTTAAGTCATGCAATGAAATCATTACATCGTCAAAGTCGTCCATCTTACGGTCCACAGAGTGCTCTACCATGAAGTTCCACGCCAGAGAAAAGTCTTTCTTATCGTCATCTGTCTTAGGCACCTGATGTATCACGTCAACGCCCCATATCACAGTGTAGCCTTGGGCTGTCTTCTTGAGTTCGTACAGTTTGCTATAGCTCATTGTAATCTCTCCTCAGTGTGTTGCGGGTGGTTGCCCGTACCCAGTTACGCGACACGTACCGGCTGTGTTCATTAGCTGGTGCGTATATATCAACCATCCATTCCGCTATCAGCTCGATACTACGCTCTGGGTGCGCCTTGCGTATAGCTAGGGCGGTCTGCTGAATATCTGACATTAGCGTCATTGCTTCTCCTCAGGGATCTTAGTGATCTGTTGGGCCTTGTAGATGAAGTCATACGCACCGCAGTCAAAGTGGACGTAGTACATGACACTCAGGACGTCTATTATCTCGCCGCTGTAAATACCGCCGCGCTTAACGTTGGGAGCCATAACGCGGTCTCCCTGCTCTAATTCCTTACGTGCCATGGCTATCTCCGTTTTGGTTATCAAGGGTGGGCGGTATGAATACTTAGCCCGTAATGTCCTTAGCACTAACCACTGGGTTGATGCCCTTCTTCAGTTCGTGCCACATTGTTAGCGCGGCATTGGGATACTTACGCAGCATCGTCTGGCTAATACCTTGCACAGATAATAACTGGTTTCTGAAGTACGACTTAGCGGATGGCGTACCATCGTCAGTGTAGCCACCCTCTATGATGATCACTATAGAGTTCTGAGCGTATCTGGGCAGGAAGTTGCCCCGCTCATCGTCTTCGACTGGGGTTGAGACTACGCCGTTTCTGTCTATGTAGAAGTGCATGCCATCTTTGTCAGTGAACTCCTCGTCTGGTGCAGTCATTGTGCTGCCCACGACAATATATTCGACCTCCTCTGGTATAAGTTTGGCCCGTTTCATTTTGCGTCTTCCCTGTCTTTGGCTGTCTTAAGTTTATGACAAGGCTTACAGAGTACCTGTAGCCCACTTGACTCACAATAGAGTCGCTCAACGAATCCTGCCAGATCTTCATAGCACCGGAGACTACCGGCCCTAACGATGTGATCTACCTCTACGTTCTTCCCCTCAAAGCTTCCTTTACAATCAGCGCACCAGAACTCTACACGGTGTCTGCCAACAGTGGCCTTGGGTTTAGGATGCTTAGCCTTAGCTAATGCAGCGTAGCGGCTAGCGTACTTGATAGACCCAGAGCGCAACGCTCCCCGAATCTTTCCCCAGTATGCAGCCTCGGTTAGAGTCCCATCACCCCGCGTACGGGGCACTCTGGGTTTAGGCATTAGAAGTCTTCGACATCCGCTGCATCTTCCTGAGAGACAGGCTGCGCCTGGGCTGCAGGCATTTCGTCAGAGACATAACCGTCTTCAACGTCAAAGCCATCAGAGCCACCAGCACTGCCAGACTCAAGCTCGATCACCTGAACTGCAAATAAGCGGCATGATACGCCACCCTTCTTCAGTCCAGCTTGGAACCAAGGCATGATCTCAGTCTGTAAGCGTAATACTGAGCCGCCCCAGATGTCTACGCCCTCAGCAATCGGCTTCTTAGCACTATCAAAGACAGGCAAGTTGTGGACCCAAGCTTTGCCATCAGGGTACTGTCCCTGTGCCTTGCGCTTGAAGCTGACAACGTAGCGTCCATCTTCGGTGCCGTCATCGTTATAGCTCTTAGCAAACGGGAGAAAAAGCTCCATGCCAGCTATGGTGTCCTTAAGCTTAGCAATCTTTGCACCCTTAGCGTCAGCCAGCTGTGCGTTAAGATCAGCGATCCCAGCGTCATAAGCCGTCTGTGCTTCATTCTTCAGCATATCAATAAAGGCCTGAACGCCCTCATCTGCTGGATCTAGGATCAGTCCACACTTATAGGCGTGGTCACCTTCGTACTCGTCAGGTGTGATCAGTTTAGGGTACGGGGCTGCAATGCCTCGCGGTGATACAACTTTCTTAAGCTTAGCTTTAGCCATGTGTCTATACTCCTTGGTTCATTAGTCTAACGTAATCGTAAGCCTGTGCGCGGCTGCTTGTTTCACACACCTGCACACCATTTAACATGATGATGTACTGCATAGTGTCTCTGTCGTAGTTGCTGGTGTACATAGTGTATCCTCTGGGTTGGTGTTTTGGGGTTATCAATGGTGGCCGGTATGAATAATTGTACCAGACCCGGTGGGCGCTAGGCGAAGAAGTACTCGCTGTCGCGCACACAGTTAATGTCCAGCGTACCCATTGCAGGTGGTGCTGGGAGCTCCGCAAAGACCTCAGGAGGCAGTTGCTGCTCAAGCTCTAGCATAAGGTTGCCTAAGGTATCGCCGCTGTAGATCGCTATGAAGCTCTCACGTAGGACACTGGCGAGCGTTTGCGTATCACAAGCGTGCACTGCGAAGCTATCGTGAATCATAGCGTAATCCTGCACGCCTAGTTCAGCCATATTAGCTACCGTTACCTGCAGGTGGCATGCGTCATAGCTGTGGACAAAGTTAGGAGCGATGCCCGACACAATCTCCTACACTTAATTCACGAGTGCCACTTAGCAAGCTCATCTTACTAGTGATGCCGTCCCAAGTTACCTTGACCTCCTTAGACTTGGTAGACATATAGGCCTGATTCACCATGAAGCCATTAGGCGTGGTCCAAGACATAGCGTGCCCTGCAGTCGCGGTGATCTTAGCGACAGCCTGTAGCCAGTCCATAACGTCCCTAGCAGCTCCTACAGTGCCCCGTATGCCATCATCTACCATAGGGGCTAGTGATGCTACGGCTTCCTTTAACTCGCCGGAGAACGGCTCACAGGAGCCCTCATCCAGGGCGCGTCTGGTCCAGTTCTCGATCTGTCCACGTATACCCGCTATGGTTACACCGTAGGGCGTAGTCATGCAGGGCTGCTTCACGATCTTGCGCGTCAGGCGCGTGGACCACTCGGAGCCCTCAGGCAGGTTAGCTAGGACATTCTCTAGGACCTTGGTGTACAGGTCAGCCGGTAGATCTCCGACCTGCAGAACATTGACGTGCTTAGCGCCCTCAGGATCTCGCACCATGGCAGAGTAGTGCTGCATGCCACTGCAGGTTCCATCAAGAGCCACGGGCAGGTGGGACACGAATGCGTCACCCTCTGCCTGATAGCCAGCCCATTCGTAACAGGCTGCAAGGAACTGCATAGGCTTATCAGCATCCATCCACCTGTTGCTAGTCATAGGGTCGTTAGCACACGCTAACATCATCTCAGTGTTCATGTAGGCCCACATAACGCGGTCTTCCATGCTGATCTTATCCTTGCCAAATACATTGGCGCAGTGGATAGCCAACCAGAGGGCCCCTGTCTCTCCTAAGGCCTTGCCACGAGCAAAGCGCAACAGTGCCTTGCCTGAGTCGTTGCCCTGTGGATTCACTGAGCCCAAACCTGCAGCCGGATAGATCCGCCCACGGTAGTCTACAGTGTGTGGGAAGTAGATCGCGTCTTCATCCTTAAAGCGCTCCGCGATAACTATCTGCTGCTTCTGCACGAAGCGCTTAGAGGCCCACTTAGCACGCGCCTGATACTGCATAGAAGCGTTGCGTTTGTACACCTTGATAGCGTCAGCGTTCTTTGGGTCAGTCCGGAAGGCTTCCCATGCGTCATCCTCGAGGTCGCCCCAAGGCTTAGCCAATAGCTCCGGAATGTCGCTAGACGTGAGCCCTGCCACGGATCCGCCGACACTGTTCAGGAAGTCCAAAACCTCGAGTACCTTAGCGTTTATAGCCCAAGGTGTAGCCTGAATGGCATTAATCGAGTCATTGACATCCCGCAGGTCGGTAGCGTCAAGGTTGTGCAGGTTCTTATCGCCTGTTTTAACCATTCGCAGACCGTGCAAATGTAGGTCCAGATAGCCCCCATCGTACACTGTGGACCAATCGCGCGGCGGGATGACCATGGGGTAGTGGTACGGCATCGAGAGCGCGTCAGTGAGCTCTCCTGAGGCCAGAAGGGCATTCATTTCATCAGATGGCTGCACGTATGCCGTGGACTTACTCCGCGCCTTAGTGATAACCCGCGAGAATAACCCGCTGGCCTCAATGAAAGCGCTTACAAGTATATGTCCTATGCTGGCGTGCGTTGCGTCATCCCACTGCAGCCCCTCAAAGTCAGCTGACTTGAAGGCCTTAGACAATACCGCACGTCTATGGCTGCCACTGGTAGACGTAGCCAGCTGGCGCTCTAACTTCACTGCTAGCCCCTCATTGGCATCTTTGAAGATCCCGTACTCTACTACCTGTTGAACTCTACGGCCCACAGACACGCACGCACGAGTCCACACGACCTGATTCTTAGTGACGCCATCAATGAGTATGCGTGACACAATGAAGGCCAACTGATTGGGATCTAGGGCCTTGATGTGGGATAGCATAGGGTGCTTACGGTTTAGCTTCTCGCGCCCCTCAATCCATAGCTCAATGGCTGCAGCTGTCTCTATCGTAGACCGGCGGAGCATATCAGCACCAGAGCGTGAGCCCGTAGCGTATCCCTTGCGTTCAATTGATTTGATCGACCGCAAAACTCCAACATCTGCCGCCTCTTCTTCAAGGGCTAGCTCGCGCTCTACTAGGTCGGGGCGGGTAGTGATCACTTCAGCGTGAGTGAGGTTGTATACAGGTGTTAAATCCATTATGTAATACCTATTTTGCCGACTGGCTTAGCGGATTGAGGAAAGAGTGCCCTACGTTATGTAAGGCCCTCTGGCTGATGGGAATGATTCTCGTCTTGCCCCGGTTCAACATACTATACCGCTCGAGAAGGCCTCTGTGGGCCTCTGTACGGGACGCTGGATCTACCCCTAGTGCTGATATGGGTGAACGGATAAAATGGCGTAGCGTGTTCACAGTGAGCCCTCAGGTGGTAGCTTATCGTTAACGCGGCAGTCCATAGTGTCGCGCCCTATGCGTAGCTCTTCTGCGGCAGCGCGCGCCTCACTATGGGTACGATAGCACTCGACCGATACCGGCGAGCCCATAGAGTAAAGCGCTACGGTCGCATATCCGCTGTTAGATCCGAAATGTGGGCGTATGATGATAGAGCGCATAATATATCCTTTCCTATAGTCCTATGGTGGGCGGTATAACTATTCATACCGGCCACCTATTGATAAGATTCCCCCGTGATATACAACCCATGGGGTTCAATTGGGGTTGTATAGCGCTACTGGTAGTAACCACAGTGGCGTAGGGCTATGCATGCGTTGGTATGATATACACCTAACGCTAGACCTCTAGGTGTGAGGGACCGTATGTACTTAGTGCGTGCACTCTTTCCACCTAGTTTGGTATGCAAAGGGCTATCACCTGCAGGTCTAACAGCTGCAGTGTCACCTATAGGCGCTACGGATCCGCCAACGCACCATAGGCCTGTATTCTTAGAATAGTTATCCCTTGCAGGTATCACGTCAGGAAATTGCGGGTGTATGTCGTCATAGCCTAGCAGATAGCTAAACTGGTACGGTTGAACATACACCGGCTTAAACCATTTGGTAGCCAATACGCTTACAGGGTTTTCAACTATGGCAGGACAATCAAACTCCTCGACAATGCGAGCCATTGCTACCGCCTTATCTTGGAACGCTGGATCCGCTAAGCGCTTGCGTGCAAAGTGAGCGGCACCGCTAACAGCTAAGCTAGTGCATGGGGCAAAGCTCCAAATAAAGCCTATAGGACCTAACCCTAGTGCATCCAAATGGCGCATAACGGCAGCGTGCGCGTCTGGTAGTGATAGATCTATGTTTAGGTGTATATGGTTGCCATCGGTGGCGCGCGTAGTGCCACTGTGGTCGGTATCATCATAGTCGATTGACACTACGTTAAAGCGACCATCTTTGATCCATGGTGCCGGTGCGTAATCACTTGAGTTGAATAAGAATAGAATAGTTGGCTTCATTGGTTCAATCCCTCTTTACTATCAAAGTATTGGTTGTATTCGCTTATCACTAGGCGCGCTAATTCTAGCTCACGTTGTGCCACAGTCAGTAAACCCTGTTTACGGTCGCTTTCATCTTTCCAAAAGTCGAGCGCACCTTCAACTATGTCAAACTCGCGCCTCGACTCTGCTAGCTCTTCGTGTGCCGCTGCTAGTTGCGCCTCAAGATCTGTATTACGGTCAACCATCGTATTCACTACGGTCGATAGGATTGTTTCGTTAACTGTGTGCATTATATTCCCCTAGTGTGAGCTACGTCATAGCTATCGTTGGCTATTAAGTCGCGGAAGTCAGATAGGTTAGCGCTTGTGACGAAAAAGCTTGCACTCTGCAGGTCCTCACGTGCGCGCTGTGCTTTGTTTGAGCCTTTACTAGTGAGCGAGCCTACTATTCCTTTCGGATCCATATGACGCAAGTCAGTGGTATCGAAGCTATAGTGACCACCGGTAGTGAGTGTATCGGATTCAATATTCTTAGTGTTAAAAGCCATTGCTACGCGATCACCTCGCAACACTGCTAGGCGCAAGTCAGCGCGTGACCGGTCACTAAACATGGATCCGCTATAGGTGGCGTCATAGTTAGCACGTTTTGACGCATGCCGCAGTATGCTGACATTCTTTGTATAGTCATAAAACATCGAGTCAGGTCGTGCGTCAATTATCTTAGTCCATCGTATATCACTAGTGCCATTTAACCGAAAGAGCGCCGGTATGCCGGTCTTCAATGCCTTGCGTTCTGCAGCGTCAATCTCACTCAATAGCTTTGCCGTGAAGTATACCGGCTGCAGGAGCATCAAGATTGTTCGGCGGGTAGCTGCAGCTTGCGCGCCCTTCATTCCAAGACGACCGCTAGTGATAAGGCAAGGTGCCTTACACCCTGCAGTCTCTGCCATAGGACATAGAGTATGCGTAGCAATTTTGTCAGCGGGCTGCAGGTAAAGCACGTAGCTGCTAAACTTGTCTGCCCCCTTCTCCAGTTTGGTACTAGTGCCTAGTAGGCGATTACCACTATTGAGATAGTCGAGGTTATCACGTGCCCAAATCTTGGATTGCGCATTGATGAGCGTAGTGGTGGCGAGTAGTTCAAGTGTAACAGCTGGCAGTGTTTTCATTGGTCTATACCTCAGTCTTGAAAAAGTAAGTGTTTGGTCTTGCGCTATTGTTCACAAGTGTATCATCTGGACCTAGTGTGTGCGTTTGGATACGGTCCAACGTGTGGATCTTACGGTATGTTAGACTGCTATCAAAGCCGCCAAACATATTAGGCGCGCCTTTGTAACAATAGACTACTGGAAACTTGCCATCTTTACGCTCTTTTCCTATGGTGATTGTTTTTGCCATTGTCTTATGCCCCTGCAGTAATGTATGTAATTTCATCGGATAGATCCGCAATCAATATCTCGAGCTCTACGTCTAGGTCAATAATGGTGTCTTGGATTGTCATTGTGATATTCCTTTTGTTTACGTGTGTGCTAAGTGAGACGCCACAATAGCACGTATTGATCACGTGAGTATACGTATGAACACCTATAGAGTGCATTTAGTTTATGCCGACTAGACCGGCATTATTGATGCCTATCTATACGCCTAGAAATAAGGGGCTCAAATGGCGCTAAACTAGGTGCATTCTAGCTCGCGCTGCAGGACCTCTAGAAGGCCCCTAGAATGCCATCTAAGCCATTTGGTCGCTGAGCCATGCTATGCCATTAGATTCTCAAATAGGCTACCAGTGAGCCATTAAGGGGCTCTAAGCGGCCAACGATCGCGCTCTTTTTGACTCGACCTAGTGTGAATCTGATAGTGGTGCTTAGAATGGCTTACAGGAGCCCACAGGCTGCGGTATAGTATGTTAAACCAGGATTGGTATAGCATGTTGTACTACTGGCCCTATGGTATAACTATGCATACCAGCCGGGTCTGGTACAGTGGGCTATACCATGCGCCTATGGTAGCCTAAGGTATAACGTGAGGTTATATCTACCCTCATTGGTACAGTATGCTATACCACTAGGTGTCCATAGGCGTAGGCTATTGGTGCGTTGGGGATCCATAGGCGTAGGCTATAGGTGTACCATGGGTTCCATAGTGATACGCACTCACGCGCCCGAAAAGAGCGTTATCCACAGGGCGCGTACCACAATGGAACTAACAGTACCTCAGGCATCAATCCTGTGGACAACCTTGTGGATAAAAGACCACAGCTTGCGGTATCAAAGGGATCCATGGGGTTTGGAGTTATCCACAGGCTCGACCCCCCTCCCCCCCTTTGGGCCGGGTCGCGGGCGCTCGGTAGCTATGGCTACGCATATTTTCCCTGCAGAATCCCACAGGGGTCCCAGAGAACCCTTACGCATCCAGGAGACATACCTCTCACAGCTCCATACGAGCCCTGTGTGCAATCTTAAGGATCCATAGGTACATTGGCTAGGGGCTAGCATAGGAGGCCCACAGGGAGGCTTACAGGAGCCCGTGGGCGCTAATGCGACCCTCTAGGCTATAGCCCCTTTAGTTGTTAGCATGTATAAGAGCTACTACGCAGAGGGTGGCACTGTAGATCCCTGTGTCCTTATGCAACCCTAAGGGATCCCTTAAGATCCTTAGGAGCCCTAGGCTACCCTATGCGCTATAGCTCTTACTGTATACCTCCTACTGTAGCTTCCTACTGTAGCCACTGTAGCTCCCACTGTATCCTTAGGAGTGTTAAGCACAGAGGGTCTTCTTCTAGTGGTGGCCGGTATGAATAGTTATACCAGAATGGCTACTTTGGGTGGATCTGGTATAACTATTCATACCGGCCACCTATAGATCCCCCCCTCTAAATAAGGCAACTAGCTATGACAGATTACACAGATAGACTGAAGGTTGCCAAGACGGCATACGTGGCTACAGATGGCCCCGCCGAAGCCGGAGTTAGGCTGCTGTGGTGCTTAGAGCAGGTGGGACACGCATACACTAATATGGACGTAGAGAACCTCAGAGTACTCTACCCGTCCCTGAGGGAGCCCTCGGGCTACAAGGCTAAAGACAAGGCCTACATACTTGGGCATATCACCCAGCTATTTATTATACCAACTATCGTATTTGAGATACTGGTGAGGAGACAGAACAGATGAGCATACAAGTATCAGAGATGCCGCCAGCATGGGCAGCTGAGGATCAAGAAGACGAGTATCGCACCCCCACCTTTGATGGCTTAAAGCCACAGTGGCAACTGTTCGTCATAGAGCACCTACGCACTGCAGATCACAAGCAGGCCGCCATCAACTCTAACTATGCTGCTACCACCGCTGGGCACCGAGGGTGGACACTAGCCCGTAGGCCAGACATCGTAGAAGCCACCAGAGAGCTCGTAGAGCGAGAGATGCGACACGCAGAGAATAAGCGGTGTCAGGTTATCATCGCCCTCACAGCGGATGCTACGTGCTCTCTCGAGGACTTCTGCAACTGGAGCCCTGAGGAAGACAAGCTAGTAATGAGACCACTCAAAGACATAGACCCCGCATTCCGTAGGTGTGTCGGTATGGTCCATAAGTCTCGTGAAGGCGAGATTATCTTCAACAACACAGCCCAAGCTGCCTCACGGAAGCTATTGGCATCATATATGAAATGGGATAGAGAAGAGGCCTTCTCAGCACCTCCCATCACTTTCGACTTCTCCGGCCTCAAGGGCGACTAAAGGAATAAAGCATGTCTGATTCACGAGATAAGGCTAGAAGGGCACTACAGCGGCATTCGGAGCTGTTTGGGGCCAAAAATGGCGCTGGAACTACCGGATACCAAGGAACTGAGCGCGGAACTGCCGAATCGAGGGTTGAAGACCCCGTAATCCATGTTTCAGGTGATATAAACGCCTATAAACGCTCTGGAGAGGCCGTAATTGGCCCAAAAGAGACATTTCAGAGCTATATGGGCCCTAAAGGAGCCGATGGCACCCATGGCTATGATGGAAAAGACGGAAAAGACGGCCATATAGGCATGACAGGGCCCGTTGGGAAGGCTGGAAACAGCGTATTATCGGGCTGGAGAGACCCCCAGACAGAGGACGGAATAGACGGCGATCACTACTATAATGACGCTACTGACACCATGTTTGGGCCTAAAGATGGCACATGGCCCCGTGGAGTGGCCCTTACGGGTGCACAGGGCACACAAGGCTCCAGAGGATTCGTAGGACCTACCGGTGATGAAGGCATACAGGGTATCCAAGGGATCCAAGGGATCCAAGGTTTAATAGGCGACACAGGCCCACAGGGTGATACCGGAGCAGCAGGTCAAGACGGCACTGGAACTATTGCTCAAGTTAAGCTCCCTTATGCCAACGTAGAGAGCGACTACCTAATCTCTGGCATTGCTATGGGATCAGGCGATGAGCAGAACCTGCTAGATAGCAACGTATGGAACTTCACTGTAGAAGGCGATCTGCTAAACCAAGGCACAGGCACTCTTGACATAACATCAGATAACGCCTTTGAGCCAGACTTCAGTGGGCGCGTCAGGATGACATGCACTGTCGTATTCTCTTCAGCCACGGTGCCGCAGGGCTACCTAGTGATTAGAAACAACGGCACTGATGTATCAGGATACGAGACGTTCTACAAGACACACCTCGACATGACTGGCACCAAGCTCAGCTCAGAGATAGACATCGTGATAGATGTTGTTGCTGGTGATAGCATA
>Ga0114996_10005535_pt1 | contig 14784 bp, 9 predicted proteins | sample ArcticOcean_MG_C_4_FD_87039 | JGI IMG/M metagenome (GOLD analysis project Ga0114996, IMG submission 87039) | Marine microbial communities from western Arctic Ocean - ArcticOcean_MG_CB4_134 | ecosystem: Environmental > Aquatic > Marine > Oceanic | place: Arctic Ocean: Canada Basin | collected...
AATCTCCTCTAAACCTATTCTTTCCATAGTTACTCCTGGGCTAGTTTCTAATGAATTATTTTGGTTTTTATATTTGATTAATCCGTTTCTAATTAGAGCTGCAGTTGATCTTTCATCAGGATTGAGATAACGTATTTTTTCACCACTAAAATGAACCGTTATTGGTGCATTAGGTGGCCCATTTAGAATCAACCAAACATCGGTTTCTTTTCTTATCCCATGGGACTTCCAAAGAGAAGCAGTTACACACCTTACAAGAACATCAAGTCTTCCAGCTCCACCGCATAAATCATCTAATTTCCAATCAGCCGCAGTATGTGCTCGATGACCAATTACTACAAAATTCCGTTTAGCCAAATTTTATTCTCACTACGGCTTCCTTGCCTTCTTTTTTGGAACTTCTTCAACCATTTCAGCTTCTTGTACCTCTTCACTATAATTCCATTCTTCAACTTTTCCAAAATCATCCTCTTTCATTTGTCTTAAACTAAATGTTGCCATAATCATTGCTCCAAAAGTGAAAGCGAGTAGACCTGGATAAACGGAAGGGTCCTCCGTTATTCCTAGATATATTCCAGAAACTGCCATTCCAGCTAAGCCAATACCCATAATTGCTTCTCCTGCAATTAAACCTGAAGCGAATAAAATACCAGGTCCGTGCAATTTCTCTTTTTCCTCCGCTAATACTTTTTCCTCTCCTTTTTTGTACAATTCAGGTCTTGTTTTCCTTAGAGGTTTATCAAATCTACCATCAATGTACATTTTTATCATGCCTCCAATGAAAATAGGTATTGTCATTTTTAAGCTAAGATACATTCCTACAGCTACAGCCATTATAGAGATATTTAGGCCGCCTTTTTCATTTATCCATGCATGTGTAGCGGCAATTAATAAACTTCCCGAAAATAAAAATGCAGGGATGGCACCTTCTAAGAATCCTCCAACTAAAAATAAAGCATATGCATAGATAAGAATATTTATGTAATTTTCAGGATGTCTAAGAGCTACAAGACAAAAGGCTATTCCAGATCCCATGAAAACCATGGACCAATCCATTCCTCCACCGAGGATACCAGTAGTTATGCTGGCCATTAGAAATGCTTGTGGTGCTTCTAAATCTCCATTCATAATTTGGTCAGATAATAAATTCAAAACAAGCGGGATTACTAGTGCACCTGCAGCCACACCAACAATTTGTCCAATTTGCTGTCTCCAAGGCGTTGCACCCAATATATATCCTGTTTTTAGATCTTGTAAATTATCTCCAGATATTGCTCCAGCACAAGCCACAAATGCAGCGACTCCGATAACTGCAACTTGTAATTCTTGAGTATGTTCTCCACCATAAACTAGACTGTTTAGTAATGCAAAGATGGTGGCTGTCAAAATTACTACAATTATTGTAACTCCTGAAAGTGGATTATTACTGCTACCAACTATTCCAGCCATGTATCCAGCTACGGCTGCAAATAGATATCCTGCTGTAAAAATAATTATTAATGATAATATGGCAGGTAATAATAATCCCGAAATAATCCATACCATAAAAAACATAGGAATCGCCATTGCTGCACTGGCTATGGCTATTGATTTGGCTGGTAAGTCTTCATCAGTTCTTATTATTCCTTCTTTTGTAGATACAGTCGATTTAGTGGCGTCAATCATTTCAGTAATGCCTTTTACTAAAGATTCTCGCATAATAACTAAAGTGTATAGCCCACCAACTAGCATAGTTCCAACACCAACCATTCTTCTTCGGCCATTGATGTGATTTGCATAATCTCCATAATTAATGACCTCTCCATTCATTGCAGCAGTGGTAATTTGTTCTATGAAAGCATCTGTAGGATTAAGCAAGGCGCTGGCAATTGGCATTATTACAATAGCTCCTAAAAGACCTCCAAAAAAGACGAAACTTGCGATTGCTGGACCTACAATATACCCAACACCAAGCAGAGCTGGTGATAATTCAGCACCTAAGTAAAAAGTAGTTTTAGTTTTAGCATATGCTGCAGATTCATTTAGTTTCCCTCCCAACGTGTAAAAACTTTGCCACCCATGTTCCCAAAGGCCAATGCTTACCTGTTTAACCGAATTATCTACAGTTACCATTAATGAAGAAAATAATTTGTAAAGTGCTCCAAAAGCAATACCAACAAAAATAGGCATTACTTGAGATCCTCCTTTTTCTCCAGCAACTAAAACTTCAGCACAGGCTACACCTTCAGGATAGGGTAATTCTTCTTTGACTATAAAAATCCTTCTTAAACTAATAGAAAAAAGTACGCCGATTGTACCTCCAACTAAAGCGATAATAACCGTTTTAAAATAAGGAAATTCCGCCCACCCTACTTCTCCATTGCTGGTTTGGTTCATTACTAAAAGTGCAGGTAATGTAAAAATTACGCCTGCAGCTAAAGATTCACCTGAAGATACTGCAGTTTGAACCCAGTTATTTTCTAAAATATTAGTTCCTTTAGAGATATTTGCCTTAGCTAGGCTTCTTAGAACTGCCATTGAAATTACAGCAGCAGGTATAGATGCGCTAACTGTCATTCCCACATAGAGACCCAAGTAAACATTTGCAGCGGTTAATAGCATACCCAAAAGAATTGCTAAAATTATTCCTTGTACGGTTATTTCAGGAAGGATTTTAGTTGCAGAAACATAAGGTTTATGTGCTTCATTAGATGCCATATATATCCCTCATTTGTAAAACCATCATTAATGCTTATGCCTTCGGCAGTTTTTAAGTTCCCACTCTATGCCATCTTGTGGGTAACAGTCTTTCACTAAGTTTCTTTCATGACTCCGGTTTCACTCGGCAGAAATGCTCAAAGTGCAACAGTTTTTTTTGGTCAACAGTGAAGGTTGAGCTTTGCGGTGACGCACCATGTGTAGAGTATTCTTTCATCGGTAAGCCTCTTTTTTCTAAACCAATGAATTTGGATGAAGCTCGTGAGGCTTTTCTAAGTTTTTTTGAAGAAAAAGGCCATACCAGGATAGATAGGGCTTCAGTTGTTGCCCGTTGGCGTAATGATATTTATTTGTCAATAGCTTCAATTGCGGTTTTTCAACCACATGTTACTAGTGGTTCTTCGAAACCTCCAGCCAATCCATTAACTATTTCTCAGCCATGCATACGTCTTAATGATTTGGAATCTGTAGGCCGCAGTGGTCGTCATTTAACTACATTTGAAATGATGGCTCATCATGCATTTAATAATGAAGAAGAGAAAATATATTGGCAGAATCATACAGTTGAACTTTGTCATGAACTGTATACTAGTCTCGGTTTAGAAGGTTCTAAAATAACCTACAAGGAAAATCCATGGGTTGGTGGAGGAAATGGAGGCGAAGCTCTGGAGGTCTTAGCAGGGGGTCTTGAATTAGCGACTCTTGTATTCATGGATCTTGAAGAAGATCCAGAGGGAGATATAGAAATTAAAGGAATAAAATTTAGAAGAATGCCTAGGTCTATAGTTGATACTGGCTATGGTCTTGAAAGATTAGTTTGGGCCTCTCAAGGAACTTCTACAATTTATGAAGCTGTTTTTCCTGAAGCTGTATCATATTTGACACAAAGAGCTAATCTTGAAGAAATATTAAAGAACGCTAGTTCACTTATTACTGAAAATGCTAAGCTTTGTGGAGTATTATCTATAGATTATGGTTCAGATTTAACTGAGTTAAGACAAATGGTTCTTGATAGATTAAAGATATTAGGTCATAAATTATCACTTTCAGAGTTTACTTCAATAATTGAACCATTAGAAAAACTATTTGCAATAGTAGATCATTGCAGGTCTCTAGTTTTTATGTTTGGTGATGGAATAGTTCCTAGTAATGTTAAAGCTGGTTACTTGGCACGTATGGTTCTCCGTAGAACTGTATTGCTGTTGAGAGATTTAGGAGTTCCCGAAGCATTACCTGATTTAGTGTCTCATCACATAGACAATTTTTCTAAGACATATCCTGAACTTAAGGCTAACAAACCCCACATACTAGATATGGTTGATTTGGAAATAGCACGTTTTAATAAAACATTAGAACGAGGCCGTCGTACAGTTAAGCGGGCCTTGGATTCTGGAGGCATTAATCAAGAAAAGTTATTAGATCTTTATGATTCACAAGGATTACCACCTTCTGTGGTAAGTGAGTTTGCTGAAGCTCAAGGGCATTCAATTACAGTTCCTGATGGTTTTCTCGCAATGGTGGCAGATAGGCATCAAGGCGATTCCAAGGAAAAAGCAAAGAATTTAGATTTTATAGATATTGCCTCCACTAATTTAGATTTTTATCAAGATATGGAAAAACGTATATTTAGCTCTAAAGTTCTATATTCTTCTTCAAACCAAATTTGCTTAGAAAACACTCTGTTTTATCCTGAAGGAGGCGGTCAACTAAGTGACATTGGAACAATAGAATGGGGAAATAAGAAAATCCAAATGGTTAATGCTCAGAAAATAGGAGATGTAGTAGTCCATAATTTAGAAGGCCCTTTACCTCCCGTTGGAACCATAATATCGGGAGTCGTTGATGATTCTCATCGTTCTGGTTTGAGTAGGCACCATACAGCAACTCATCTTATTGGCGCAGCTGCCAGAAAAATTCTCGGAACACATGTATGGCAAGCTGGAGCTTCAAAGTCCCCAGATAAAGCAAGATTAGATATTACTCATCATAAGCGAATTTCACGTGAAGTAATTGAAAGAATAGAAGCGCATGTCAATGAGCTAATAATTGAGGATTATCCAATTAATACTAATTTTTATAGTAGAGAAGAAGCCGATAGTAAATATGGAGATACTTTGTATCAAGGTGGGGCTCCAAAATATAGGGATGTTAGAGTTGTTGAAATACCGGGAATTGATGCTCAAGCTTGTGCAGGTACTCACGTTTCTTCAACTTCACTTGTGGTCGCCGTCAAGGTTTTGAGGACAGAGCGGGTACAGGACGGTGTGGAAAGAATAGAATTCTCAGCAGGCCCTGACGCAATCAAAGCATCTCAGAAGGAAAGAGCACTGTTAGAAGAGACGGCCGAAAAGTTAGGAGTACCTATGGATCAGGCGCCTTCAGCCGCTCAAAAATTCGTTAAAGAATGGAAAGAACTTAGGAATCGTGTTTCTTCTCTAGAAAAAGAATTAGCTGCACTGAAATCATCCGATTTAGATGGTGAAAAGATAGGCGATCTAATATTTTATTCACAAGATATGGGCGAGGCCGATTTTGCAGAAGCTCAAAAATTAGTTCGTCAAATTACTTCTAAGAAAGATACATTAGTAGCGATAGGTTGTTTCAAGAATGGAAGAGGAATGGTAATTCTTGCAAAATCAGATTCAGTTAATCAAGATTGTGGGACACTTCTCAAATCGGCATTATCTTCAGTTGGAGGTAGTGGGGGTGGCAAAGAATCATACGCACAGGGGGCTTGTTCACCTGATAAAATCCCTGAAGCCTTAGCTCAAATTAAGAATATAATTTCTTAATTATCGAGTATCTACCATTATACAAGAATTTATTAGATATTTTATTTCATTTGTATTACTTAGCCACTTTTCTAATTCTTTGCTTTCAGAACCTGGTTGAAACCAGAGATATTTAATTCCAAGTTTAACAGCCTCCTGTGCAACTTTCATAGCAATTGGTGGTGGAACAACAAAATTCACAATATCTGGTAGCTTATCTATTACATTTAACGATGAATAGGCTTTATCACCTTCAATTAATTCTTCATTGGGATTTATTGGTATTACATTATACCCTTTAAGTCGTAGATCAAGATATATTTTATTACCGAATTTTTCTTTATCATTTGATGCTCCGATTAGTGCAATTTTAACCCTTTCAGTTTTCAATTTTTCCAATACCATGTTAGAGCCTCATAATAATTACATTTTTAATGTTTGAGATGTCATTCTAAAACTTAAATAATCTAGTAGTTTTATGCTATCTAAATTCGGGGACTAAGGTCCCCGTTATTTTTTTTCTTTAGAAAAAGATATTTATTCTCCCTTTCTGACAGTCCTTTAATGGATTTAGTAGTAGTCGAGTCAGGAGCCAAAGCCAAGACAATCCAGAAATATTTGGGTAAAAATGTTATAGTTAGAGCTTCAAACGGCCATGTTCAAGATTTACCAAATAAAGGTAAAGATGGAAGTAAGGCATTGTGGAGTCATACGGCGTCAAACCTCCCTGATCCACCTTGGAGTTGGACAGAAAGGTCTGAAAAGAATGTTAAGAAGATACTTTCAGATGCACGTAGTAAAAAAGTCAAACGAGTTTTGATAGCTACTGACCCCGATCGAGAGGGTGAGTTCATAGCATGGAGACTTAGCGAATTATTTTCCGAGTTTAAAGAAATAAAAAGAATAACTTTTAATGAGATTACTAAAACTGCGATTAGAGACGCTTTAGATGAAGCCGGTTCTATAGATATGAACCTTGTTGACGCAGCTAAAGTTCGAAGATTTATGGATCGTTTGATAGGATATCAAGCTTCAAGATTTGCTAGATCGTGGAGTCTTAGTTCAATGGGTCGTGTACAAACGCCAGCATTGGCTTTTATCGTCAATAGAGAAAAAGTTATTCAAAAGTTTGTAACAACACCTTACTGGGCGGTTCAAGCACTAGCGTCTGGAATAGATTTTAGAGTATGTTTTCATGATAGAGATGATCCATTAGTCTGGAAAGATGAGAAAGGGAAAATTGATATACATAGAACAAATAGTACCGATTTGGCAAAGAAAGTCTTTGATAGTTTAAAATTTGAGAAGCAGCTCCTAATTTCGAATATATCTCTCAATACTTACAAACGCCGTCCCAAAGCAGCTTTCACAACAGACACTCTACTTCAAGCAGCAGGAAGTAAGTATAATTGGAGGCCAAGTAACACAATGCGAGTTGCCCAGGGATTGTATGAATTGGGACATATAACTTATATGAGAACCGATTCAACAAGAACAAGTTCATCTTCACGTGAAAAAGCACAGGAAAAAATAATTTCAAAATGGGGTAAAGAATTAGTGGGTAGTGGAGTTGGAGGTGGCAAACCAAAGTCTGGTATTCAAGACGCTCACGAAGCTATACGTCCTACAGATCCACTTATTGAATTGCCGGGAGGTTTAGATGAATCTCAAATACGTCTCTATCGTCTTATTTGGTCTAGATTTATTGCAAGTCAAATGACAGACTCAGAATGGACAAGTATGAAATTACAGGCCAAACTTGAAACTTTTGAAAGGCCGCTAGATGGCGATACAAAGTGGAGGGTGACTCCGGGTTGGGAATCTGCATTTGAAGCAATACAGAAAGCCCCGGCTACAACACCTCCAAAACCTGAAATATTAGAAGGAAAAGCAATTAAATTAGATGATATCAAGGAAAATCCTAGATTAATTGAGGACAAAACTAAACCACCTACACGATACACTCAGCATGGTCTTGTAGCTTTAATGAAATCAGAAGGAATAGGAAGACCTTCAACTTATGCAGCAACAATAAAAAAGTTATTAGATCGTAAATATTGTAGCGATAATAAAGGCAGACTCCAGCCGACCGATCAAGGTATCATGCTTTGTGATGAAGTAATACCTTTCTATAACTCTGAAGAAGAAAAAATGAGTTTATTTTCACCTTCATTTACTTCAACAATGGAATCTGAGTTAGATCAGATAGAAACTGGAAAACAAAATGGTGCAATAGTATGGGATGGCTTTGTTACTTCGTTTAATGAAATTCACGATAAAGCTTTAATGAAAAAGAAAGAAACGCCTACTAAGCGTCAGTTGGATTACTATCTTAGATTGGCTTCGTTAATTTCAGAATCAGAATTAGAAAAGATAATAGGTAAAGAAGATCCACAAAAAATGAATGGAGAACGAATCGGTGAAGTTATAGATAGTCTCAAGAATGCTACAGATGATATTTCACTTCCAGCTTCAGTTAAACAATTGTCATATGCTCAGGGTCTGGCCGAATCTTTAGAACTAGATGAAAAATCAGCCTGTAATTTAGTTGGTATTTCTAAATTTGAAGAATTAACTGGAGGCAAATCCGGAACTGCAAGTCAATTAATTGGGTTATTGCGCGATAAAACGGATTCAGTACCTAAGCCCCCAAGTCCTAAACAAATTAATTTTATTGCGAATTTAGCTAAGAAAGCAGATCTTGAAGAGGCTGGAGCTTGTAATTTAGTAAATGTTACTAATTATAGTGAATTAACTGGAGGCCGTCAAGGAACTGCTAGTAAATTAATTGAAACACTACGTAAGAAATCTCCCAAAAAAGCTTCAAAGAAATCTTAAACCATACTATTTAGATGTTCTAAACCGAAGATAGTTTAAATCCAGCCTGAATCGAAAGATTGTGTCGACTATTAGATTGTTAACGTCCTCAACGGACAAATCTGGTGAAAAAACAATTAGAACTGATGAGTTAGCATCTGCACTAAAAAACATCAATAGCGGTTGGTTAGATATTTTGAATCCAGGTGAGGCTGAAAAGCAGTTTATGTTAGAGAATTTGAATTTCCATCCTCTTGCTGTAGAAGATTGTTTTGCAGATCCAGTAGATAGGGCTGAACATTATGAAAATCACAGATTTGTTGTTTTAAAAGCTCGTGATGCAGATTCGGAATTGGACACTGAGTATTTGCTCGTATTTTTGACTGATAATTTGTTGGTTACTGTTCGAAATACAGTACTTCCTTCTATTGAATTATTTCGAGGAAGGTATCGTTCTATAAGGCGTCAGAAGAGACTTGAAAAAGGGCCTGAATTTTTACTTTATGAGTTGTTGGATTCCGTTGCCGACGATTGGATGGATATAATTGCAAATTATAGTGATAAATTGGACAATTTAGAAGATAGGGTTTTTGATCCAAAAATGGAATATCCTAAATTATTAGAATCTCTCCATCAAATTAAACAAGATCTTAGAGAAATTCAAAAATCAGTTATCCCTCTTCAGAATATAGTTAGTAGATTAATGCGTCCCGATGAAGAATTTATATCGGAAGACAATTATCTTTATTTTCGTGACTTAGCTGATGTTATCAAGGGTTTAGTAATAAAAGTGGAAAATTATTCCTCGGGAGCTGCTTCAACTCGTGATACTTATCTTTCACAAGTATCAGTAAGGCTAAGTGAATCCAATGCCCGTTTGAGTGAGGTAATGACAACATTAACTGTAATTGGTTCGATTATGCTTCCTCTTTCATTAATTGCAGGCGTCGCAGGGATGAATGTTGGTTCTAATTTTAATTTCAACCAAATTATGTTAGCCATGACTAGTTTTGCATCCATTATGCTCTTTTACTTTTACCGTAAAGGATGGATTGGACCTCAAGAATGAAAGTTTTTAATCATAAATTTTTGAAAGACGGTCCATTGGAAGATAGACAATATCAGGCAAATATCTCGCAGGCTTGCCTTGAACAATCCACACTCGTAATTTTGCCAACAGGAATGGGTAAAACAGTTGTAGCGCTTAGAGTAATCTTAGAAAAATTAGAGCAGGGTCAAATACTTTTGATGGCTCCTACAAAACCCCTTGCTCAACAACATGCCGATTTCCTTAATAAATTTCTAGACGTAGATATTAATCTTTTTACAGGAGCGATTGCCCCCAATCTTCGTGAGCCTTTGTGGAAATCTTCAAAAATTATAGTTTCAACGCCTCAAGTTGTTTCAAAAGATATAGAAAATGAACGCATGGATCTCAAGAATTTTTCTCTTGTTATTTTTGATGAAGCTCATAGAGCTGTTGGGAATTATGCATACGTATCAATTGGTCATCATTATTCGGCAGTTTCTAAAAATCACTTAGCAATAGGTATGACTGCTTCACCTGGTAGTTCTAAGCCAGAAATTATTCGGTTATGTCGGGATTTAGGAATTTCAGCTGTGGAAAATAGGAATGATACCGATCCTGACGTAATGCCCTATATCCAACCAATCAAAACACGCTGGATTCGGGTAGAGATGCCAGTTAGTGTAATAGATATTACAAATCAATTAAGAAAATTACAAGATTATCTTTGTGGTAAATTGTACAAACAAGGGGCCATAGATAGACCAAGAAAAGTATCAACTACAATGTTAATAGAAGCTGGAAAAAGGTTACAAATGACCTATATGAAAACCAAACCAAATACACCTCCTCAAACATTTGCTATGATGACGACTCAGGCGATGGCCATGAAAGTCGCCCATGCTATTTTGACAGTTGAAACCCAAGGTATGCTTCAATTTTTAGATTACACCTCACGGATAGAAAAAGATGCTAAAGATAAGAAAAAAGGTAGTCGGGCTAATAAGTGGTTGGTATCAAATTCAGATTGGAAGATAGCTCAGAAAATTGCAATTTCTAATCCTACTGATCATCCAAAATTAGAACGGTTACTTGAATTAATTGAGGTTCAGATACATTCCGGTTCTTCTCGCTTCATTATTTTTGCAGAAATAAGACATACTGCAACATTGATTGTAGAACATTTAGAAAAGATAGAAGGAGCTAAACCAATTCGTTTTGTTGGCCAGGGTTCTCGCATAGGGGACAAGGGAATGACGCAGAAACAGCAGAAAGAAATATTGGATAGATTTAGGAAAGATGAATTCAATATTCTAGTTGCAACTTCAGTTGGTGAAGAAGGTTTAGATATACCTTCTACAGATGTTGTTGTATTTTTTGAACCTGTTTCATCAGCTATACGTATGATTCAAAGGCGGGGTAGAACTGGACGTAATAGACCTGGTGAAGTTTTTATTTTTGTTACCAAAGGGAGTAGAGATGAAGCGGCTTTTTGGAGTAGTCGAGATAAAGAACAGAAGATGCATGACCTTTTCTCAGCTGGCCGGATAGAAATAGATGTGCCAACTAGTGAAGAATTAACTGGCTCTAATCTCATCGATTCTTCAAATGCAAGTTCAGTTCAGACAACTTTTCAGCGGAAATAGTAGTATCAGAACTAATATTATACAGACCCGTTGTAATGGATATACATGCATAGAAATCCAACAGTTCCTTTGAAAGAGGAAGTTAAGTATGGACATGGCTTTTTCAGAGGTGATAAATGCCCCTTAAGTGGAGAGGAAGGAGTTTTAGTAATGTCCCCAAGACATTTAGATCAGTTTGGAAGAGTAATGGCTGGCGTATTGCGTCATTTTCCCGATAAATTCGATCTTGAGATGGATAAGCAAGGCTGGATTGAAGCTTCAGAATTTATTGATGCAGTTAAATCACAAAGACGTCATTTCCATTATCTTGAAACTAAACATTTACAAGCTACCGTAGAGACTGATCCTAAAGGTAGATATGAGTTAAAAAATGGCAGACTAAGAGCAACTTATGCTCATACCTTAGATTTAGAATTAGATTTACCAACTGATAATAATCCCGAGCATCTTTATTTTGCTTGTTCCAAAGAGGATTCAACCGAATATCTTGAACATGGTTTGTATCCAGGAGATAGAAACATGGTTCATCTTTCAAGTACTAGATTAAATGCATTAGAAGCTGGCCGTCATATAATTGGCAAGCCGATCGTATTGTTAGTTGATGTAAGGTCTGCTGAAGGAGCAGATTGTGAAATAATGAAGGCTGGAACTACAGTTTATCTTGTTAAAGAACTTCCTGGAGATTTCCTTAGGAAACTCCCAGATAGTACCTAATTTTCTAGATTATTAATGACAAATAGTTTCGATAATATGGAGAGAAGGCAAGTATCTCGTGTTTTAATTAGTGTCAGTGATAAAAATAAAATTGTAGATTTAGCAAGAGAATTAAGCAAATTAGATATTGAGATAGTGTCCACAGGTGGAACTTCACAGGTCATTTCAAATGAAGGAATAACTGTTACATCGGTAGATTCAGTTACGAATTTTCCAGAAATGATGGGTGGGCGCGTAAAAACACTTCATCCTTTAATTTTTGGAGGTATTCTTGCTAGAGATGAAGATAACAAAGAAGTTGAAGAACATAATATTGGAATTTTCGATATGGTAATCTGTAATTTATATCCCTTTAGGGCTGCAATATCTAAAAATTTAGATTTAGATTCAATTATTGAACATATAGACATAGGTGGCCCAAGTTTATTGAGGGCTGCAGCTAAGAATCATTCAAGAGTTGCCGTTGTTACAGATGCTGATGATTATGATTGGATTATTGATGAAATCAAGAACGGTGGCCTAAATTTATTACAAAGACAAGATCTAGCATTGAAAGCTTTCCGACATACCGCAGAATATGATGCCACTATACAGTCGGAGTTAGGTTCTAGGTTTGACGAAGAAGGTCTTCCTTCTTCTTTACACGTTACTGGACTGGGAAGTCCTCCATTAAGATATGGAGAAAACCCACATCAATCTGCAATTTTTTATTCAGACTTATTAAGTACAACGCCTTCAGTTTCCAATGCTGAACAAATACAAGGAAAGCAGCTAAGTTATAATAATCTTCTTGATTTTGATGCAGCTTTAGCAATGGTTACTGAATTTGAAGAGCCAACTGTTATCGTTGTTAAACATAACAATCCTTGCGGTGCTGCTAGTGCCGATAATTTGGTTAAGGCTTATGAATTGGCAATAAAAACGGATCCTATGAGTTCTTTTGGAGGTATCATAGCTCTAAATCGGGAAGTTGATGGCGAACTGTCAAAAAACATTATTTCATCTTTTAAAGAAGGAGTTATAGCGCCTTCATTTAATTCAGAAGCTCGTAATATTTTAGCTCAAAAAAAGAATTTAAGAGTATTAGAAACGGGTTCTCTTGATAATTATGAGAGAAGTTTTAGCTTACGCTCATTAGATCAAGGCTGGCTTATGCAGGAATCTGATGAAGCTACTATAGATATTTCAGATTGTAAAGTTGTAACTAAGCGCAGTCCAACTAAAGAAGAATTAGATGGTTTACAATTTGGTTGGAGAATAGTTAAGCATGTTAAGAGTAATGCTATAGTTTTCTCTCGACAGAAAAGTACAGTAGGTATAGGTGCAGGTCAAATGTCTCGTATAGATTCAGTAAAAATCGCAACCTTTAAATCAATCCCTAATGCCGATGATACAGTCATGGCATCAGATGCATTTTTCCCATTCAGAGACGGAATTGATGAGGCTGCAAAAGCTGGAGTCACTGCTGTTATTCAACCAGGTGGTTCCTTACGCGACCAAGAAGTTATTGATGCTGCAAATGAAAATGGAATGGCTATGATATTTACAGGAATGAGGCATTTTAAACACTAATGGAAGAAATCTGGATATTTTGTGAGATGTGTGAAGAAGAATGTCCCCACAAAGTTCTAAAAAGTCGAACTTCTTCTAAAAAAGGGTTTAGTTTCCAAGGAGTTGTTACATGCTTAGAATGTAATTCTACTGGCCCCACTGAGATAAAAGAAGAACCACCATTAGAATTGAGATTGCGTATTTCCAATGAAGATATAACTGAGAATGGGATTATGTCCGTGGATAGAGGAATTGTGATTAGTGTGGGGGAAACTCGACCGCATCCAGATGGTTTGATTTTGATTACAGGTCTTGAGTTAGACGGAAAGCGTCCACCTTCTGCTTATTCACAAGATAAGCCCATTGTTTGGGCTAAAAGAGCTACGCATGCTCGGGTTAGATTTGCGATACATGATGGCGAATCTACAATTTCAGTTAAACAAGAATTTGAATCTCAAGAAGAGTTTCGAGTAGGTGACACAGTTCGTCTTGATGGTAAAATGACAAGGATAAGAGCAATTAATTTACATGGCGGTAAGTTAGCAAAAAATGCATATGCTTTAGAGATTTCAAGAATTACATGCTTTTATTTACCCGAAAAGAAATTTTCCTTCAGAGGTTCCAAACATAATGGAAGAAGAAGTTAAAACGGAAAATAAATTGCCACCTTCTGAAAGTGTCGAATCTCAAAATCACAAAGTAATTACAAAGCTTGATATTCTCCGAATCATATTTTCTAAAAAAACTGCACCCCATGCGTTTTCTTTATCAATTTTTCTGATTTTTTTGGGTGTTTTCAGCCGTAGTTCAAATCAATTATTCATAGATTTAATTTTAGTTATAGGTTTTGGATTTTCATGGGGCTATCTAATCACTGCTTTCTTAATGCGATTTGAATCCTTAAAGAATTTTTCTGTTGGAAGTTACTGGAAAATTCTTTTGATTCCCATGAGTTTGTCTTTCACCATATCACTTATAATATATTATGCCTTTGAATTTACAAAATATGGTGAGAGTTTACGGAGTTTTTTATCATTAGCTTTAATTATAATATTTATATTCTGGCAGTTTGCACAAGCTTGGTGGATGCGTGTACCATTCAAGGAAATTGCACTTAAGAAGATGATTAGGGTAAATAGCAAACATCGTTCGAATTTTGGAAAATATATGAATGCAGTTTCTCCAATTCTTTGGGCAATAATTGGCTTTAGCATATTTCTAATATTAGAATTACAAGGTATTGTTTTCAGTAATATATTTAAGATTATTTGGTTTACGGTATTAATTATTCTCGGTTCTTTAACTTTTTATTTATTAAATCGAATGCACTCTAAGAATTGGTCAGATCCTATGGTTTCAGCTTTTTCAGGTTATTTTGCAATAGGTTATTGGAGTTTTTTAGCGTATCATTTAGGAGTTATGCTTTATTCCCGTGAAAGTCAACCCAGTTTTATATTTGATTTAGTATTTATGATAATTACAATTATGTTAGTGATATATTCACTTTCAGCACAGACTCTTCGTTCAGAGCGAAGAAAAAACAACGAAGATAGCGCAAAAA
>Ga0114996_10005536_pt1 | contig 14781 bp, 9 predicted proteins | sample ArcticOcean_MG_C_4_FD_87039 | JGI IMG/M metagenome (GOLD analysis project Ga0114996, IMG submission 87039) | Marine microbial communities from western Arctic Ocean - ArcticOcean_MG_CB4_134 | ecosystem: Environmental > Aquatic > Marine > Oceanic | place: Arctic Ocean: Canada Basin | collected...
GTCGTCGTCGATCGACTGGCGTCAGGACGTGGGACTGGAGGGAATCGGAGTCGATTGGCCGAAGCGGTCGAGTTGGCTCTGAAAGTCGGTCATGGCACGCTGCTGGTCGAACTGGCCGACGACCAATCGACGGTCCCCGGTCAACAACACCCCGATGCCAACTCGCCAAGCGATACGCTCTACAGCTCACTCTACGCCTGCTCGGCCTGCGGTATCAGCTACGAACCCCCCTCGCCTCAACTCTTCAGCTTCAACAGCCCGCTGGGCATGTGCCTCGACTGCAACGGGCTGGGTCGGCGACACGAGTTCCTGCCCGACGACCTGGTGACCGAGCCCGACAAGTCGCTGTGGCGCGGAGCCATCAAGTTGCTGGGCGCTGTCGCGAAAATCGGTCGATGGCGACGACACCTCCTGCAAGGAGCCGCAGCCGCCATCGAAACCGATGTCGGACTCGAAACCGATTCCCTGCTCAAGACACCATGGAACCAACTGCCCGCAGACGCTCAGAACCTGATCCTCTACGGGACCGGCGATCGACACATCACCTTTGCCTGGGGCTATCGTGGCGGAGTCTGGAAGCACGGCGGGACGTTTGCCGGAGTCATCCCCAAACTGCTCGACGGGTACCACAAGACGAACAACCCGATGCTCAGACGGATGCTCGAAAAGGCAATGCACTTCGCCGACTGCTCGACCTGCCACGGCACGCGGCTGAACACTCAGGCCCAGGCCGTCACGATCACTTCGGCCAACACCCGCTTCGGACGAACTGCCGCAAAACGTCGACGCAGCCTGCCCGATGTCTGTGCCCTGTCGATCGGCGAAGCCGTAGATTTCTTCCAAGACATCGAACTCGATCCGACACGCCAACTGATTGCCGCCGAAGTGCTCAAGGAAATCCGAGCACGACTCGGCTTCCTGCTCAAATGTGGACTCGACTACCTCGCACTCGACCGATCCGCACCCACTCTTTCCGGTGGCGAAACGCAACGCATCCGCCTGGCCGGACAGATTGGCAGCGGACTGGTCGGTGTCGTCTACGTCCTCGATGAACCCTCGATCGGACTCCACCCACGCGACAACCAACTGCTGCTCGAGAGCCTCTGCGATCTCAGAGACCAAGGTAACACCGTGATCGTCGTCGAACACGACGAAGAAACCATGAGGGCTGCCGATCACATCGTTGACTTCGGTCCCGGACCGGGTGTTCGAGGCGGTCGGGTGGTGGCCCAGGGGACAGTCGAACAAATCGAAAACAACCCGCGAAGCGTCACCGGACGTTTCCTCTGCGGGAAAGACTCCATCTCCGTCCCCGAACAGAGACGAGCACCCGGCAAAAACCGCCTGACAGTCCACTCCGCTCGACACAACAACCTGAAAGGCATCAGCGTTCCGATTCCGCTCGGCAACTTCGTCTGCATCACCGGAGTCAGCGGTTCGGGAAAAAGTTCGTTGGCCGACGACATTCTCTGGCAGGTGCTCAACCGGGAACTCAATTCCGGGAAAGGAGAACCCGGCCGACACCGAGACGTCAGCGGACTCGAACACCTCGACCGAGCCATCAACATCGACCAGGCCCCCATCGGCCGGACTCCTCGCTCGAACCCCGCCACCTACGTCAAACTGCTCGATGCCGTTCGCGAACTGTACAGCAAGTTACCCGAGGCTCGGGCTCGTGGGTACAAGCCTGGGCGATTCAGCTTCAACGTCGATGGAGGTCGTTGCGAGGCGTGCGAAGGGTACGGATCCAATCGACTGGAAATGGACTTCCTCGCCGACATCTGGGTCACCTGCCCGGTCTGCGAAGGACGCCGATTCCACCACGAAACACTGGAAGTGAAGTTCCGCAGAAAGAACATCGCCGAAGTGCTCGACATGGATGTGCAGGAAGCTCTCCAACACTTCCGCAACCACCCCAAGGTCTCACGCCTGCTCAACACACTCTGCAGCGTCGGACTCGAATACCTCAAACTCGGACAACCCTCCCCGACACTCTCCGGCGGCGAAGCCCAACGCATCAAGCTGGCTCGCGAACTGGGCAAGCGGTCGACCGGCAAGACTATCTACCTGCTCGACGAACCGACCACCGGATTGCACTTCGCCGACATCAGCAAGCTGCTCGAAGTACTCCACGGATTCGTCGATCAAGGCAACACCGTGCTCGTGGTCGAACACAACCTCGACGTCGTCAAGACCGCCGATTGGGTCATCGACCTCGGACCCGAAGGTGGAGCCGGTGGTGGGCGAGTGGTGGTGGCCGGAACACCCGAAACGGTCGCCGCCTGCAACACCTCGTACACCGGACAGGCTCTCGCTCCACTCCTGCAACCGGCCAAACCCAACTCCAAGACACCCAAGACTCGAACGAAGACGAAACCCCGAAAACGCCGCGACGCCTCGACGCAAATCACCGTAAAAGGTGCCAGCCAGCACAATCTCCGACACGTCAATCTCAAGGTGCCTCGTAACCAACTCACCGTCTTCTGCGGACCCAGCGGCAGCGGGAAATCGTCGCTCGCCATGGACACACTCTATGCCGAAGGACAACGCCGCTACGTCGAGAGTCTCTCGGCCTACGCAAGACAATTCCTCGGACAAATGCCCAAACCCAAGGTCGAACAGGTGCTCGGCCTCTCACCAGCCATCGCCATCGAACAAAAGAACACCGGAACCACTCCCCGTTCCACCGTCGGCACGGTGACCGAAATCCACGACTACCTCCGCGTCCTGTTCACTCGACTCGGTACACGCATCTGCCCGAACTGCGACGTTCCCATCAGCCGACAAACAACCGACCTGGTCATCGCCCGAGTCGCCGATCTGGCCCAGGGTGTCCGGGTGCTGATCCTGGCGCCGCAGGAGATCCGAGTCGGACAGGACTACGACAACCTCTGGCGGACTCTCAAGGACGATGGCTTCCGTCGAGTCCGCATCGATGGGACCACCTGCCGGATTGATGATGTGCCGGAAATCGACCGACGCAGACGACACACCGTCGAAGTGGTCGTCGATCGCATTACCCCCGGCAAGACCTCGCGGACCCGAGTGGCCGACAGCGTCGAAATGGCACTGGCTTTGGGTCGAGGAGAAATGCGGATCGCGAGTGAGGACACGACTCGAGACGAAACCGACTGGGTCGTCGAACCGTTCAGCCTGCACGCCGCCTGCGAGACCTGCGGACGCAGTTTTCAGGAACTGACTCCCAACCACTTCTCCTTCAACAGCTCGCTCGGCTGGTGCACCGCGTGCGAGGGACTGGGGATCGAGCAGGGCACCAACCTGGCCGCACTGATCGCCGACGAACAGAAAACCCTGGCCGAAGGCGCCGTCTCCGCCTGGCCCGACCCCGACCAAGTGCCACTCTTCGCCGCTGTGCTGGACGGACTGCGGCATGAGTTCGGACTGGACACCAATATCCCCTTCGCCAACCTGCCAACCGCACAACGACGATTGGTGCTCTATGGCAGCGGGGACAACTGGTTCGACGTCCGGTTGCCCGAAGGCGGAACCGTATCGATGCAGTACAAGGGGCTGTACCCGGCCATCGACGAAGCGTCGCGGGTCTCGCGGACCTACCGCAACCGACTGCTTGACCTGGTCGGTGAAGTCGACTGTTCGGAGTGCCAGGGAAACCGGCTGAGACCCGATGTGGCGGCTGTGACGTTGGCCGAACACACGATCGGTTCGCTGAGTCAATTGCCGCTCGACGAGGCTCTCGACGTGCTCCGCAAAGTGAAACTCGGACGCGACCAGAAAAAGGTCGCCGGCGACCTGCTTCGCGAAGCCATCAGCCGACTCGGATTCCTCGTCGAACTTGGACTCGAATACCTGTCGCTGAATCGCCCGTTTCCGACGCTGTCTGGAGGCGAGAGCCAGAGGATTCGCCTGGCCGGACAGGTGGGTCGGGCCCTGACCGGCGTGCTCTATGTCCTCGATGAACCCACCATCGGACTGCACCCTCGAGACAACCACCGACTGCTCGGTGCACTCCGACGACTCAGAGATCTCGGCAACACTCTGATCGTCGTCGAACACGATCGCGAAGTGCTCGAAACCGCCGATCGACTGGTCGACTTCGGACCGGCCGCCGGACGACACGGTGGACGCGTCGTCGCAGAAGGCTCGCCCAAGGAACTGGCCGCCAATACCCGGTCGCTGACCGGAAAATTTCTCGCCAAGACTCGCTCGATCCCAATACCCACTGACAGGCGGATGCCGCCAGCCGGATCGGTTGATTCCATCCCGCCCGGAGGCGCCTGGCTGGAACTCGACGGAGCACGACACAATAACCTCGACAACGTTCAACTCAGGATCCCGCTCGGCACCCTGACCTGCGTCACCGGAGTCAGTGGATCGGGCAAAAGCTCGCTGATCGAAACGACTCTGGCTCGAGCTGCTAACCGGGAACTGAACCGCACCGGAGACGCACCCGGCCAGTTCGATGCGATCCGTGGAGTCGAACATCTCAACAAGGTGATCGCCGTCGATCAGCAGCCGTTGGGCAACACGCCCAAATCGAATCCGGGCACCTACACCGGAGTCTTCGACGAGATTCGCGAACTGTTCACGCGACTCCCCGAAGCCAAGGTCCGTGGGTACCGGCCCGGTCGATTCAGCTTCAACCGGGCCGGTGGACGATGCGAAGCATGCGAAGGAAACGGACAGAAATGCATCGAAATGCACTTTCTGCCCGATGTGTGGGTCGAATGTGACGAGTGCCGAGGGCGGCGATACAACACCGAAACCCTGGCCGTGACCTACCACGGCCACACGATTTCCGATGTGCTCGACATGCCGATCGATCAAGCCTACCGACTGTTCGAGAACATCCCGCGGATCCGGGCACCACTCGCCACCCTCTGCGCCATCGGACTCGACTACCTCACCCTCGGACAATCCGCTCCAACACTCTCGGGAGGTGAAGCCCAACGAGTGAAACTGGCTGCGGAACTGGCACGACCACAGACCGGCCGCACCCTCTACCTGCTCGACGAACCCACCACCGGCCTGCACTTCGACGACGTCGACAAACTGCTCAAAGTGCTCGAAAGCCTGGTCGAAGTCGGGAACACCGTGGTCGTGATCGAACACAACCTCGATGTGATCAAGACGGCCGACTGGATCGTGGACCTCGGGCCCGAAGCCGGAGCCGGTGGAGGACGCATCGTGGGGCAGGGGACGCCCGAAGATCTCGTTGAATTGGCACGAACCGCTAAACGCCGCAAACACGGTGCACTCAGATCCTTCACCGGGGAACTGCTCGGGCCAGTGCTCGAAACCGGACTACGACAAACCCGAGTCGTGTTCAACGTCAAGGACGTTGCCAGGAAACGCGACGGCGATCTGGATTTCAGGACCATCGGACGAGACACCCTGATGCCCTGGCAAAAGGACGGCCGACGATGGCACACCGTCGACCGAGTCGCACACAACGGACAACCCGCACGCTGGGACGGAACACTGCTAGCCAGGATCCTCGATCGACTCGAACCCTCCAAAGAACTCCGCACACCCAACTTCAATCACCGCAGCGTCGTCGAAGTCTGCGGACCGGTGAAGAAGGAGGGCTGGTTCTTTCACGCGTTGACCGGAGACGAATGGCTGGTGACGCTGAAGTTCCGAGTCCCTCGCAATACGTTTCAACAAGACCAACTCGCACCGTCACTCGGCCTGCTGCCCCTGGACGATGTCGACGAGTTGCCCATCTACGGACGTGGCTCGCGTGTTCGAGTCAAGAACATCAAGAAACGGTTGCAGGAAGTGACTCTGAAAGTCCACTGGCTCAAGGAAATCGACACGCCCGCCTTCAAACACTTCCTGTCCACGGCCGTCGACAAGTTCCTGAAACACCAATCTGAAACCAATTCGCCCCAGGTCTGACGCCGCCCGTGACGGGGCCTGACCCCTTCCGCCAAACCAGCACATTCCTCAACCAGCAAAAGCACAACCCAGCATCAGGAAAGGGTCAGGCCAGCCACAACCCGCTACCCCAACCAACCGCAAGCGTCCTTGGCAAAGTAAGTCACAATCATGTCGGCTCCAGCACGCTTGATCGCCAACAAACTCTCCAATGCCACACCCCGCTCGTCGATCCAACCCGCCTCGGCAGCCGCCTTGACCATCGCGTACTCGCCACTGACGTTGTAGGCCGCCAGGGGAACACCCGGATGAGCGTCCTTGACGCGGCGAATGATGTCCAGATACGCCAACGCCGGCTTGACCATCAACACGTCCGCTCCCTCGGCCACGTCCAACGCCGCCTCACGCAACGCCTCACCCGCATTCGCCGGGTCCATCTGGTACGTCCGCCGGTCGCCAAACGAAGGAGCACTCTCGACCGCTTCACGAAATGGACCATAAAAGGCCGACGCTTACTTCACGTCATAGCTGAGGATCGGCAGGTTGGTGAAACCCGCATCGTCCAGCCCGCCACGGATCGCACCAACCATCCCGTCCATCATCCCCGATGGAGCCACCATGTCGGCTCCGGCTCGGGCATGAGTGACCGCTTGAGTGGCCAGGATCTCGAGCGTCGCGTCGTTGTCCACGTCCAGTACACCGTGACGATCGTTGACGATCCCGCAATGACCATGATCGGTGAACTCGCAGAAACACACGTCGGTGATCACCAACAGGTCGCTGCCGCTAGCCTTGATCGCCCGGACCGCCTCGGCCACGATCCCGCTCTCGTCACACGCATCACTGCCTACCGCATCCTTCTCGGACGGGATCCCGAACAGGATCACCGCCGGAATGCCCAACGCAGAAATCTCAGACACCTCGCCAGCCAACAGGTCGACCGTTAACTGGCTGTGACCGGGCATCGATGGAATCGCAATCCGCTGGTTCTCACCGTGACGGACGAACAACGGTAGAATGAAATCCGACGGCGACAACCGCGTCTCGCGGACCATCTCGCGGAGCCGAGGATGAGTCCGCAGACGACGCATTCGGGTGTTGGGGAAGATCGAAGACATGTTGAGAGTTCCGCTGAAACATCAAGGTGACACTCCGTTGTAACCCGCCGCCCCAAGTCCTTTCAAGCTTTGTCTCGACCGGTCACCAACCGACTGATCTGACGAAACTCGTCCGTCCCAGCCACCTCGCACCACTCGAACAATACACTCTCGGTCGTCAACACCACGATGCCCGAATCGGCAAGTCGCCCCAAGGCCGTCTTCCAATCCAGCTTGTTGCGGCTGGCAACCGCGTCGGCGACAATAAATACGCGGAAACCCGCGGCGGACAGGTCGAGAGCCGTCTGAAGGACACAGACATGAGCCTCGATACCGCAGATCACGACCTGGTCACGCTGAGCAACACTCGCATCCGAAAAATCCGGCCCCAAACACTCGGCACAACTGAATCGCAACTTCTCGGGAATCTCGCCCAACAAATCGGACAACACCGCAGCCGTTGGCCCCAACCCGGACGGATACTGCTCCGTCGCAGCGACCGGCACGCCAAGGACTTGGGCCCCGCGAATCAGACGTCGGCAGTTCTCGACAAGCGATTCGGAAACCGGAATGTGATCGAGCAGCTTCTGCTGGACATCGACGACCACCAATCGGCTGGCCGTTTTCGACAGCAACTGGTTGCTTCGCAACGGTCGTTCACCCGGTTCACTCATCACCGCACACTCTGACCACTCCATCCCCGAAGGTCAAACTGCCAAGACACGACTCGCACATGGCTCAGACACGCGTAATCGTTGCGGGCTGGCGAGAACTTCGATAGTAATGAACAGTTCCGGCAACTGACCCGGCACCCTACCCGACAACTTCCCGCTGTGAGTGACCCCGATGCAACACGCATACAGGAGCCCGCTGGCCTTGCTGATCTCGCTAGTCGTCCTGACCACAACCGTGTCACTGGGAATCACAAACCTCGCTCCGGCCCAGGACAAACAGAACGACAAGACACCCACCATGACCGCGGCCGAAAAACTCGCTCTGCTCAAGACCTTCAACGGCGAATTCGTCGAAATCACTCCGGGCACCGGAAAGTTCCCCGCCAGCTTCGTGATGGGCAGCAGCAAGAACACCACCACACCAACCAGCGAACAGCCCGCTCACACCGTCACTCTCAACACCAACTTCTCGATCGCCAAGTACGAAGTGCCACAGAATCTCTGGGAAGCCGTTATGGGCAGCAATCCCAGTAAGTGGACCGGGCCAAGGAACTCGGTCGAAATGCTCAGCTGGACCGAAGCGGTAGTGTTTTGCCAGCGAGCCACGGCGATGATGAAGGCGGCGAAGTTGATTCAGGCCAACGAAACGATCCGACTACCCAGCGAGGCCGAATGGGAATACTGCTGCCGGGCTGGCACAACCACCGCCTACAGCTTTGGACAAGACGCTCGCGATCAGAATGACACCGGCAACAAGGCGTCGCTGCTCTCACCCTACGGCTGGCACACCGGAAATGCCTCGGGCAACGACCCGCCCGTCGGTGCCCTCAAACCCAACACCTGGGGCCTTTACGATATGCACGGCTACCTGTCGGAATTCGTCGCCGATGCCTGGCACCCCGATTACAAGGGTGCACCCGACAATGGCACCGCCTGGGACGATGGGACAAAATCCGTGTCTCGAGTCATCCGCAGTGGATCGTGGCGCGACCGGTACCCGGCACTGCGAAGTGCTGCACGTGTGTCGCTTCCCGATCACGTCAAGAGCGACGCGATTGGGCTCAGATGTGTCAAAACCACCCAACCGAACAGCAAAACGAAGTAAACGCCGAAACTGCCCACCCCCGGGCATCGAAATCTCGCGACCGGAGCACGCTGCCGTGAACGACTCAACAAATATCCCGCCCCAAGAAACCACCGCCCAGGTCACGCCTGAGAACCAGCCCAAACGCCCGACGCTGAAACCCAGCGGCAGCGAATCGGCTCGACCGATTCCCACCAGAACCAAACCCGTCGCGAACCAGGCCGAAGGCGAACCGTCCATCGAACAAGAACTGGCAGCGATCACTCAGAATGTGGCGGAAGAGAGGGCTGGGGTGGGGGCGGATGACGAGGGATCGGTAGATCCGTCTTCGAAGGCTCAGAAATCGGCCGCGCCGCCGGTTGAATTGCCGCCCGACGACGACCTGGATGCCGAAATCGAAGCCGAAATCGAAGCCGCTCTGGCCAGCAACAACGCACAACTGCTCGACCTCGCCGCTCAGACCACCAACAGCCTCGATGACGACGGCCAAGCAAACACCGGACGGGTGGAAGCGGAAGAAGACCTCGAGGACGGTGCTCGGCTGCAGGGGACCATCCAGGCCATCGACTCGGAAAACGTCTTCGTCGACATCGGCATGCGAGCCACCGGTATCGTGCCACGCCGGCAATGGGACAAGAGTGAACCGGAAGTCGGACAGACGATCGACGTGGCCTTCGAACGCTACGAACCCGATGAAGGACTGATCCAACTCAGCCTGCCTCGAGGACGACGTCGAGTCGGAGGCGATTGGAATGCGGTCACGGTTGGGATGAAGTGCGATTGCGTTGTCACCAAGGCGAACACGGGTGGCCTGGAAGTGACCGTCGGATCGCTGCGTGGCTTCCTGCCGGCCGGACAGGTCGACCGAGCCTACATCGAAGATCTCGAACCATTCATCGGACAGAAACTCTCCGTCCAAGTCATGGAAGTCGACTCCAGAAAACGCAACCTTATCGTCAGTCGACGCGCTCTGCTCGAAGAAGAATACAAGGATGTCGCAGCCGAGTTGTGGCAACAGCTGAGTGTCGGAGACATCCGCAGCGGCACCGTCAAGACTCTCAAGGACTACGGGGCCTTCGTCGATCTCGGTGGACTCGACGGGTTCCTCCACATCGGCGAAATCAGCTGGTCACGACTGAATCACCCCGACCAGGTGCTCACTCAAGGACAAACCGTCGAAGTCAAGATCCTGGATATCGACACCGAACGCAGCCGAATCAGCCTGGGCATGAAACAACTCGGCGGCAACCCCTGGCTCAAGGCCATCAATTCCTACGCCGTCGGCCGACAGGTCAGCGGCACGATCACTCGTGTCATGGACTTTGGAGCCTTCGTCGAGTTGGAGCCCGGAGTCGAGGGGCTGGTGCACATCAGTGAATTGGCACACACACGAGTCCGACGCGTGGGCGACGTGGTCGCGGAAGGACAGGAAGTCGACGTCAAGGTGCTCGAAATCGATGCCGAACGACAAAGAATCTCTCTGTCACTCAAGGCCCTGGCCAATCGCAAACCCGAAGACAGACCGGGTGACGACTCCGAAACCGACGTGCCGCCAGTCGAACGCATCGAACGCTCGGCTCTCAAAGGCGGTACCGGTGACCTGGGCAGCCTGTTCGGCAACCCGGACGACTACTAAAGAACGGCCCGCCCGCCAAAAGCAGGACGCCTGCCCGGATACGACACGCACACCCGCTCAGAGCAACAACGACTCGAGCAGCATCCGCATCTTCCTCAACTCCAACGCCCGATCCAATTCACCGTACTGGTCGGGGAAGAAATCGACCGACAATGTCCGGTCGTAATCCTCGCGACGCAACTGGCTGATCAACCGGCTGTAGTCCACATCGCCCAAACCCACCTGCACCTGGATCTCCTCGGGCGTCGTGTCTCGCAAATACACGTGGTACACGTACGGATACACCTGGTCGTACGACTGGGCGTTGTGAGGCCCACAGATGTAGTACGACGGATCGAGCGACAGACCCACGCCACTGACGGCCTGGCAAAGTTCCACAGCGGTGTGAGCGTCCTCAGTCAGGTGACCGGTGCGAGTCCGGATCGACAACTGCACGCCCGCAGCATTGCTGATCTCCAACAGCTCCTGCAATCGCTCGATCTCGGCATTGAACGGAGTGCCCAGTGGAGTCGATGGGACCGTGATCTGAGCGACCCGCATCAACTTGGCCAACCGGGTCATCTCGCGGAATGTCTCGACGTCGACAGGCTGCTCGAAACAAAACGCCACTGGCGTCAGTCTCGATGCAGACCGGTATCGAGAAATGAACCCCTCGAGATCCGAAACGACATCTGACGGCTTCAGATGATCGCTGTTCTCGTCGAGCCAAAACTCGATTCGGGTGTAGCCATAATCAGCCAACAGGCTGCAGGCATCAAAAAATGGCAAATCGCCCAAGCAGCGGGAGGTCACGGCAACGTACACGAGAAGTGCTCTCTATTCCCTGCAGTTTCAGTACAAGAGCCGACGACCGGCGCGCGGTAATCTACTTCGATTGCAACGATGCCGCAAGATCGATGATCTGGACCACCTGTTCGGATTCAGATGATTCTCCGCATTGTGTGGCCAGAACAACACTCAACTGCCGATAAGACAACCACAACATTCGGCGCCCAGATCACACAACAATTCAACGTTTCACTCAATTCAGCCGGTCTCGAAACCGGGGGGATCATCCGACAATGACTACTCGAATTGCCCTCTGCCTTGGCCTGAGCCTCAGCCTGTCACTGGCCGTTGGCTGCCAGAACCCGCGAGGCATCGTCCGAGGCCAAGCCCCGAACGCAGCAGCACCTGCCAACGCCGCCCCCGTCAGCAACAACAGCATGATGCACGGAGGCCCGCACCAGCAGCGTGGTGCTCTGCACGCCGGGCACCATCACACCTTCGAGTACAAAGCCCCCGAAGGACTCAGGTACCCGCCGGCCAACCAGCCGCCAGCCGTCGTGCAGTACCCCTACTACACACTGCGTGGACCCACCGACTTCTTCCAGAAGTAGGCCGCACCACACAGAGACTGGCTCGCCAGACGCCGGAGGCGGATGGGTGCCTGTCCCTAGGCTGCAAACCGAAACGGTTCGGCCGTCACTTCGTAGCCCGGCCGAATCGCCACGTTGATCAGCAGCCCCAGGGCGATCGCCGTCGCCAACAGGCTCGAACCTCCGTAACTGACCAGCGGCAAGGTCATCCCGGTGATCGGCATCAGCCCGACGGTCATCCCGGTGTTAATGATCGCCTGAGTCGCCAGCAGGGTGACGATTCCCGTTGCCAACAGCCGACCGAATGGTTCGCGGGTCGAGTGCGCAATCGCTAGCCCCTTGACCACAAGCACGGCATAGATCGCCAACGTCAGCAGGCTACCGAACAGCCCGAACCTCTCGCCAATCAGACAGAACACGAAATCCGTCCTCGCCGCAGGCAGATGATAAGCGGCCGGATCGTCGATCGGCATCCCCGACAACTCGCTACCCCATGTCCCGCCCAACGACAGCATTCGCTTCGACTGGTACAGGTGGTAACCGTCGCCTCGAGGCACCGGACCGTTTTCGACCTGAGTCAACAGCGAGACGACTCGTGACTTTTGCTCGGCGTTCATCCCCAGCCACAACACCGGCGTCACCGCCACGCCCATCATCCCGATCAGCATCAGGTGTCGCAATCGGGCTCCAGCGGCCAGCAGCATCGCCAGCAACATCGGCAGAAACAACAAGGCCGTTCCCAGATCCGGCTCCTTGAGCACCAGCACCAGAGGAATCAGAGTCAGCAGGAACGGAGTGAACAGGCCCTGGAATCGACGGAAGTTGCGGCGGTACATCAGGTAGTGCGACAGAGCCAGGATGAAGGTCAACTTGGCCAGCTCGGAAGGCTGCATGTCGAACAGGCCCAGGGGAATCCAACGGCGGGCTCCGCCACGAGCGGGCATCAGGAACACCAGCAACAACAACACGATCGTCGCACCAAATAGCAGGTAGCTGACCGGACGCAGTGACCGGTACGGCACCCAGGCCGCGGCGATCAATGCCGGGATCGCCAATCCGACCCAGACCAACTGACGGGTGAAATACGCCCCCGATCCGGCCAACTGGTCGCCTCGCGAAATCCCTGCCAGGCCAAGAACGACCAGGGCCGTCGCGGCCGCGACCACGCTCCAAGGCACCCGCTTCAATCCCTCGCCCAGCTGCACCGCGATTCTCCCATGTTTGACCACCACTTCGGCGACCGGCTACTGTCGAGCGTCAAGGTTGTAGTCGATTCTCGCTCGATAACGGAACCGCAGGTGGACATCCGATTGCCCGGCCCCAGACAACTCGTCGGTCCCCTGCTGCTACTGGCGGCAGTGGCAGGACTGTGGAGCATGCTGGCCCGGCAGCCGCTGTGGCACACCGACCTCTGGGGACACCTCGCATACGGACGCTGGATGACCGAACACGACGGACAGGCACCCCTGAGAGAACCGTTCCTGCCCTACGCCGACGACTCGCCACTGGTCAACACCGCCCGCCTGAGCCAGCTGATCGGATACCGTGTGCTGGCCGCCGGAGGAGTCGAAGCGCTGCAATTGCTGTACGCCACACTGGTCACCGGATGTGCACTACTGGCAATCTGCCCCGTCCTGGTCTCCAGGTGCCGCCACCGGATCCCTGCGGCGATCGCCGGAGCCGCCATCTTCCTGGCCGTCGGCTGGCAACAACTCGAGATCATCCGACCGCAATTGGCCGGACTGGCCTGCTTCACACTGCTGCTCGCCCTGCTCCACGACCCCAGGCCGGCCTGGTGGCGAGTGGTCCTGGTCTCTGTCGTACTGGTGGCCTGGGGCAACCTGCACGGCTCGTTCGTCATCGGCTGGTTGCTGCTGACCGCACACCTGCTCGGCCGAGCCATCGATCGCGTCGCCAGAACACGCAGCCTGAATTCCTGGTGCACCGACCGCCAATTCATATTTCGACTCTGGCAAACAATCGTCGGACTGCTCGCGCCCCTGCTGGCCACCCCCTATGGATTCCACCTGCCGTGGGTCGCCTGGCGGATCGGCCGACACCCCAACCTGGCCGATATCATCGAGTGGCAACCGCTGGCATGGGACCAGCCACAAGCCAAGGCCATGCTGGTCGCCACCGTGCTGATCGTGGCGCTCGGACTCGCCAGCCGACAACCCGTTCGAGCCTGGGCCTTGGTGATGCTCGTGACAACCGGCATCGCCGCACTGGTGTGCTCGCGGATGATCAACTGGTGGGCCCCCGTCGCCGGACTGGTCGTCGCACTCCAGACATCAACACTCGGAAAACCGACCCCGTTTGCTGCCAAGCTGACCTCGGCCAGATGGCAAAATCCAGCCCGCCGTGGACTCGCTGTGGCCATGATCGCATTCGCCACAGTGATCGCGGCTCCGGCAGCTCGTGGCATGTTGACCGAGCGTGACAACCTGCTCGCGCGACGGCCAATCGTCTCGGCAGCCACGCCAATCGAAGTCACCGACTGGCTCCGCAAACACCCTCCACAGGGAATCGTCCTCGCCGCCTACGAATGGGGCGACTTCCTGATCTGGCAAGGGCCACCACGAATCCAATTGCTCGTCGCCTCGCACGCTCACCTCGTCCCCGAATCCGCGTGGCAAGACTACATCCAGGTGATCCGCGTCGCCGACGACTGGAACACGAGGCTCGATCGACACAACATCCAGACCCTGGTTCTCGATCGACACCGTCAAGCCGGACTGATCGACGCACTCGACTCCAAGAGCAACTGGAAACAGGTCTACGCCGACCAACTCGCTGAAGTCTGGTCGCGGGAACCATCGCGGTGACCTCGCGGACCACGAATCACCCGATCGCTTCGTCGATCGCCGCTCGAAAACCACTCTCGTCGTTCCGGGCAACCGCGAGAACCGCCCGCTCCAGGCTCCCAATCAACCTCTCCGACACCGGTACCGCCGTTCCCGGATCGGGCACTGCCGGAACCAGGCTCTCTGCAATCACCGCCGCCAAACGATCGATACCAGCACCGGTCAACGCCGACACCACCAGCGCGTCGCTTGGCAACTCGCCCTCGGCA